>Ga0335076_10001898_pt1 | contig 20513 bp, 14 predicted proteins | sample Lox_Sample_25_FD_206717 | JGI IMG/M metagenome (GOLD analysis project Ga0335076, IMG submission 206717) | Soil microbial communities from Loxahatchee National Wildlife Refuge, Florida, United States - Lox_Sample_2.5 | ecosystem: Environmental > Terrestrial > Soil > Wetlands | place: USA...
GGCGTTGTTCATCGAGTAGTAGGCGGCGGCGGTGGCCGCGCGCTCGATGTTGGCGTCGGCGCACACGATCATCGGGTCCTTACCGCCGAGCTCGAGGTAGCACGGGATCAGCCCCTCGGCGGACTTCTCGAGGACGGCTTTGCCGGTCTTGGACGAGCCTGTGAACATGACGCAGTCGACCGTCTCGATCAGCGCGGCGCCGGTCGATCCGTCGCCGATTGCGACCTGAAACGCCCCGTCGGGCAGTCCGGACTCGCGCATCATCTCGGCCATCAGCAGCGAGCTCAGCGGCGTCACCTCACTGGGCTTGAGAATCACGCTGTTGCCGGCCGCCAGCGCCGGGATGCAGTCACCGAACGAATTGGCGAGGGGAAAGTTCCACGGGCCGATCACGCCGACGACGCCGATCGGCGCGTAGCGCATGGTCAGCTTCTTGCCGAGGGTCAGCGGGTTGTTCCACGACCGAACGCGCTCGTTAGCCAGATAGGACGGCGCGCGCTTGGCCCAGAAGCCGAGGGCGCTCACGGTGTAGCCGAAGTCGGCGAGTTGGGCGTCCTCGTAGGTCTTGCCGGTCTCTGACACGATCGTCTCGATCACCTGCTCGGCGTGATCGAGCATCCATTGCTGCGCGCGCCGCAGCACCCTCCCACGACCCTCGAACCCGAGCGCCTCCCAGCCTGGCTGAGCCGCGCGGGCCACTGCGGCCAGTTCCTGGACCTGCTCGCGTCCGAGCGTCGGGACCGTGCCGACGAGCTCGCCGGTGGCCGGGTTATTGACGCCGATCGTCTGGTGAGCCCGGTGGCTCGACGGCGGCGGCGTGTGTTTGGGTGTGGTTTCCATCATGGGGGGTTCCTGTCTCGTTGCGTCGGTTTGTTTGCTTATCGGGCCGAGTAGTCGATCGCCGCGGCTGGGGTGGGCAGCGGCGCGCTCGCGGGCGGTGTCTGGCTGATCGCGCGCTCGGCGAGCGCGGTGATCGTGAGGCTCGGGTTGGCGCCGACGTTCGCCGGCACGGCGGCTCCGTCACAGACGAGTAGGTTGTGGTAACCGAAAACCCGCTGCTCGGAATCGACCACTCCGGACTGCGGCGTCGCGCCGATCGTGGCGCCGCCGAGGATGTGAGCGGTGGTGGGGATCGAGAAGATCGCTTCGGTGATGCTTGCCTGCGGCGTTCCGCCGATCCGTCGCTGCAACCATTCGGCGGCGCGGTACGCGGCCGGGACCTTGTCAGGGTTCGGACTGCCCGGGTCCTGCTCAGTGGTGAGCACCACGTTGCCGTTGGGCCAGCGGCGCTTGACCTTCAGCCGGATCGCGTTGTCGAGGCTCTGCATCACCAGCAACATCACGCTCCGGCGCGACCACCCGCGGACGCGCACCGCGCGCAGCGCGAGCTTCGGGTGACGGAGGATGTTGAGCGCCAGGTGCAGCGGCTGGGTGCCGCGGCGGCCCGCTTCGGTCATCAGCCAGAACAGCAGCGACTGCGAGTCCCCGCCCGCGCCGTAGGTGACCGGTTCGATGTGAGTGTCCGGATCAGGATGAACACTGGAGGTGATCGCCACCGCGCGGGTGAAGTCGCGCTCGTCGTCGGGCGCGGTGACCACGAGGATCGATTCGCTGTTGGTGCGCACGAGATGCCCGAGGCGGTCCGACACGCGCGGCAGCGACCCGCGCAGCTTGGAGCTGAACAGCAGCTTGTTGGTTCCGAGCGTGCCAGCGGCGATCACCACGCCGCGTGCGGTCAGCCGCCGGCGGTCGCGACGGATCCAAGCGCCGGAGCGCTCGTGGGTGACCACGTAGCCGTCCGACCCGTCGGCCGCGCCTCGGGGGCGCACGTCGACGACGGTCCGCTCCGGTGTCACCTGCACGCCGAGGCGCTCGGCGAGGTGGAGGTAGTTTTTGACGAGTGTGTTCTTCGCTCCGTACCGGCAGCCGAGCATGCACTGGCCGCAGCGCACACACCCGGTCCTAGCCGGGCCCTTGCCGCCGAAGAACGGATCCTGGACCGTGCGGCCTTCTTCACCGAGGAAGACTCCCACCGGGGTCTTGACATAGGTGTCGCCGAACCCCTGCTCGTCGGCGTATTGCTTGAGCAGCAGGTCGGCGGGGGTGTCCTGGTCATATCGGGTAACGCCGAGCATCCGCTCGGCCTCCTGGTACCACGGCTCCAGTGCGGCCTCCCAGTCGTCCAGCCCCGCCCACTGGGGGTCTTTGTAGAACGGGGGACGCGCGCGGTACAGCGTGTTCGCGTACCCGAGCGATCCTCCACCGACGCCGCATCCTGAAGCCACGAATACGTCCCGGAACAGGCTGAGGCGGAGGATCCCCTGGAGGCCAAGCTTCGGCATCCAGTAGTAGCGGCGCAGCTGCCAGCTGTTCTCGGCGAAGTCGCGATCCTCGAAGCGGCGTCCGCACTCGAGCACGGCTACGCGATAGCCCTTCTCGGCCAGACGAAGCGCCGAGACGCTGCCTCCGAACCCGGAGCCGATGATCAGCCAGTCGTAGTCGAACGGCTCGTCGTCTGAGCGGAGGAAGTTTGTCTTGTCGTGGGTCATTGCTGCTCGCTTTGGCGGTTGCGGGGATCGGCGTCGAGAGTGACCGTAGCGCACTATTTACGAAAAGTCAAATTGACGAATCGGAAATAAGGCGCTATTGTTCCGGCCATGACCAATACCCCCCGCCCCCGCCGGATGCCCCGAAACGCCCGCCGTGAGCAGCTCGTGGCGGTTGCGCTGCCGATCGCCGCCGAGCGCGGGTTCGCCAAGCTCTCGCTCGAGGACGTCGCCGCGCGCGCGGACGTGACCCGCAACCTGCTCTACCACTACTTCCCGCGCGGGCGCCAGGATCTGGCGGCGGCCACCGTCCGGGAGGCCGGCCGCGAGCTGAGCGCTGATTGGGTGATCGACGACGCGCTGCCGCTAACCGAGCGGCTGGCGGCGAACTTCGCGCGCGTGGTCGATCACGCGCTCACCCCCACCGACGCGTGGCTGGTCCACCGCCGGGCGCGGGCCGCGGACCTGCCGGAGCTCAGCGAGATCGCCGCCGAGTACGAGGAGAAGGTGATCGCGAGCATCTCGCTCAACCACCTCGGTGCTCCCGACCCGCCGCCCGCAGCGCGGCTTGCCCTCACCGGCTACCTCGCCTTTGCCGAGGAGGCGCTCGATCAGGCCCGCACGACCAACGTACCGCGGGTGCAGGTCATCCAGATCGTCCGCGACGCACTCGTCGCGACCCTAAGCGCCACCGTCGAGGTGACGACCCATCAACTACGCAATCCCCTGGAGGCATGATGTGTGACCAAGCAGTTCAAACCGTGGCGAGCCCGATCGCCGAGGCCAACGCGCAGGTGCCAATGCGCCTGCCGTTCGCCGACACGCAGGATTTCGAGGACGCGCGGCGCGGGCGAATCGATTCGCTATCTGAATCGGTCATCCGCGGGACCGACGGACGCGTGGTCTGGACCGTCGATGCCTACGACTTCCTCGACGGCGAATGCCCCGACACCGTCAACCCCAGCCTGTGGCGCCAAAGCCAGCTCGCCGCCATCCACGGCCTGTTCGAAGTCACCGACGGGATCTACCAGGTCCGCGGACTCGACCTCTCGAACATGACCATCGTCGAGGGCGACACCGGCGTGCTCGTGATCGATCCGCTGATCTCGAGCGAAACCGCAGCCGCGGCGTTGGCGCTGTACCGCGAGCACCGCGGCGATCGCCCGGTGACCGGCCTGCTTTACACGCATAGTCACGCGGACCACTTCGGCGGTGCCCGCGGCGTCCTGTCGGCCGACGAGGCCACGTCCGGCACCGTTCCGGTACTCGCGCCCGAGGGCTTCCTCGAGCACGCGGTCAGCGAGAACGTGTACGCCGGCGCCGCCATGAGCCGGCGAGCGACCTACCAGTTCGGTGCGCTGCTACCCAAGGGGCCGGCTGGGCAGGTCGGCGCGGGGCTCGGGCAGACGAACTCCACCGGCACGGTCACGCTGATCCCGCCGACCGTCGACATCACCCATACGGGCCAGGAGCTTCACATCGATGGCATCCGGATGATCTTCCAGCTCACGCCTGGCACCGAAGCGCCAGCGGAAATGAACATCCTGTTTCCCGATCACCGGGCTGTGTGTCTGGCCGAGAACGCCACTCACAATCAGCACAACGTGGTCACGCCCCGCGGCGCGCAGGTTCGGGATCCGCGGATGTGGGCCGCGTACCTCGATGAACTAATCGAGCTCTTCTGCGACCACGCCGATGTCGTGTTCGCTCAGCATCACTGGCCGACGTGGGGGCGCGACCGGATCGTCGAGTTCCTCTCAAAGCAGCGCGACCTGTACGCCTATATCCACGACCAGGCGCTGCGCCTGCTCAACAAAGGCTACGTCGCCGCTGAGATCGCCGAGCAGCTCGAGCTGCCGCCGAGCCTCGAGCGTGAATGGCACTGCCGCGGCTACTACGGCTCTCTGAACAACAACCTCAAGGCCGTCTACCAGCGATACCTCGGCTGGTTCGACGGCAATCCCGCGCATCTGTGGCAGCACCCGCCGCAGGCAGCCGGCGAGCGCTACGTCGCGCTCGCGGGCGGCGCCGAGATGCTGCTCGCGCACGCCCGCGAGGCGTTCGAGCAGGGCGACTACCGGTGGGTGGCCGAGATCGTCAACCACCTCGTGTTCGCCGAGCCCGACAACACGGAGGCGCGCGAGCTGCAGGCCCAGACGTTCGAGCAACTCGCCTACGGCGCGGAGAACGCCCCGTGGCGGAACTTCTATCTGATGGGCGCCCACGAGCTGCGCGACGGGATCGCCGGGACCGGGGCCTCGGTCCCGCCTGACTTCGTCGTCAACCTCACCGACCAGCAGCTGTTCGACATGCTCGCGATCCAGATCGACGGACCTCGCGCCGGCGAGCGCAGCATCACGATTCATTGGCGGTTCACCGATTCCGGCGACGAATACAGCCTCACCCTCCGTAACGGCGTGCTCACTCACCGAACCGGCACGCCGACCGGTGATGCCGACGCGACCGTCAGTGTCGACCGCGCAGCAATCAACGAGGTCGTCGCCGGCCACGCGACGCTCCCGGACCTCGTCGCGTCCGGACGCGTGTCGATCGACGGCGATCAGAGCAAGCTCGGCGAGCTCCTCGCCCTGCTCGATCCGCCCGATCCCAACTTCGCAATCGTCACTCCCTGACCAGTCCCCACTCAACGAAAGAGGAGAAGTTCCAATGAGCAGTATCGGCGGCCGGGCCCACGCGGCCCGACCCTCCCCGCTGGCACGCCTGTTCGATCGCCAGCTGCAGCACTACCCAGACACCCCGGCCCGGATGACCTACCTAGCCATCACCGTGCTGGCGACGATCGTCCTCTACTACGAGCTCTACGTCCAGGGCTCAGTGTCGACGAAGATCATCCAGCACTACGGGTTCACCTTCACGCAGTTCGTGCTCGTGCTCGTAGTCGGGAACGCCGTCGGCGCGTTCGCTTCCCTGTTCGCGGGATTGGCCGACCGTTGGGGCCGCGCGAACCTCGTCGTCGGCGGCCTCGTGATCACCGGGTTGCTGATCGCGTTCGCGCTCCCCAACGCGTCCAGCAAGGCGGAGTACATGGCGTTGTTCGCGGTGCTGAGCCTGGTCGAGGGCGTCGCGCTCGTAGCCACGCCTGCCCTGATCCGCGACTTCTCTCCACAGCTCGGCCGCGGCGCCGCGATGGGCTTCTGGACGATGGGGCCCGTGCTCGGCAGCCTGCTGGTGACCGAGGTTGCGAGCCACACGCTGGCAAGCCACCCCGATTGGCAATTCCAGTTCCACGTCTGCGGCGCAATCGGGCTGGCGGTCGCAATGATCACTGTGGTCGGGCTGCGCGAGCTCTCGCCGCGCCTGCGCGACCAGCTGATGGTCAGCATTCGCGACCGGGCGCTGATCGAGGCACGCGCCACGGGGATCGACCCCGAGAAGATGCTCAAGAACCACTGGCGGCAGATGCTGAGGCTCGACATCATCGGGTCGGCCCTCGGGATCAGTCTGTTCCTGCTGATCTACTACGTCTTCGTCGCCTTCCTGGTCGTGTTCTTCGTGACCAACTTCGGCTACAGCGCGGCGAAGGCCGACAACCTCGCCAACTGGTACTGGATCACCAACGCCGTCGCGCTCCTGGCCGCCGGCCTGCTGTCCGACCGGCTCCGCGTCCGTAAGCCGTTCATGCTCGTCGGCGCGGTAATCAGCCTCGCCGGTGTCGCGCTGCTGGCCTCTGCCACGACCGGTGCCGGTGCCGGCTATCACACGTTTGCGCTGTACTTCATCCTGATCGCCGCCGGCGCCGGGATCGCATACGTGACCTGGATGGCCGCGTTCACCGAGACCGTCGAGAAGCACAACCCGGCTGCGACTGCGACCGGACTGGCGGTCTGGGGATGGATCATCCGAGCAGTTGTCACGATCTCGTTCGCGATCCTGCCCGCGGTCGTGCCGGCAACCTCGACGCTCGTCAACCAGGGACCGAAAGTCGCGAGCATCGTGGCCAGGTATCCCGCGCAGGTCAAGGTGCTCCAGACGGTCGACCCGACCACTCTGGCAGCGCTGACCCGCGACCCGAGCGACCGGCTCGCGCAGGCCAAGGCGACGTCCGAGCTATCGGGAGTCCCTGTCGCGTCCGTCGCCAAGGTCGCCGCTCTGAACGCGACCTACGGTTCGGAGCTGGTGACGGCCCGGGCAATCGCGCCCGCCACGCAAACAGCACTCGTGAGCAACCCGAACAGCGTCGTCGCACAGCGAGTCGCGGTCGCGGAGATCGCACAGGGGCTGCGGATCCCACCCGCGCAGGCGGCCATGAGGCTACAGGCGCTGGCGAAGGTCCCCGTTGCGGAGCTCGCGTTCCTCCGGACTACCGGGCCTCACGTCCGTGCCGCGGCCACCCGGCTGAAGTCGATCACGACCGTGCCGCCGGCCGACCTGGCCTACCTGCACGCCAACGCGGCCCACGTGGCCGCGGCCAAGCAGGACAGCCCGGGCCAGTGGCAGACCTGGTGGTGGGTGTGCTTCGCCGGCCAGCTCCTGTTCATACCCCTCTCGCTACTGCTGACCGGGCGCTGGAGCCCCCGCAAAGCACGCGAGGACGAGCGCCAGCACGAGCAGATGGTTCAGCACGAGCTCGCGCTGCTGCAAACCGCTCACCCGAGCGACCGCGCGGCCGACCTAGTCCCGGTCGCGAGCTGACCTGAAGGCCCCTCAGCGCCGGCCGGCGTCTTGACGGGGCGGCGCGTTCCCCTTCCGCCCCCCCGGCGCGGGGGGCGGTTTGCCCGCGGCCCGCCGCTTCGGGTTAGCTCGACGCGGCCTGGATCGTGGCGCCGAGGGTGTCCGACAGCAGCTTCGTCACCCTCTTGCGCGGTGCCTTCGTGATCCGCGCCTCATCGAGAGCAGCCTCGGCAAAGGCGAGGAAGCCGGTCAGCGCGAGGTGCACGAGCGCCGGTGGCTTCGACCTCCCTAGGTGGTTCAGGGAGATACTCGAGATCACCCTCTCGGTGTAAACAGCGACGATCTCGTCGATCTCCGGCTGACCAGCCGCACGTGCTCGCCGATAGACCCGCCACGCGACGCTCGGCGCAAGCGCCTGACCCATCGTCCGAGCGAAATTTGCGGTCAGCCGATCGGACAGCGGGAGACTCTCGTCGACCACCCAGTCCTCGCTCAACTCGCGGCAGGCCCGATCGACCACAGCGAGCACGACATCGTCGCGACCCCGCGGGAAGTAGTGATAGAGGAGATTACGAGTGACATCCGCACGATCAGCGATCTCATCAAGCGAGAACTCGCCAAAACCCTGCTCGGCGACTATCGGCATCGCCGCCGCAACGAGCTGCTCACGACGGGCCTCCTTGGACAACCGGCGTGGAGGTCGAACGACAGTCACGACACACGCAGCCTAGCAAGCTATTTCCTCGGGATCAATTTGACGCAACGTAAAGAACCCGCGCCCCCGGAGGCCCTTCGATTCGCTCCACCTCAAGACGCCAGTCAGCCATGGCGGCAACGCCGACTTATTCCGACCTCGGAATAAGGAAATCTATTCCGATGCGCTGGTTATGCCGACGTGGCGTTGAAAGTCCTTGCATGTTGCGGGATCGGTGGGTGTTGAGGTCGGAATAATCCGCGTGTTCTGATCGACGCTCGTCTCTCGGTTCTCGAGAGGGGAGGTCGTGATGGGGGTTGCGGCATCGCGGGTTCGGGTGGTCGGGCCGCTCGCGGTGGCGCCCGGGTTCGTGTCGGAGTTGGAGCGCTTGCACTACGCGTCGGGTTCCGCGTACGAGCAGGCGCGCGTGATGGCGCAGCTCAGCGGGTGGCTCGCGGCTGAGGGGTTGGAGGCGTCGGACTTGACCCCGGCGGTGATTGCGAGGTTTGTCACGGAGCTTAGGAGGAGTGGGTATCGGAACGCGCGGGTCGTGGAGGCGCTTGAGACGTTATGCACAATCCTACCTGTGCGCTTGGTAAATACCTACCGGTCGTTCGAACAATCAGCCCGAACCAGCCTCAGGTTATTGCTCGATAAGGACTTGAAGGTCGTCGCTGCTCAGTTGTAGTGCCGGGGTCAGGCTTGCCGTTGACGAGCGCCCCCTCGGCTCGCAGCATCTCCATGGGGTCGCGGTCGTCGTCGGGATCGCTCGATCTGAAGTTCGGGGCGAGCTTGCCATCGCTGTTGAGGATTCGGTGGGCGTTCGTGCACTGTTCGCATCCGGCGACGTGCGCGGTGAGAGGTTGAGCGGCCGTTCCAACCGCGTCTGCCAGGCTGCCATAGGTGGTCCAGTGGCCCGCTGGCAATGCTTCGAGGATGGCGTGGAGCGCTGACCAGTCAAAGCCTGGTGCTGCCTTCTTGGGATCCTTGGCGGTGTAGGCGGCGCGGACATCCCGAAGTTTGCGACCGTCGGGCAGGGTCCAGAACCCCCAGCCGTTCGCTCGTGATCCTCTGACGTAGGTACCCGCCCCGGAGGGGGATTCGAAAGCTTTCCCGTCAACGTCGAGCAGACGGTCCGGGCGGACTTCGGCGGTCCGCGTTCCCCACGTCCCTTGTCGAGACATCAGCTTGGTTCCAGGGGCGAGAAGCCCGGCATCTATGAGGTGTTTGATTTGGATCCAGCCGGAGGACTTCTCCTCCGGATCGACGACGATCCCCGTGTGTCCCTCCGGGACCGGCCATATAGCGAATAGAACGTCGAGCATGGCGTCGGGTCGCGAGTCGATGCCGGCCTCGTCCCAGGTGCCGTCGACTGTTGAGAGGAGGCGACTGTTGAGTAGCAGGGTGTCGTGAGCCCGCAGCGCGTCACGCTTGGACGTCCAGGGGCCGTTCGACACCTTCGAGTTCAGCGATGTGGTCAGCAGGGTGAGGTTTCCGAGTCGGTGTACGTGTTCGGCCCGGACCTCCTCGGCCTCCGCATCGTGCACCGGCCAGTTGTTGGCCCATCTCTGCGGCAGGATGTGCTCGATCGGGTACCCGCGCCGGGGCACCTGCGGCTGGTTGGTCCCGCGCCGGTACTCGTCCTCGATTGCCTCGAGCAGCATCCGCAGACGCGCCTTCTTGAAGCGGCGGAACGCCTGCTCGGTCCGCAGCGCTTCACGGATCTCGTGATCCCCTGGCCAGTACGTGCTGGTCACGTTGAGCCGCGACAGGGGCAGCTCGATGCTGTCGGCCAGGTCGGCCGTCGGAGTGTGGTTGTACAGACGGATCATGTCCGCCACGATTCGACCCATGTCCGCGGTGCTCAGACGCAGGAGCTGACGTCGGACCAGCCAACTTTCGGCTGCCGCCGTGACTCGGCCAATCACGTCGGCCGGCAGCCCGCGGCCCGGCTCGTGAAGCCAAATCAGCAGCGGCTTCAGTAGTTCGCTATCCGATGCCTTCATCCGGTAGACCGCAAGCTCAACGCGGCTGAGCTGTTGATCGCCAGCATCGGACGCCTTCGTCCAGGCCTCGTAGGTCTCCGCCTGGCTGCGGATGACGGGGAGGAGGTCTGCGACCTTCTGCCCGTTCTCGAGCTCGACCTGTTCGACGTACTGCTTGAACCGGGTGAACGTCGCGCGAGGGCTGACTTCCTCTCCGATCCGCGAGCCCAGCCACTGGTTGAAGAACAGCGAGCTTCGCTCCATCGTGTAGCGGCCGACGCTGACCTCCTTCTCCCAGAACTCCGTCTCGAACGGCCAGTTATCGAGATGGGCACGTGTATTCGCGCCCTCCGCGGCCAGTCGCTGGAACACGAAATTCCTAATCAGGTCCGCCGCCGTGAGCGGAGTTCCCCGCGCGTTCAGCGTCTCGAAGATCTCCTGCGAATTCTCGTTGACCGTAAGATTGATCGCGACGAGCTGCAGTCCGCGGGTGAGAACGCTCGTGAGCGCCTGGGCACGCTCGGAGGCCCCGTCCATCCCTGAATCCAACCACTCGGTTACGGCGGCTGTGAAGTACTCGTGCGCGCGAACAACACGTGACGCCGCATGGGAGAGCGTCTCATGACCGACGGGCACCTCTGCGTCCATCACCTCCTCGAACGCGGCGCCATCCTTGTTGCTGTGGCGGAGCTTGAGCCGCGTGTCCGCCGCGCCGGGAACGTAGATGTCCTCGTTGTGGGTGAGTCGATCAAGCTGCCCCGCAAGTGCGTCTTCGCCGACCGCCTCGAGCGCCCCCGCGGTTGCGTCCATGAGCAGCTGCAAGGTCGTCAGGCGCTGCTGGCCATCGATGACGCTGTCGCTTGTAGATCTCCAAGGATCGGCTCCTGCGCCTGAACCACGATCGCACCCAGAAAGTGCCTGGCATCCCCGGCCGTCTGAGCGAGCTTGAGCTCCGCCAGCCGCCGGACATCGTGCCACAGCGGCGCCCACTGCTCCTCCTTGTCCCAGACATACGGTCGCTGGAACGGCGGCACCACGAGGTGCTGCGGCTGCATGAACACATCCTGCGGAGTGCGGACGTTCGTCTCCATCAGACAGCCCCCGCCAGTCTATTCGCCGGCGATACCGCCCCTAGCCCGCATGCTTGCTCGTAGGAGGCTTTCACTGCGTCCTCGCGCGCCTGCGGTTGGTCGCCAAGGGAGTGGCGTGACCAGCGCCGGCCAGATCACGAAATGAGTCGTCCAGGACCGGCGCCGAAGGCGCAGATACGCCGAACGTGAGGCGTTTATGAGCGGGACTCGACTGTCTCGGGGCAGCTCCTTTCGACCTGCTCCTTACCCTGCGATCCCATCCACGATCAGCTCGAACAGGATTCTCCTTTAGCATCGGTAGTTGTCGCCGCGGCGTCGCCCAATCCGTGACGACATCCGCTCAGGCGCGCGCGATCATCGCCCCGGGGGCCCTCGTCGCTCCGAGCTGCTGAAGCCACGACTCCGTCCGGGCGGCAGCAGTCAGTCACGCCCGATCCTCCGTGCATCGAGCGTCTCGGCAGCCGCTGCACACCCCGGATCGCGCCCGTGCCCAACCGGTGCCCGTCAGAGCTCACGATCGCGCTCCTATCACATACCAGCGGCTCGTGGCCGGGCCCGGCCGCTAAAACAAGCGGACCTACTGCGGTTCCCAGCGCCAGCCATTGTTGTTCTCGCAGATGATCGCCTCGCCGTCGCCGGCGACTCCACTCATTCCGTGGTCTGCGTTCGAGCAGTACTCACCCGGCTGGTAGCACTTGCCCGTGCTGGTCAACGGATAGCAACCGGTCGGCGTCGGTGCCGGTGTCGTCGGCATCGTCGTCGTCGTCGTTGTTGTCGTCGTCGTTGTCGGACTTGGTGTCGACTGGGCGCCCAGCAGATTCAGACCGGTCAGGAACTTTTTGCGGCCCTTCTTGTCGGTGTTCACGGCCGCGGTCACCTGCGCCACGGGGACCGGGCCACCGCTCGCGGCCACCACGTCGTCGCGCAGCGTCCCGTAGGCCGACGCGATCAGCCCGAGCCCCTGGATGATCTCCTTCTTTGCCGTCGCCCCGGATGCCGTGGACGCCGACTCGTGCGACACGCGCGATTTGAGCGTGCGGAGGTCTCCGACTTCGTGCTGCAATGCACGCGTGAGCGGCATGACGTTGCCCTTCGGATATCCCTTTAGTCCCTTTGTCACCGCGCTCTCGTCCTTGACGATCTTCGGCGCGAAGCTGTTGAGCGTCTGCTTGATCGTGTTATCGCTCGCCTGCGCGACGGCGATCGCCCCCCCGAGACCCGCACAAAGTGCTACCCCGGACAGCAGCGAGAAACGACGAACTCCACGCGGCACGTGACTCCTCATGATGGCACTTGTCTTCTTGCGGTTGGCTGCAATGCCTGGCGCTCGAACATGTGTCGACATTCTGGCGGAAACCTTTAGCCCCCCGAGCACGGATCTTCCGTTGGCATTTACCGTTTTATGTGGCTGATGCCCTCGCTTGCTGTGTCGGAAATGTCCGCCGCCAACATTGGCGCTACCCGCTGCGGCCTTCCTCGGCCCTGCGTGGTCGATGGGCGGCGGCGGGCGCCACCGTGCGAGAAGTTGATTGTCCAGTCGTTCCCTTCCTTGGGACCTGAACGTCGTGATAACCCGGCCGTGGGAGTTCGGGGTGGCTGTCGTCGGTCCCGACGATGATCCGATTCTCGAGCACGAGACGCCGATCACGCTCCATTCGCGCTCGTGCCGGGGTGGCGGGGCGATGGCGGTTTCAACGTGAGCAGCTATCCGCCGACGCCCGCTATGCGTATCCCGCTCATGTCGAGCACAAGTACTGCGCAGGCAGTAAATGTGACGACGACACATTCGGTGGTCGACATCGGAGTAGAAAGGACTGCGGTAGCCATTGTCAGGCCGGTGCGCGATCCGGATGTTCGGATGTCGAGGAACCAGTCTCGCTCCCCGACGACCCGCAGCATGTGGTGACCATTAATTACCCGCCTGAGATCAACATGCGGTCCGTCGATCAGCGAAATCGTTCCTCCTGGCAGCCAGCGGCGGCCCGAATACGAGCCAATCTGATGTCCGTCCGGGGACTCGATGTCGAGGTCCCATCCGATGCGGTGTCGCTTTTTCAGAGACCAAGAACCGTCAGAGCCAGCCATAGACGCCAGCCCCGCCTCACCGCCGAAGGCGAGCAGCCCAACGAGCCCACCTGGCGAGCGCAGCTCGTATAGGTCAGGAACCAAGGGGGCGGCCCCCGAGACCACCAACCTGCTTCGCGCGCCAAGACCGAGCTTGCTCCAGGACGATCCCGCATCACACGGAACGATCTCCAACCGCTCGCCGGCGCTCGGTTGCATTCGGACGGGGAAGTCCGTCGCCACCCCGTCGCCCTGTCCCCAGTCGGGTGAGCCACGACCCGATTCGGCCCCTGCCTCGACCGCGGCCGCTGCGAGCTCGCGCAATCGCTCATCGAGATCGCATGAAAAGCGACCGGCAGACGTGGCGGGGAGGACGAACGAGCACAAGATCTCCCTCTCGCCCTCCCCATCGCGAATCGAGACGAGACAAGACTTGTCGTCGACAGCCAGAGCTTCAAGCAGATAGTCAGTGAGCTCGCCGTTGGCGATCTCGAACGTGTGCTTAAAGCGAAGCTCCCACCAAGACCCGACCAGCCGGAGTTCCCCGGCACGCTCCGGTACGGGATGCGCCTCCAGCCCGCCGTCATAGTCCGCGAGCCTGTATCTGATGTCTTCCGACATGCCAGTCCCGTGGCGCTTCGCTCGCGCGCCAGCCCATGCGCACATTAGGCCATTGGCCGCCCCCACACCACCCGCCCCGAACACGGGAGGAACGAGGGACCGGCATGATTCGGTTGTCCGGCCCAGCGCCGAGCGGCTCACCTCACCCAGACGACAAGCATCGCCCGTCTTCCGCTTTGGGCTGAGGCTGACGCACAAAACCCGACGCGGCGCGGTCGGTTGTGGGCGGAGCACATGGCGCGGATCCGCCGAGGATGAGGCTGGTCGAGAAACGCGAAAATGAGTCACGTTTCTCGACCAACCCCCCGGGAATCAGGGGTCTTGCGTCGCGCGGCGCTCGGGCGGGTTGTGTGCTTGCACAACTCCGCAGATTTGCGCGACAACCTCCGCCTACTGCGGCAGTGCTGACGTCGACGCGGTGGTGACCGCTTTCGTGCAGCAGCCTCCCGACCTTGAGTTAGCGCCCCCAGCAACGATCGGACGCATCCGCGTGCGACACGATGCGTGCGCGCTCGTGGCTGGTTCCGGGACTATGGTTGGGCGGGGGCCGAGACCTGCTTCGTTGGCGGCTCGGTGCTTCGCGGGCGTCTCTCGAGTTCTGCTTCGGGGACGACAGGAGCGAGTTCGTCGCCTTCGAGCCCGGCGCGTCGGCGAGCGGAGAACATCGTCCCGATCGCCGGCTTCGCTGGCGCGAAGGTGAGCAAGCCCAACGGTTCCGGCACGTCAACGTAGATCGCCTCGATGCCGCCGTGCAGAAAGTAGGTCTCGTGCCAGAAGCCGGTGCCGCGGGAGTCGCGCAGGAATGCGCCCCACCACTGCTTGTGCGGGAGTGAGCGGGTCCAGCGCTCGAGGGCGTCGAAGTCGCGCCAGTATTGGCGCATCCCCCCGTGCGGCGGGACCAGCGAGTACCACAGCATCTCATGTCGGAGCAGCCCGTCGGGCTTGGCGGCAGCGGCGTGCTCGATCTCTTTCCCGATCCGGCGCAGGGTTCGCATCCCGCGCAGCGTTCGGACGCGCATGCCGAGATAGATCACGACCAGGTCCTGTTGGTCGCTGAGATCGACGGCGCTCCGGGTGGCGTGGGTCATGGCGGCTCTCACACGTTGGCGCCTGTAGGCACGCACGTCGCGTCGACGTCGCGAGGCTCGTCTAGCCGGCGCGGCAGCGACTCAATCGGCGGTGTAGACCAATGACCGACAACGCACACCAGCTTGACGTGCTCGACCGGGCCCGGCGACCCGCGCAACGTGAAGCGGTCGGTAATCGCTGCCGGCAGGCCGCAGTGCGGACATTGCAGGGCTTCCGACGTGGCGGCCTTGATGGCGTGGTGTTCGAGCATGTCGCGGTCTCCTTGATTTCTGCGATTTGGGCTTGCACAGCGCCGACGCCGTGCGAGGATCGCGCGGCGGGATCGGTTTCGCGACGTGGAAGACCACCTGTCATTTGGGGGGTGGACCGAGGAGTTTTGGCGGCGTACGATCGGCGTCGGTGGCCGCGGGTGAGGATGGGCTAGCGCTTCTGGAGCGAGACACCGCTCTCGCCCGGATCGACCAGTGCCTGTGGGACGCTGCCGCCGGGAATGGTTCGCTGCTGCTGCTTGAGGGTCCGCCTGGTATCGGAAAGACGCGTCTGGTCCTGGCGACGGCAGGGCGCGGCCGCGAGCTCGGGCTGGTGACGCTCAGCGGGCGCGGCTCGGAACTCGAACGGGACTTCGCATACGGTCTCGTCCGCCAGCTGTTCGAGGCACCGCTGGTCGCGGCATCGCCGCCGGAGCGAATCGAGCTGCTTGCGGGTGCGGCGGGGCGGTCGGCGCGGCTGTTCGGCGTCCCAACACCGGACGAGGACGGGAACGAGGCGCTGCTGGACCCCTCGTTCGCGATCCTGCACGGGCTCTACTGGCTGTGCGCGAACCTCGGCCGGCGCTCCCCCCTGCTGCTCTGTATCGACGATGCCCACTGGGCCGACCAGGCCTCGCTGCGGTTCCTCAACTACCTCGTGCAGAGGCTTGCCGAGTTGCCGATCGCGGTAGTCGCCGCGGCGCGGCCGGCCGACTCGCCTGAGGGTTCGCCACTGCTTGCGGCGCTCACCGCCGACCCGTCGGCCGAGATCCTGGTACTCGCACCACTGAGTGAGCGGGCGGTGGCCGAGCTCGTGCGGCTGGGGCTCGGCGCGGAGGTGGAGTCGGTTTTCGCGAGGGCGTGCCACGAGCTGACGGGCGGTGTTCCTTTCCTCGTCCACGAGCTCGTCCGCACGATCGCTGAGGAGGGCATCGAGCCGACGTCGGCAGCCGCCTCCCGGGTCTCGGCCCTCGCGCCACGGACGGTCTCGCAGTCGGTCGTGCATCGCCTGAGTCGCCTTTCTCCAGCCGCCCGCGAGCTGGCACGAGCGGCGGCCGTGCTAGGCGACGCCGACCTTCGGCTCGCGGCCGGCCTCGCCGACGTCGACTCGGGAGCCGCCGCGACCGCGGCCGACGAGCTCGCCGCGGCCGGGATCCTCGAGCGGGGTCGGCCGTTGCGCTTCGTGCACCCGATCGTCCGGGCGGCGGTCGAGTCAGATCTGTCGTCCGGCGAGCGGGCCGGCCTGCACGCGGCGGCGGCGCGCCGGCTCGCGTCCGAACGCGCGTCTGCGGACCGGATCGCGGCCCATCTTCTCGCGACCGATCCGGCCGCGGACGACTGGGTCGTCGCTTCCCTGCGGGCGGCTGCGAGGACCGCGATCGCGACCGGCGTTCCGGACTCGGCCACCGCCTACCTGCGGCGGGCGGTGGCGGAGCCGCCCTCCGAGCAGCAGCTCCCCGACGTGCTGCTCGAGCTCGGCTTCGCCGAGTCCTACGCGGGACAGCCGGAGGCAGCGGCCCACCTCGAGGCGGCCCTTGATGCCGCCGCCGATCCGACCGATCAGGTTTCGATCACGCTTGCACTCGGACGGATGCTGCAGATCGAGGGCCGCATGCGCGAGTCGCTGGATGTGTTCGACCGAACCCGCGCACGTCTCAGCAGCAGCAACCGACGCGCGGCACTCACGCTCGAGGGCGCCGCCATCGGCGCGGCGCAGCTCGTTGCAGAGACCGCGGACGAAGCCGCGCCGCGGATCGCCGAACTCCGTCCGCTGGTCGACGAGGACCCCGATGTTCCACCGAGCGTCTTCGGTCCGTTGGCGACCGCGGCCGTGATGGCGAACGAGCCTGCGGACACGGTCGCGCGCCTCGCGCTGCGCGCGCTCGAGGGAGCGCCGAAGCTGCTGCCCGAGGCGGTCGACCGACCCCCGTTCTTCTACCACGCCTGCATCGCGCTTACCTTCGCCGAGCTCCACGGGGAGGTGCTGCCACGGTTCGATGAAGCCATCTCGGACGCCCGCCGGCTCGGCTCGCTCCCTCACGTGCTCGGCCTCTCCTGCTACCGCGCCCTTGTCCATCTCCGCATCGGCGACCTCGCCGACGCCGAGGCGGACGCACGCACCGCGCTCGAGACCGGCCCCCGCCTGCCCGGCGTCCATGCCGCGCTGGCGCTCGCGGTGCTGCTCGAGACCCTCGCCGAGCGCGGTGAGCTCGACGGCGCCGAGGCGGCGGATCGGCGATACCCGCTTGTCCAGCAGTTCCCGACGATGTTCCAGGCGGGGTGGCTTCTCGCCGCCCGCGGCCGGCTTCGCCTCGCCGAGCTTCGTCCGGCCCGGGCCCTCGACGACCTGCTCGCCGCCGGCGATCTCTTCACGCGACTGCGCAGCCCGAGCCCGACTACTCCGTGGCGCTCGGACGCCGCCCTCGCTCACCTCGCGCTCGATGCGCGAGCAGAAGCGAGAGCGCTCGCGGCTGAGGAGGTCGCGCTCGCCCAGGCCCACGGTGGCCCCCGCACGCTCGGGATATCGCTGCGCGCGGCCGGCCTCGTCGAGGGCGGAACACGCGGCATCGAGCTGCTCCGCCACGCCGCAACTGTGCTCGAGAGCTCCGACGCTCGGCTTGAACACGCCCGCGCTCTGGCCGACCTCGGCGCCGCCCTCCGGCGCGCCGGACACCGAGCGGACAGTCGCGAGATCCTCCGGACCGCGCTCGACCTCGCCCATCACTGCGGCGCACTCGCCCTCTCCGAGCGAGCACGCACCGAACTCATCGCCGCAGGCGGGCGACCCCGACGACTCGTTCTCACCGGACTCGACTCGCTAACACCGAGCGAGCGTCGCGTCGCCCAGCTGGCCGCCGCCGGTCTCGCCAACCGCGACATCGCGCAACAGTTGTTCATCACCACGCGAACCGTCGAAGGACACCTGACTCACGTCTACCAGAAGCTCGACATCACCTCCCGCGGGCAGCTTCCCGCCGCACTCGCCACCCCCAATGTCGAGACCACTGCCTCTGCTGCGACACTGGCCTGATCGCACCGACGGGTCGCCGTGCAGAGGCCAGAGTGCGAGCGGACGTCCCCGGCCCGGGGGAGGCGGGCCCGCTTTCCTCTCCCTCCGGTAGCCCGGCGCCGATCCGTCCGGAGCCCTGCAACGCGCGCGGAAGGCGCGTTCGACGCTAGCGAGCTCTCCACAGGCCGAACTCGGGGCGCCCGGCGCTAGCCAGAAGCCTGGAGGTTGCGAGCATCAGAGCAGCAGCCATCCCGCCGGCGGCCGCGCTGCCGGTATCGGACAAACGGAGCGTTTTTCCGCATGGGTGGCCACGGTTTCTCCCCACCGTTCCGTCCTTCGGCGCCGGTACTCGGTCGCGTGTTGATGTCGACGCGCGTGCTGAGGAGGGCGATCGTGAAGAAAGGTGAGGAAGCGTTGGAGATCTTGGAGGCGTATGACCTGACGGGCACGTTGCGCGGTGCGGCGGCGCTGGCGGGTGTGATCACAAGACGGTCGCCAGGTTGGTCGCGGCGCGGGATGCCGCGGGCGGGCTGCCGGTCCGGGCGCGCACCGGGCCGTTGGTCGACCCGTTCGCGGAGAAGATCGATGAGCTGGTCGATCGCTCGAGCGCGCAGATCCGGGCCGATAAGGCGCACGGGATCCTGGTCGCGATGGGCTATGAGGGCTCGTATCGCACGACCAGGCGGGCGGTCGCGGAGGGAACCTCGCGAAAGCCGCCACGCCAGCGTCGTGGCTGCGTCGGGGCCGAGAGCAGAGGCGCGTTCGGTCCAACTGAGGGCAGCCGAGACTCCTGCCGTTTCGTGCAGGCGCCGCTCTCGTGCACTCCGGCCGGATCGATCCTCGCGTCCGACGACCGCCTAGGCCTGACAATCCGAGGCGCTCGTAGAGGCGCCGTGCGGGATTGTCGGGTGCTTGCCGTCTCCGAGTCCTTACGGTCGGATGCGGATGATCGGTTTCCCGGTGCGTCGCTCGGTCGGGTTCAGGGCGGCGACGGCATCGTCGAGGGTCGCGACGTTGCCGATGTTGGTCCGCAGTCGTCCGTCCCGCACCCGCTGGACGATCTCACAGAGTTGGGCACGATCGGACTCGACGACGAAGTCGACTGCCACGCCGTCGGGGGGCCGCGCCTCGGGCGGTCCGACGATGGTCACCAGCGTTCCTCCGGCCCGGATCAGGCTTGCGGACCGCTTCTGGATGTCTCCGCCGATGACGTCGAACACCAGGTCGACGCCGCCGACGTCTTCCAGGGCGTCGTTGTCGAGGTCGACGAACTCCTGCGCGCCGAAGTCGAGCGCCTTGTTGCGGTCGGCGGCGTGGCCGGTACCGATGACGTAGGCGCCGGCCTCACGTGCGAGTTGCGTCACCATCGTCCCGACTGCGCCGGCCGCGCCGTGCGCCAGGACGCTCTGCCCCGCCTGTAGACGACCGTGGTCGAACAGTCCCTGCCACGCGGTCAGGCCCGAGATTGGCAGGCTCGCGCCCACGGTGAACTCGACGTCGCCCGGCAGCGGCGCGAGGTTACGCGCCTCGATCGCCACATACTCCGCCAGCGTGCCGTCGCGATACCAGTCCGCGAGGCCGAACACCCGCTGTCCCACCGACACCCCCTTCGTGCCATAGCCGAGCGCGGTGACCACTCCGGACAGCTCATGCCCAGGGATCGACGGTGTCCGGTCACGGTCGCGGCGATCGGTCCAGGTCGAGGGCCACTCCATCTCAGTCGGGACGAATCCCGACGCATGAATCTCAACGATGACGTCGTTTATAGCCGCCGACGGCTCGGGCCGCTCCACCAGCGTCATCCCGGCCGTTCCCGCGGCCTCGTCCCTCACCACGATCGCCTTCATCCGGCACCTCCCGATGTCGAGTTCTCGCCTCTTGGCCGACATGATTGAGGAGCTCGGTCAGTGACTCAAGGCATCCCTCAAGGAGCCTCGCACGCGTGGGTCCGGTTGCCAGCGGCTCGCCGCTAACGCCGAGCCCAAGCGGAAGTCCAAGCGCAGAGCGCTGGCTTCTCGTTTGTCACCCCAACAGCAGCATCAACTCGGCTGCTGCCCGTCGCGCGAAGCAGCCACGATCTTCATGTCGACACCCCTTCCACGGCTGCCGCAAACGGACAGCGTCAGCCACGCGACCGCCTGTCGCCGGCGTGGCTGCTCTCCGCGGCCAACGGCAACGCTGGCCCGCTAGGCCGACGATGCGGAAGGTCGCCATTGCGCTCGTCAACTTGGTGACTGCGGATCAAGAAAAGTGACAGTCGTCCGCGCGAGCGACCGCAGCCGCGTGCTCCTGTCCGAAGGCAGTCACGCGCCGCGCCCGCTCTGGCCTACGGGTCGCTGCCCCTCTGCATCAATAGCGATCACGTCGATCGCTCGAGAGGCGTGACTCCTCTTGGGCGAAGGCGATCGCGCGGTGGGGCTGGCGCTGACGATCCAGATCGTGGCGAACCGATCGCGCCGGTTCAGGCGAGCGGGTCATCGCTTTCGTCCTGCGCGCCCGCTCAGCGCTAGCCAGAGTCGTGCAAGCGCCTGCT
>Ga0335076_10001900_pt1 | contig 20511 bp, 20 predicted proteins | sample Lox_Sample_25_FD_206717 | JGI IMG/M metagenome (GOLD analysis project Ga0335076, IMG submission 206717) | Soil microbial communities from Loxahatchee National Wildlife Refuge, Florida, United States - Lox_Sample_2.5 | ecosystem: Environmental > Terrestrial > Soil > Wetlands | place: USA...
CGCTGCGGAAGACATCGGTGTCCTTCCCGCAGTGCGGGCAGGTGAACGTGCTCATGTTCTCGATGATGCCGAGGATGGGGACGTGCAATGTCTCGAACATCCGGAGCCCGCGGCGGGCGATCTTGAGGCTCACGTCCTGCGGCGTGGTTACGACGACCGCTCCGGACAGCGGGAGGCTCTGAGACAGCGTCAACTGGGTGTCACCAGTCCCCGGCGGGAGGTCGAAGATCAGGGCGTCCAGCTGGCCCCATTGCACGCCGCCGATGAACACGTTCAGGAACTTGCCCACCATCGGTCCACGCAGCATGGCGGGGTTGTCGTCTCCCCTCAGCATGCCCATCGATATCACTTTCAAGCCGTGGGGAGCAGGAGGGATGAGCTTGTGGTCCGGGGTCGCCGCCGGCTGTTGACCGGTGGGGAGTCCTAGCATGACCGGGATGCTCGGTCCGAAGACATCGGCGTCGACCAGCCCGATTCGGCCGCCGAACTGTTGCAGTGCGAGCGCAAGATTGACGCTGACCGTGGACTTGCCGACGCCCCCCTTTCCGCTGGCCACCGCTATGAGGTGCCGGATCCCCGGCAGCCGTTCAGGACCGGCGGATGGCTCTGCCGCGGCATCAGGCGCCTGGTGGAGGCCAGGGTGCGAGTCCGGGGTCTGCATGGGTCACCAGCTCCTTCCGGCCGTTCTCGGCGGGAGGCCATGCTGACACGCCAGACTTAGTCTAATAGCATCGCCCCGGACGGCCGCGCGGACTCTCCCCAGACCAGATGCGCAGGCTCGCGTGGCCGCGCTGCTCACTGTCAGGCCAAAACGGCGGCAGGAAGAAGGGCAGCGTGACCCTGACCAGCAGCCCACCGTGGCTGACACGCGGCCTGACAGCTCGTGACCGCGGTGGCCGCCATCTGGCGGCCTGGCCGCCGGGCGCTCGGTAATGCCGCCACGCGCAGAGGGGACCGCAGGCGGTGATGACGCCAGCCGGGTGGCCCGGGTCTGGGAACTGGTCTCCGTGCAGGCGGCCAGCCGCCACGGTCAGGCATCGGCTACCGGTGTGTGCGCGGCGGCGGCCGCCAGCCTGGATGTCAGCGGGGCGTGGGTGATAGCCGGTGACGGGACCAAGCCCGGCCAAGCCATGTGCGCCACCGATGTGGTCAGCGAGTCCCTCGCCGAGGTCCAGATCACCCTGGGCGAGGGACCGTGCCACGACGCCTCCGCGTAGTATGGCGTGCCCGTGCTGGCCGCCAGCCTGAGAACCGACAGCACTGGAACCCGGTGGGCAGCGTTCACGGATGCGGCGTTGCGGGCAGGCGCGGCCGCGGTCTTCGCCTTCCCGCTGCGGTTCAGGGCGATCCGGGTCGGCGCCCTCGGCTTGTACCGGGACAAGGAAGGGCCGCTGAGCATCTTCCAGCTCGGGGACGCGCTGATCCTCGCCGATGCCGCCACCGTGTTGCTGCTCGACGCCGAGGCCCGCCAAGCAGATGATCCTTTCTCCGGAGCCGCCCCGGCCAGACAGTCCCCGGACCTGGCGGCCCACCACGCCGAGATCGACCAGGCCACCGGCATGCTCACCGAACAGCTCGGGGTCGGCATCAGCATGGTGTGATGGTCAGACGTGACGCAGCCCGCGCCCGCCAGCACGATGCCGCCGTTCTCGCAAGGACAACCGGAGATAGACCAGGAACTGCTCTGCGACAGAGGTGTTCCAGCTCCAAAGCGACGAAGGACCCTGCCTGGAGACCATCCGCACCAGGCAGCCCGTCACCGAACCCGACCTGAGCCGCGCGCAGCAACGCTGGCCGCGGTTCACCCCCGCCGCGCTACGGGCAGGCTTCGCCGCCGTGCACGCGCTCCCGATGCGGCTGCGCGAACAGGTCATCGGCGGCCTCAACCTCTTCCCCGAGCAACCAGGCCCCGTCGACCCTGCCGACGTGCGCATCGGCCAGGCCCTGGCCGATACGCCACCATCGGCTTGCTCCACGAACGCAACCTGCGCCGCACCGAGATCCTCGGCGAGCAACTGCAAGCCGCTCTTAACAGCCGGATCACCATCGAACAAGCCAAAGATGCCGAATGCCTCGGCGTCGACATGGACACCGCCTTCATCGCCCTGCGGCACTACGCCCGCGATCACAACCTGCGCCTATCCGACCTCTCCCAAGCCTTCGTCGACAACGGCCCGGCCGCCTTCCCCGACCTCATCCCACTAGCACCCCGGCAGCACAGCCAATAAAACGCCACCCATGATCACGCCGTGCGCGAGATGCGGCAGCACGATCTGCGCACCTCACAGCGGATGCAGGCCCGGAAACCGCAATAATCTGTGAGAGGGGTATACAGCTTGGCGGAGTAACTCCCAGATGTTGCGGTTAGACCCGCGTTCAGCCACAAGGTGTTGAGCCTGGAACGACTCGGCTCCGGTTAACTGTATAGCCCGGATCTGTGAAACCGTCGGCGCAGGCACGAATGGTCAGGCTGGCGCTTGTTCGCGTTGCCAGCGCAGGATCAGAAGGGCGATGTCATCCCCGGGATACTGGCTTCCGACCAGGGCTTGCATTATCGAGGCGCAGACGCCCTCTGGCGGCCCGGGCGTCACGGTCTGGCATAGCCGGGTGATGCCGTCATCTACCGGCATATCCCGGCGTTCCACCAGCCCGTCGGTGAAGAAGCCCAGCACGGCACCCGGCGCAAGAGCCAGCGTGGTGACCTGCCGTGCGGAGCAGTCGGTGACGCCGATCGGCGGGTCGACGGCGATCTCGGCCACGGCACCGCGCTGGCCCGGCGCCGCGATAACCGGCGGGAAATGGCCCGCCGACGATATCCGCAGCTGCCCGGAGGCCGGGCCGAGCACGGCGTAAGACACGGTGGCCATGACATCGCCCTGCTCGAAGTACTGCATCTTGCGGTCAAGCTTGCCCAAGACCTCCGCCGGGCCGGGGAACTCCAGCGCGTACGCGCGCAGCGCGCTGCGCATCCGGCCCATGATCACCGCGGCGCCGAGCCCGGAACCCGCCACGTCGCCGACCACCACGCCCAGCTCGCCCCAGGGCAAGCAGAACACGTCATACCAGTCGCCGCCGACGCGGCCGGACCCCGGCACGTACCGGGCGGCGATCTCGGTTCCCCTCACCACGGGCAGCGCCGTGGGCACCAGGCTGCGCTGCAGGGCGACCGCGGCGGCCCGGTCCTCGCCAGACCTCAGCGACTGCACGGCCAGCGCCGCGCGGTCGGCGGCAAGCTGGAGCAGCGCGGCATTATCGCCGGTGAACACCCGGTCGCGCACCGTGCCGACGTGCAGCACCCCGACCACCGCGCCATGGACCAGCAACGGGACGCCCGCCAGCGACCGGATGCCCTTGTCCAGCAGGATCGGGTTGAGCACGGTGCCGTGCTCGACCCGATCCAAGATGACCGGCCGCCGCCCGGCGGCGATGCGGCCCGCGAAACCGTGGCCGACCGGAATCCGGACGCCCTGGCTGACTTCCTCCTCCAGGCCGCTCGCCGCCGTGGCGATCAGCTGCCGACCCGAGCTGTCCAGCAGCAGCACCGCGGCCGTATCAGCATCCAGGATCTGCCGCACCCGGACCAGCAGCGTGGCGAGCAGATCGTCGGCACCCAGATGCGACAGCGCCGCATCGTCAACCGACCGGATATCGCGCAACTTGTCCTCCGCACCTGGCGGCGGGCGCGACGGCATTACCACCACGAAAGAATAACGTCAGCCTCATCAGGAGGTCAGCGGCCCCTACCTCGGCCCGCCCAACCCCGAACCGATCCGGTACCAGCGCCGGCACGACGGAAGGCGACTAGACAGACGTTGGTTGGCTATCGTCCCGGCAGTGGTGCCGCACCGCCGGATGCGCTGAACTCGTATACCGGCGGCACTGGGTGCAGATGGGGTGCGCCGGATCGGCGTCCCGGTTGGCCAGCTGGCGTGGATGGCAGCTTCGCTGTAGTAACGCGTGTAGTAGAGACTCCGTGGACAGGCGGCGCGATCCGAGACGCGGCGAGACACCGCGGGGCGGCGAGCAGCGCACACGCTGGACTACATGGACGCGACGACCCTGCGTGGACGGGGACCGGTTTACTCATAACCCAGAGGTCGCGGGTTCAAATCCCGCCCCCGCTACTAATTTCCGCAGGTCAAGGTCCTTTCCTAGCAAAGGAGAGGGCCTTTTGCGTGCCGGGCACTGTGTAGTAAGACGTGTAGTAGCAACAGGGCTCCGGGCGGCCTAGCAGCGAGACGGGGAGAGACGGGATGAGACAGCGTAGACGTGGTGGACGCTGACGCCTGCGATCGCTGGGTGCCTGGCCCAGAGATCGCGCAGGTCTATCCCTTCCGCGCCGAGCGCGCCATCACCTCCAGGCTAGGCACCACCCACAGGTTGGTCCGCAGGACCTCCCGGCGCCAGGGCGAGGCGAGCGCCGAGGATCACGTAGCACGCATGATGAGCCCCTATCGATCAGCTGCCGACCAGGCTTCCCGGCTCACCCCTGTCGTGCATCGTTCCACACGAGCCTTATACGCGTCTGCGCGCCGGACCAGGCCAGCGGGGAACTGCCCGGAGGGCACGGATAGCGCATGGACCCGCCACCTGCCAGCTGGAGCCGTATCTCACCAGGACGCGCGTCGGCCTAGGGTCAGGTCATGGCGCAGATCTCCGGATTTCACCACCGTCCGTGCCGCGCGCGAGCCGGCGGTGGCCCTCACCGAGCATCGCGTACGTCTTTCCCACCCCGGGCGCCGCTCCGAGGTAGACGCGCAGCTGACCGCGCCTCATGCCATAAGGGATGCCCCAGTGAGGTGACATGGATGCCCGGCACCGGTCACGGTTTCCGTACCTCCTCGACTGCCGCGGCAGGGAGGAGCCGGCGCAGCCGTGACGACACCGAACCACGGGCAAGCTCTGCCAGGCGGGACCGGCGGCGCCCGACAACCACGGTGGCCGCGCCCTGGCCTCGGGCGGCCGCAGCGAGCGCCTCCGCCGGGGCGTCCCCCTGGATCTGGGTGTAGGTTCCCCCGAGATCGGCCGTCAGCTCCCGGTGCCGGTGCAGATCCCCGGCCGGCGGGTGCGCCAGGCCGTCGCTGATCTTAACATGCACGACAAGCAGCTGCGCATCATCGGCCCGGGCCATCTGAGCTGCGCGGCGGATCACCACCTCGCCCCAGCTGGAGCCGGAATCCCCGGCGAGGATGACCGGCGGCGCGGGCGGTTCGGCCGATCCGCGGCGGGCGAGCAGGTCCTCACCCACGGCCTCGGCAGTTCCCGCCATCCAGGCCCGGGCCAGCTCACTGAGCGCCCGCAGGTTGGCAGCCCGGAAGTAATCTGCCAGCGCCCCGCCGACCTGCCCGGCCGAGTACACCGCGCCCGAGGCGATCCGTCGGCGCAGCGCTTCTGCTGGCAGGTCGACCAGCACCACCTCGCCCGCGCGCACGAACTCGTCCGGCACGCACGCCACGCTCCCCACCCCGGAGATCCGGGCCGCGTAGTCGCGGACCGATCGCAGATGCGCGACATTCATCGTGGTGACGACGTCAAGCCCGGCGCGCAAGACATCGGCGACGTCCTGCCACCGCTGCCGGGTCCGGTCCGCCGTCGCGTGCGCAAGCTCGTCCACCAGCACCACGTCAGCGCCGCTCGCGATCGCCGCCGGGGCATCGAAATCGGCGAACACGGCGCCGCGGTAGGCGACCGTCCGCGGCGCGATCACCTCCAGGCCGCCCAGCTGGCGACTGGTCTCCAGGCGGCCATGCGACTCGATCCAGCCGACCACCACACGCTCGCCGTTCTCGGCCCGGCGCCGGCCCTCGGCCAGCATGGCAAAGGTCTTGCCGACCCCGGGCGCAATCCCCAGATAGGTGCGCAGCGACCCGACTCCAGCCACCCAGGCATCCTCCCGCCAGACCAGGTCATCAGTTCCGTCAACTCCGAACCAGGCCTGCTTGATGCCCCGGGACCTCGGTGGTCTGGGCCAGGTCATCGCCGTGATGGAGGCAGGCGTTTCGGGTAGCAGCTGGTGCAGGGACGGCGTGCTGCCGGCGAACGCGGTCAGGTCGATCCGCAGCGGCCCGAGCCCGGGGTGGGCGCTGTTGACCAGCTGGCCCAGGGCGCGGGCCGCGCCGCCACCGATCACCGGGACGCGTACCTGATCGGCAAGCTGGCGATCCGGCTGGAGTGTTACCTGCCGGAGCGGGCTGATGCGACACGGGCGCGGCTGCGGCACCTGGGAGCGCGCCGGTTTGCGCTGGTCACTGATGTGATCTCGTGCGCGCGTCCCGGTTAGTCCGGCGCGGACGGAAGGAGACCGGTGGGGTGCCGTGATACCTCTGGGCGAGGCACCAGAGCTCGCAGGCGATGTCGTCTACCGGGTTCCGCGCTGTCTCGCTGCGTGCCGCCGGGAAACCGCTACCTGCAAGCCAGCGGGCGACATTCACCTCCTTGCGCACATCCTCAATGTGACCTGGGGCGATCCTGACCATGATCGGATGGGCGGCGAGCCTGTAGTTGGCGTTCGTTCCCAGCCGCAATAGCCGCGCACCGCGTCCAGTCCGGCTGTCGCATACGCGGCGTGGAGCGTCCGCAGCGCCGTCTCGCTGGTGAACTCACCTTCCTTAGGCGGCATCCACGTACGAGCGGTGCCTGGGCCGGTCGCCATGCTCCTATCATCGCAGCCGGGTGCTCCGACGACGACCGCGCGCCCCGACCGCACTACCCCGCCCTGGAAGATCCGAGTAGTTGGCGCTCACCACAGTCGGCGTGATCGTTAGATATTGACAAGCTGTGAGTACAGCAACGATCTACGCCCGGGTGCCGGTCACCGTAAAGGAAGCAACCGACGAGTACGCCGGACGACACGGCATGTCCCTCGCCTCAGCGGTGGCGGACCTGCTCGGGCGCGGCCTGGAGGCGGCGGAGAACGAACCGTCTATCCGCGCCCTCGAAGCCCGCGCCTAGAAGACCGAGGAAGCCGCAGCGCCGCACAGGCCATGAGCGAACGTCTCCAGCAGGTGCTCGGCAAGTGCGGCTGCGGTGGCGAGCTGACTGGCAACGATCTGCTCCTCACCGGTCATTGCCCCAGATGCAAGCGCGGCGTGTCCGGACTGCTGGCCGGGGAGTCGGCGACCGGGGCGGCAACGGTAAACCGCAGCGAGCTGGCCCCCTTCATGGCCGGGATCGGTGTCGCGCTCGCCGTGATCCTCATTGCCTACTCGTCAGGCAAGTAAACGCGTACCGAAGGGAGGGAATCACATGGCGAAGTCGAAGGGCATCCCCAAGGAGGCGGCGATCGTTCTCGGCGTGATCGGCCTGATCTGGGATCTGGCACAAGCCGCCAAGCACCAGCGGACCTGTCCGCGATGCGCAGGGCGCGACCCTGGCCCGACGCCCAGCTACGGCTCCGGGTGGCCGCCCGCGGTGGACCGGGCTGGGCGACGGGCACGGACGGCTACGGGCATGCTATGCGGAGGTGAGGGCGGACGGCCACGGGGAGGCCGTCCGTCTATTGAACGCACCCGCTGGCTCTGGCTGCCCGCCGAGGACGGCCCGATGGTCATCCGGCAAGTGTGACCAGCGCGCGGGTGGTGATCTGGTGGCCACCTGGCAGTCTGGCCGCCGTCAGGGCGTGGCCGGGGAGGCTGCGGGCTCGAAGTCCGGAACCGGCTCGGCCTCGGCTACCTTCCCGCGGACTTCCCGCTGCACCTCCCGGCGGGGCCGGAGGAGCCGCGCCTGCGGTTCGCGGTCGGAGGTAACGAACTCCTGCGCCTGTTACTTGGTGTCGCCCTTCCCAGCCGAGGTGTCGTCCTCCTCAGCCGGAGTGCCTTCCGCGCCGCCATACAGCGGCTTGGTCGCCTCCACCATGCCCAGGGCGAACTTCCGATTGGAGCTGAGCAGGTGCTCGGCGAAGTCGTAGGCGCTGGCGATGAACTCCCCGGGCCTGGACAGCAGGCCGACAAGTTCCTCGGGCTTGCCCAGCATGTCGAGGAACTCCTCAGGCTTGAGCAGCGCCTCGCCGTACCGCGGGGCAGGCGCGGTTACCGGCTGGGTGGTGCCGAGATTGTTCACCACGTCGACCACGCCATCAACGTCCCAGGCCAGCCGACCCGCCACCCGGATCAGGTCATGCTCCTCGGCGGAACCGAGCAGGCCCGCCAGGGTCACGATGCCGTTGCGCACCGTTATGGTCACGTCGCCCGGATCCACCTGGGGAAGTTGGGCGAGCATCTCGCGGACGTCCCCGGCGATGTCCTCGTCGGGGCGCAGGAAGACGCCGAGCAGGTCACGGCGGCTCACGATCCCGATCAGCTTGCCGCCGACGCCGCCGCCGAACGCGGTGCCCGCCTCGACCACCGGTAGCCGCTTGATGTGCCGGCTGGTCATCAGCCTCGCGGCGGTCGGCAGCGGCGCGTCCGGATGAATCGTGATGGGTGGCGAGGTCATCAGCTCTCCGGCGGTCAGGCCCTGGTGCTTCTTGGCGTCGGCGTGCCGACGGAAGTGGCCACCCGATTCAAGCTCGGCCTCCCGCAGGCGCCTGTCCTGGGCGCTGAGCAGGTCGGCCTCGGACACTACCCCGGCGACATGGCGGCCCAGTACCAGCACCGGCATGCCGCTGATCTGATGCTGCGCCAGCAGGGCCGCGATCCGCTTGTAGGGGGTGCGCAGGTTAACCGTCACCACGGGCCTCGTCATGACGTCCCTGACCCGGTCCTGCCATCGGCCATAGTGCCGCCTGCCGACGCCGCGGGCATGGGCGTGCGCACCGTGCTCCAGCTCATGGCCCTGAGCGGACCCTGCGGCGGGGGCCTCGCCATGCGCGGACTGGTGGTGGGTGACGCCAAGCTCACGACTCAGGGCGTCACGGTGAACATCGGTGCGTGTCATCTTAGCTCCCCCTCTCGCAACCTCTGACGGGGGTTGTACACGCTTCTGCGGACTTACCTTTTCTCTCCCGTCATCGGCTCGTTAGGGCCGTCTGTCACCCGTCCAGGGACTTCGGTCACTTCGAAGGATCGCGAGGTGGCCGCCTCCCTTCGCGGCGACACGCCGGACTTCGGCAAGCGAGTCATATCAGGATCGATTAGCCCATACACCACTTCCGTGAACGTGAGTCCCTACCGTGGCCGCCTGGTGATCAGGGTTCGCGCCTTGCCGCCCCACATGGTCCCGGCCGAACTCAGCAGCGGCGGGTACTGGCCGCGGCCACTGAGCCCGCGCAGGTGGCTGCCGTCAGCCGTGGTCGTGCGGATAGTGCCATCAGGCGCATGCAGGGGGGACTTTCGCCTCTTTGTCCGGTCAGGCCGCTCGCTGATGCTGGGCCCACTAAGGCTGGTTATCGCCATCGCGCAAGAGCCAGCTTTGGCCGGAGCGGATCACCCGGCCAGCGTCCGCCCGAGTCCAGGCGTGCGTGTTTGTTCCCGGGCGGGCCCCGGCCATTGCAGTCTGACATGCGGTGGGTCATGACGAGGGCCGGAAGGGAGCCAAGGTGCCTGGGCTGCGCGATTACCTCGATCGCTTCCGTCCGGCTGGCGCGCCTGGGGCGGGGGGGACCGGGGTGCCTGCGGATCGTTCCCGTGAGCTCGAAGCGGAACTGACCACGGTGCTCGCGCTCCTGGACGGCGTGCACGCCGAGTGCGCGGGCTTCGTCGCGCGGGCCCGCTGGGACGCCGAGCGGATCGTGGCCGCGGCCCACACCGAGGCTGCGACGATGACCGGGGAAGCGGACCGGCGCGCCCGCGCCGCGCGTGACGAGGCTGCGTGGGAGGTGCTGGCCGCGGCCCGGGCCGAGGCCGCCGACACGGTCGCTCGCGCCCGGCAGCAGGCCTTGCGGATACGCGAACGCGCCGAGCAGCGCATCCCGGCGCTGGCAAGCAGGGCCGCCGGCCTGGTCAGGGGTCTGGAGACCGAGCCGAGCGCGTCCGCGGGCGGGCGGGCTGATCTGCCGGGACTGCCCGGGTGGCCGCCATGAGCGGCGGATGGGTCGCCGGCAGCGTCCGGGCCAGGGCCATGGCCCGGCGCTGTATCGGGGCTGGCGCGGCGAGAGAGCTGGCGGCCTGTGGCTCGCTGGGGGAGGCGTTGCAGGCCCTGGCGGCCACGCCGTATGGCCGGGAGAGGCTGCCCGGGCTGACGCTTTCCGCGGCGCAGCACGAAGTCGCCAGTGTGATCTTGTGGAACCTGCGGGTGCTGGCCGGCTGGCTGCCGGGTGACGGCGTCCGGCTGCTGCGCGCGCTGGCGGGCTGGTTTGAGCTGGCGAACGTCGAGGAGCGGCTGCAGGCGATCGCAGGCCGCCCGGCCGAGGACGAATTTGCGCTCGGCGCGCTGGCCACGGCATGGCCCCGGCTGCGCCAGGCGACCAGCCCCGCCGGGCTGCGGGCAGTACTAGCCGCCTCGGCCTGGGGCGATCCCGGCGGAGACACCGCCGAGGCGGTAGTGCGGGGGATGCGCTCGCGATGGGCGGCACGGGTCGCGGCAGTAGGTGACCCGGCGCGGAGCTGGGCCGCAGGCGCCGAGGCATTGCTGCTGGCCGGGCAGCTGTTCACGCCGGGCCGCGCGGCCCGTGACACCGGCACCGGCGGGGCGCCTAGCATGCTCGGCCCGGAGGCTGCCGACGCAGCCACGCTCGCTGGGCTGGGCCGTCGGCTCCCGGCCCGGGCGCGGTGGGTCCTGGCAGGGATCAGCTCGCCGGGCGATCTGTGGCGGGCCGAGGCGGCCTGGTGGGCGGGGGTGGAGCGGGACGGATTCCGGCTGCTGCGGACCTCTGGCCTGGACAGCGGACCCGTCATCGGCGCCGTGGCCGTGATGGCCGCCGACGCCTGGCGGACCCGCGCCGCGCTGGAGATCGCCGCTCGCGGCGGCGGGCCGCTGGAGGCTTACGATGCACTGGCTTGACGCGGTTGCGCCGGTCCGGATGACGCGCATCACCCTGGTCGCGCCGGAGGACGCGCTGCGCGACGTGCTGGTGCGAGTCGCCGACTCCGGAACAGTGGAAATCGATCTCCCTGACGGCCGGCAGGCTCCGCCCAGCGAGATGGCGGCCCGGCTGCAGCACGCGGGGCAGGCCCCGTCGGCACCGGGTCTGTCCGCCGAACAGCCTGACCTCGACCGGCTTGAGCAGGCGGGCCGCTATGACCTGCTGGCCGGTGAGGCTCAGCTGGAGGAGTACGCGGCGGCGGCGGCCAAGAGGCCGGGTGTCGCTGCACTGGCCGGCTGGATCCCGGCCAAACGGCTGCCCGCGGTGGCCGCCAGTGTGGCCGAGGTCGGCGGCGCCGTCGTGCCGCGGCGGCATCCTCCTGGGATCGAAGCGCCGACGCTACTGCGAGACACCAGCTTGCGGGGCTCGCTGAATCCGCTGGTTCAGACCTACGGGACCGTGCCGTACGCCGATGTCGACCCGACCTGGCCCGCCTGGGTGGCCTACGTGCTGATGTTCGGCATGATGTTCGGGGACGCGGGGCAGGGGGTGCTCCTCGTCGCCGCAGCGCTGGTCCTGCGGGCCGGCTGGCCGCGCTGGGCCCGCCGGTACCGGCGGGCCTGGCCTTTCGTCGGCGGCGTCGGCGTGGCGGCCACCGGCTTCGGCCTGCTCTACGGGGAGTGCTTCGGGCCGACCGGGCTCGTGCCGACGGTCTGGCTCGATCCGCTCAGTCATCCGACCACGCTGCTGCTGGTGGCGGCGGGCATCGGCGTGATCCTGCTCGCCCTGGCGTACGGTCTCGGCACGATCAACCGGTGGCGGGAAGGCGGCTGGCCGGCCGCGCTGTACGCACCGTCGGGCATCGCGGGTGTCTCCCTGTTCCTCGGCGCGGGCGCCGCCGCCGCCGGCTGGTACCTCCGCCAGGCCTTGCTGACGGGCGCAGGCGCGCTCGTCGCCGTAGCCGGGCTGGCACTCGCCCTCATCGGTTTCCTCGCCGAGGCGGGCGGCGGCAGGACCGGCACGATGCAGGCGTCGGTGGAGGCCTTCGACTTCGTCGTCCGGCTGGGATCCAATGTCGTGTCATTCACCCGGCTGGCCGCGTTCGGCCTCACCCACGCGGCGCTCGGCATGCTGGTATGGGAAGGCACACGGGCGCTATGGGCCCGCGGTGGGGTGCTGGCGCTGGGCGGGGTGATCCTGTTCGCCGCGGGCACCGCGCTGGCGTTCAGCCTGGAGGCGCTCGTCGCCGCCATCCAGGCACTGCGCCTTGAGTACTACGAGTTGTTCTCCCGCGTCTTCGTGGCACAAGGCCGGCCGTTCAGGCCGTGGCGCCTGCCCACGGCGGTCGGCCACCTAGCCGTGGCCCGGGAAAGGGAAAGCGATCCCGCGCTCAGCGCGGGGGCCGGGGGTGGGTGATGTCTGCCTGGCTGATCGGGTTGCCGCTGATCGCTGGCGCCGCGGCGCTGGCCCCGCTGGCCGCCCGGCGCTGGCGCCGCGGCGTGGTCGTCCTGACCATGATCGGCGTGCTACTGCTGGCGGGCGCGGTGGTGCTCCTCCTCGCCGCCGTCACGGCCGGGCCAGCCGGCGCCGCGGCCACTGCGGCGGCCGGTGCCGCCGGGACGGGCGGGAGCACTGGAGGCCTGATCGGCGCGGGGATCGCGGTCGCGGGCTCCAGCATCGGCGCAGGCATCGCCGTCGCCTACACCGGCGCCGCCGCGCTCGCGATCATGAGCGAGCGGCCGGAGCTGTTCGGGCGGGCCATGGTCATCGTCGGTCTTGCCGAGGGGATCGCCATCTACGGCCTGGTCGTCGGGATCATCCTGATCGGGAAGGCCTGATCGGCCATGTCCAGGGCAGCTGTCATCGGCGAGGCGGTGCGGGTCCAGGGTTACGCCCTGGCCGGTGCGGTCGTGTACCCGGCCGAGAACGCCGAGCAGGCGCGCGCCGTATGGCGGTCGCTGCCGCCGGACATCGCCGTTGTCGTGCTGACCGCCCGGGCCGCGGCCTGGCTCGGCGAGGTGCCGTGGCGCCGCGATGGCGTCCTGCCGGCGGTGATGCCGCCATGACCGCCATGGCGGCCGCGCTCGCGCCGGCCAGAGCCCGCATGCTCCGCGACGCCGCGGACCAGGCGGCCGGGATCCTCGCCGACGCCCGGCGCGAGGCCGACCGGATCGCTGCGCAGGCGCGTCAGGACGCGGAGCGGACCGTGTCGTTGGCACGGGCGGCGGGGCGTGCGCAGGCCGTGCCGCAGGCCGCCGCAGGTCGCCGACGGGCCCGCCGCGACGCCCAGTCGGCGGTGCTCGGCGCCCAGCGCGAGGCCTACGATGAGCTGCGCGCCCGGGTCCGCGCGGCGGTGGACGGGCTGCGCGGCGAGCCCGGATACGACCGGCTGCTCCAGGCCCTCGCGGAGATGGCCCGGCTGGAGGCGGGTCCCGGCGCGATTGTAAGCGCATCTGAAGTCGGCGGCGTCGTGGCCCGCTCGCCCGGCGTGCTCGTTGACCATTCACTGCCCCGGCTCGCCGACCTGGCCGTCGAGGCCCTGGACGGGGAGGTGCGCGAGCTGTGGGCGCCGTGACCGCGGTGGCGCGGGTGGCCCGGGTGAGCGGGCCGCTCGTCGAGGTAGAGGGGCTGGCGGGGGCGGCGATGTCCGAGGTCGTCGAGCTCGGCGAGCGCCGGCTCCCGGGCGAGATCGTCGGCATCCGCGGCGACGTCACGACGGTCCAGGCCTACGAGTACACCGGTGGCCTGGCTCCCGGCGACCCGGCCCGTCCCCTGGGCGTGCCCCTGTCGGCCCGGCTCGGCCCGCACCTGCTCGGCGGCATCTTCGACGGCCTGCTGCGACCGCTGACCGGGGCTCCCGCCCGGCTGGAGCCCGGGCGGTCGCGAGAGTCCGCGATCAGCCGGGAGTTCAGGTTCACCCCCGAGGCGCCAGCGGGCTCGGCTGTGGGCGACAGTACCTGCCTGGGAACGGTGGCCGTGCCCGGCGGGATCGGGTACCGGGTCATGGCGCCGCCCGGGCTGAGCGGGACCCTCGAGGAGGCGCGGCCGGCCGGGCTGGCCGCCGGCGACTCAGTGATCGCGGTCGTGTCCGGCGTAGCGGTACGGCTGGACTGCGACTGGCCGGTCCGGCGGCCGAGGCCGTACCAGCGGCGGCTGGACGGAGCCACGCCCCTGCTCACCGGGCAGCGCGTGGTCGACCTGCTGTTCCCGGTCACCAGGGGCGGCGCCACCGCGGTGCCCGGCGGGTTCGGGACGGGCAAGACCGTGCTGCTGCAGCAGATCGCGAAATGGTGCGACGCGGACGTGATCGTCTACGTCGGCTGCGGCGAGCGCGGCAACGAGCTGGCCGACCTGCTCGCCGAGCTGGCCGAGCTGACCGATCCGCGGTCGGGGGGGCGCCTGGCCGAGCGGACCGTGGTCATCGCCAACACCTCCAACATGCCGATGATGGCGCGCGAGGCCAGCATCTACAGCGGGGCCACGATCGCCGAGCACTTCCGCGACATGGGACTGGACACCGTCGTGGTCGCCGACTCGACCTCGCGGTGGGCGGAGGCGCTGCGCGAGTTCGCCTCCCGCAGTGGCGAGCTCCCCGCCGAGGAGGGCTACCCCGCCAGCCTCTCCTCGGCCCTGGCCGCGTTCTACGAGCGTGCCGGGCGCGTGATCACCAGCGAGGGACGCGAGGGCTCGGTCACCATCATCGGCGCGGTCTCCCCGGCAGGCGGCGACCTGACCGAGCCGGTCACCACCTACACGCAGCGTTTCGTCCGGTGCCTGTGGTCCCTGGACCGGGACCTCGCTTACGCCCGGCACTACCCGGCGGTCTCGTGGTCCGAATCGTTCTCCCGCGACATCGACGCCGTCGCCGCCTGGCATGCCGCAGACGGCGATCCCGCCTGGGCGGACCGCAGGGCCCGGCTCGCCGCGGTGCTCGCGGATTCCGACCGGCTCAGCTCGCTGGCCGAACTGCTTGGTGCCACCGCCCTGCCGCCCGGCGAACGAGTCACCATCCTAGCCGGCCGGCTGATCCGGGAAGGCGTCCTGCAACAGAACGCGCTGAGCCCGGTGGACGCATACTGCGACACTACCCGGGCCGCCGCGCTGGTGAGCGCGGTACTGGCGGTGGCGGACCGGTGCCAGGCCCTGGCCGCCCGGGGCGTTCCCGCGGCCATGATCGAGGAGGAGGACTTCTCCCCGGTTCTGCGCGCCCCGCAGGACGCCGCCACGGCGGGCGCGGTCGCCGAACGCGAGCGCGCCATGCTCGCCCGGCTCGATGAGCTGGTCCGCCGGTGGGAGCGGACAGGCGAGAAAGGTGGGATGGGGTGACCGTCTGGGCGCAGCGCGAGTACACCGACGTCGCGGAGCTACGCGGGCCGCTGCTTGTCGTGCGCGGCGTCACCGGCGTGGGCTGGGACGAGTTCGCCACCATCCGGACGGCATCGGGCGTCCTGCGGCACGGGCTGGTTCTGGAAGCCGACCGGGATCTTGCCGTAGTACAGGTGTTCGAGGGCACCGGGGGCCTGGCGCCGGCCACGGCCCGGGTCGCGTTCAGCGGCAGCCCGCTGCGCATCCCTGTCGGCGTGGACTGGCTCGGCCGGGTGTGCAACGGGCGAGGCGAGCCGGTGGACGGCGGGCCGCCAGTGATGGGCGAGGTCACGATGCCGGTGACCGGGACGCCGCTGAACCCGGTGCTCCGCGAGCCGCCGTCCGAGCCGGTGCTGACTGGCATCTCGGTCATCGACGCCCTGACGAGCCTGGTGCGTGGGCAGAAGCTGCCGCTGTTCTCGGTGGCGGGCCTGCCCCACCTTGAGCTGGCCGCGCAGCTGGCCGCGCAGGCGTCGGCGGGCGGGGAACCGTTCAGCGTGGTGTTCGCGGCCATGGGGCTCACCCACGCCGATGCCGCCGCGGTCCGCGCCATCCTGGAGGAGCGATCGACCGCGGGAGACCTCGCGCTGCTGCTCAACCTGGCCGACGCGCCGGTGATCGAGCGAATCCTGACGCCGCGGATCGCGCTCACCGTGGCCGAGGACCTGGCCTTCACCCGCGGTCGGCACGTGCTCGTGGTCATGGCGGACATGACGAATTACTGCGAGGCCCTCCGCGAGGTATCCGCCGCGCGCGGCGAGATCCCGGCCCGCCGGGCATACCCGGGCTACCTCTACAGCGACCTGGCGTCGCTGTACGAGCGGTGCGGGCGGATCCGCGGCATATCGGGTTCGGTGACGCTGGTCCCGGTCCTGACCATGCCGGCCGGGGACGTCACTCACCCGGTCCCGGACCTCACCGGGTACATCACCGAAGGTCAGATCGTGCTGTCCGCCGATCTGCACGCGCGCGGTATCTACCCGCCGGTTGACGCCCTTGCGTCTTTGTCCAGGCTGATGCGCCACGGCGCGGGCCCGGGCCGGACCAGGGATGACCACCTGGACGTGGCCGCCCAGTCCCTGGCCGCGCTGGCCGCCGCGCGGCGCGCCCGGGAGCTGGCCGAGCTGATCGGGCCAGCCGCCCTCAGCGCGTCGGACCGGCGGTACCAGGACTTCGAGACGGCTTTCGAACGCAGCCTCATGCACCAGGGCCGCGACGAGAACCGCAGCCTGGAAGAAACCCTGAGCCGTGCCTGGCGGGCGCTCGCCGCGCTGCACCGCCGCGAGCTGACCATGCTGCCTGTCGCGGCGCTGGACGCCTACTACCCGGGCACCGCCGACACCCCGGCCGACGGCCCCGCGGCGCAGGCGTGGGGGACCAGGCCGACAGGAGCCGTGGGGCCGTGAGCCCGCAACGGCTGGCCGTGCCGCCGGGACGGGCGGGCCGGCTCTGGCTGACCAGGCGCCTGGCAGTCGCCCGGCGCGGCACCGACTTGCTCGACCGCAAGCTGCAGGTCCTCCGGGCCGAACTCGGCCGGCGGCGTGGCGCGGCGGCGCGCGCCGCAGCGGAGTGGCAGAGCCGCCAGGCCGACGCCGACAGCTGGCTGCTGCGGGCGGCGCTGCTGGGCGGCGAGCGGGCGATCAGGCTGGCCGCCGCCAGCACGCTCGCGGAGGTGACGATCTCTTATGCCGCCACCATGGGCGTCCGGTACCCGGCCGACGCGGCCTGCGCCACCCCACTGCCCTGCGGCGAGGTCGGCCCGGTCCTCGCCGCAGCGCGCGAGGCGCACCGCGCCGCGCTCGCAGCAGCCGTCCGGCATGCCGCGGCGGCCGAGGCGCTCCGGGTCCTCGAAGCCGAGACGGTCGCCACCAGGTACCGGCTCCGGGCGGTCAGGGACCGGTGGATTCCGCGCCTTGAGCAGGCGCTAGCCGAGGTGACGTTCGCCATAGAGGAGCTGGAGCGGGCCGACGCGGCGCGGCTCCGCCTGGCAGCAGCCACTCGGGACCGGCCGTCCGCGGGCGGATGATCATCAGCCGCCCCGGAGCCGAAAAGATCCCGTCCTAGGCCCAACTTACGTCCGCATGTCGCATCAAAAGGGGATATGAGCTGCAGAAACGTTGGATTTTGGCCGCGAAAATGTAGTCAGAAGAATATGGCGGTGCCCTCCGCGTGATACCGACTTGATCATCAACGGACGGCCGGATGCCGCGCCGGACAGCCGCATCTAGTCAGAACGCCGACTGGCCTCACCCATCGTTTGCCCAGGTAACTGTAAAGCATTCGCAGCCGCTGGAGCACGTAACCCCGGCCTAGCCCTGATCTTTCATCGGGGCTGATGGCTGGCGCTGGGCGGTCTGGGTGCCGCGTTCTGGGTCCGGATTTTAGCGCTGAGGTATAACGGTGGCCCGGCTGCCGGGCCGGGTGGCCGGGGGTTCCACGGGCCCCGGTGTTCTCCTTCCTGCTCGCAGGGCTGGGTTCGCGCTGGTCAGGGTGCTTGCGGGAGCGCGTCGATGCGCCGCCATGCGGTAGTGATCGCCTCGGCCCATGGCCAGGTGGCCTGGATTTTCAGGCGCCGTTTCCGGCCGCCGCGGACCAGCCGGGCGGCGGCGTGCAGCACACGGTAGCGCAGGGTCTTGGGCTCGGCCCTGGCCAGGTCACCGTCCAGGGCCAGCAGCTTGAGCCAGGCCAGCAGGATTGAGGCGATCATGGCGGCGGTCAGCCAGGCAGCGTTGACCTTGAAGTCGAAGGACGGGAAATGGCCCAGGCCGGTGTCCTTGCCGGTGCGGATGGCGTCCTCGACGCGGGCCTGGACCCGGTGGGCGGCATCGATGTAGGCGGCCTGGCCCAGCCAGCCCCTGGTGGTGGCGGCCCGGTTGGTGGCCCATAGGCTGTACCGCCAGCCGTCTTCGGCCTCGGACAAGGTCAGCTGCGCGCCCGGGTGCGGCCGCGGCGGCGAAGACCCGCATGCTCTTCGGCCAGGTCTTCAGCTGATCCCCGGCCGGGCCTTCGCGCAGCAGCCCGGTCAGCTCGGCGACGTGCGCTTCCTCGACCCAGCAGGCCCGGTGTGCGCACCGGTCGTTGCCGCAGGCGTCATCGGCGCGGCGCTCGCGGACCTCACCGCGCCCGTCGATGGCGATCTGCCAGGCCTGCTCCGGGACCAGCCGCAGCGCCGCCTTCTCCCGCTCGCCCAGCGCCCACCCCACCGAATAGACCAGCTGGTGCCCGGGCCGGGCAGCGAGCTTGTCCAGGTGCTTGACCAGGTCGTGGCTGGCGCCCGCGCCGTCGCAGGTGACCATCAGCTTCCGCCGGAACGTCGGCGGAACCGCCGCGATGGCCGCGTCCACCAGGGCCAGGTGATCAGCGGCCGTGTTCGACCCGGCCGAGCCGCGGCGCAGCATCCAGGCCAGCGGCTCCCCGCCAGTGTTATCGCACACCCCGATCAGCGGGTGATGTCCGGTCGGATAGCGGCGGGCGCATTGCTGCGCCCGCCGCCTCCTCAGAACCGTGCGTGCGGGTTGTCCCCGCACACGGCTCAAGCGAGCCGCGAGGGCGCCGCAGGTTGAAACTCCGGGTTCCTGCGCTGGCGGGCCTGGCTGGCGCGCTGGCAGGATGCGTGCACGAGGCGGGTCTGGTCATCGTGCGGCGCGCCGGGCTGCCCGTGATGGGTGAGATAGCTGGCGGCTATCGCCCTGCGGGTGATGCTCAGCCACCACGTCTCCCACTGGCGGGGAGACTGGGGCGGCTGATCGGCGCTGAGCAGGTGGTCCCCGCACAGGGGGCACAGCCCGTGCTGGCTGGTGAGCAGCCGCAGGGTGTACTTGTCCAGCGGGGGCTTGATCTTCTCGCGCCGTTTCGCCCAGTAGGCGGCCAGGGCCGGGTCATCGGGAGATGCCGCGCCCTTGACCGGCACGTGCCGTTCGATGGCCGTCCAGGAGAATTTCACCAGGTAAGCGCCGGTGTCCCGGTCGCCGAATACCCAGCGGTCGTTCCTGAACTTGTTGTACCTGCCGAAGTACCGGCCGACGATCCAGAACTTCGGCTTGTTGCTGTGGCGCCATCTGGCCCACTTATACAGCAGCTTGAACATGTAGCTGTCGAGCCAGCGGAACACTCGTGATGACACCACCCCCCGGTAGTAGGCAGCCCAGCCCCGGATGATGGGGTTGAGTTTGGCGATGACCGCCATCGCGTTGCCGCCGCGCAGGGTGCGCATCTCGGCCGCGAGCCGTTCCCGGAGCCGCCTGACGGCCGCCTTGGACGGCTTGATCAGCAGCTTGCCGTTATAGCGGCGGACGTTGAACCCGAGGGTGTCGAAACCTTCGCTGAGGCAGACGATCTTCGTCTTGTCCTCGTTGAAGGCCAGCCCCCGGGGCGCCAGCCACTCCGTAAGCCGCGCCTTGACTTGTCCGGCCTGCTCCTGGCTGTGGCAGAGCACGGCCACGTCGTCGGCGTACCTGATCGCCACCGGGGAGCCTGGCGTGACTTGCCCGGCGCGAGTGCCGGAGGTCTGGTAGCAGACCCCGGCGGCCTCCTCCAGCCCGTGCAACGCGACGTTCAGCAGGCAGGGTGAAATCGGGCCGCCCTGGGGAGTCCCCTCCTCGGTCGGCGCGAACCCCTTGCCCGCCTCGAACACGCCCGCCTTCAGCCAGTCCCGGATCATGTCCCTGGCCGGGAACGACCCAAGCTGGCGGAGCAGGTGAGAGTGATCGATTTTGTCGAACGCCGCGGCCAGATCGGAATCTAGCGCCCATACCCGCTTGGCCCTCGGGCCAGCGCAGGTTATGAAAGTCGCCGCGATCGCGTCATGGCAGCTGCGGCCCGGCCGGAACCCGTACGACTTGGGTTCGAACCGGGCCTCCCATTCCGGTTCCATCGCGTTACGGACCCGCTGCTGGTGGCAGCGGTCCATCAGCACGGGAATACCGAGCGGGCGAAGTTTTGCACGGTTTGATGCCTTCGGGATATACACGCGCCTGACCGCGCGGGGACGCCACGACGAGGCAGTCTGGTGCACCCGCACCGCCATCTGCGTCCTGGCCTCGGGAGTCAACGCGACCTCCCCGTCGATCCCGGCGGTCTTGCGCCCGGTGTTCCGCTGCGTCACCTGCCGCACGCTGACCATTCTCTGAACAATGCAAGTCGAGTTGCAAGGTTGGGATGTCGTAGCAGGTCACGGACGCTGCAAAAGCGCTCGAGGCTCACTGCAGCTGACGTCGAAGATCGGCAGCGAGGAGAAGGTAGGCGAC
>Ga0335076_10001901_pt1 | contig 20505 bp, 15 predicted proteins | sample Lox_Sample_25_FD_206717 | JGI IMG/M metagenome (GOLD analysis project Ga0335076, IMG submission 206717) | Soil microbial communities from Loxahatchee National Wildlife Refuge, Florida, United States - Lox_Sample_2.5 | ecosystem: Environmental > Terrestrial > Soil > Wetlands | place: USA...
GAGCGGTTGGCGCAGAGGAACAGGATCGGGAGGACCGTGTACATCTGGATCTCGAACGGGAGGCTCCACAGCGGTCCCGGCACGCTCGGCGTCCGCGCCAGATTCTGCATGAGCAGGAAGTTCAGGGCCCATCCGCTCGCGGGCAGCGACGTCCACGACAGGCTGTGCGGGGCGAGCTTGGTCTGCGGGATGTGGAGGAGCAGGATGGTGCCGACGACCACCACGCTCAGCGGATAGATCCGGAAGACCCGCCGGATCATGAAGGGTGAGAAGAGCGGCTTCTGGGGGTGTAGGGTCTGCTGTCGTCGCAGCGAGAACATCAGCACGAGGGTGGTATGGACGAAGAACAACAGCACCCCGAAGTGGCCCAGCGGCCGAATGCTCAGTCCGCCGATGTGCTCCAGGTCCCAGAACAGCAGCGTGTGAAAGACGAGCACGATCGAGACGGCCGTTGCTCGCAGCAGATCGAGGTTGGCGGACTCGTCCTTGAACTGTCCCTGGTCGCGCTCTCCGGCTTCCCGAGGAGATGCCAAAGGATTCTCAGGATAGCAGCTCGCAAACCGCGGAGCGCCACTGGTCATTGGCTGAACGGAAACCGGTAGCGGGCTTGGTCTACCAGGGCGAGGGCGACACGAGCTGGCTGGTAGCCCGAATCGAAGTTGTGCTAGCGTAGCCATCCCTCCGTGACGTTTGCCGCCGGGGCGCCGTCGACCTCGCCGCCCGACGGAAGAGTGCAATCGGGAGGCATGTTGGACAGCACAGGGGCGCGACAAGAGGGAATCGACGCGGCCCGAAACGCGGGGACCTCGTCCAGTGCCCTCTGGGCGGGTGTGGCCGCGCTCGCCGTCGCGCTCGCCGGGCTCTACTGGAACGTCATCCCACACCTCGTCGAGCAATGGGCACACGAAGAGGACTACACCCACGGATTCCTGATCCTGCCGATCTCGCTCTACGTCGTCTGGGAGAAGCGTCGAGAGCTCAAGCGGCTGGCGCCGGAGCCGAGCCTGGCGGGGGCGGGACTGCTGGCGGTGGGACTCTTCACGCTCCTGCTGGGTTCGGTGGGAGCGGAGCTCTTCCTGCAGCGCTCGTCGCTCATCCTGGTGCTCGCCGGCCTCGTCTGGCTGATCCTCGGCAAGGCGTTCCTGAGCGAGGTCGCGTTTCCCCTGGCCTTCCTGATCTTCATGGTGCCGCTGCCCGCGATCGTGATGAACGCGATCGCGTTCCCCTTGCAGCTCTTCGCCGCGCAATCGGCCACCTTCTGCATGGAGGCGGCGGGCGTTCCGGTGCTCCGCGAGGGGAACACGATCGTGCTCTCGAACACCACGCTGGAGGTGGTCGAAGCCTGCAGCGGAATCCGCTCGCTGCAGGCCCTGCTGGCGCTCGGGGCGATCTACGGGTATTTCACGCAGAAGGCCGCCTGGAAGCGCTGGGCGCTGATCGCGCTCTCGATTCCGATCGCGATCGTCGCCAACGCCTTCCGCGTCGCGGGGACGGGCTTCCTCGCGTACTTCATCGGGCCCGAGGCGGCCCAGGGCTTCTACCACACCTTCGCCGGATGGCTCGTGTTCGCGGTGGCGTTCGTCCTGCTGCTCGGGGCGGGAGGGCTGCTCGCGAAGCTGTCGGAGCGCCCGGCCGCCGCGTCGAAGGCGGTCTCGTGAAGCGCTGGCCCTTCGTGCTGGCGCTGGTGATGATGGGCTTCACCTGGGCCCTGGTCGCCTCGCGCTCCCAGGCCGAGGTGCCGCTCCCGCGCAAGACGTTCTCCGAGTTCCCGCTCCAGCTCGGCCCGTTCGTCGGGCGGGACTTCGAGCTGGACAAGGACGTGCTCAAGCTGCTCAGGCTCACCGACTACACGATGCGCGCGTACGTGCCGTCGACGTCGGGGCGCGCGGCGAGCGCGTTCGAAGGCCAGGCCCGTCAAGAGGCGGCGCCGGTCTGGCTCTACGTCGGCTACTACGCGAGCACGCGCACGGGCGTGGGCTATCACTCTCCCAAGAACTGCCTGCCCGGCAGCGGCTGGGTGTTCCGGTCCACGGACCAGGTGAAGGGCGTCCTCCCCGGCCGTCCCGAGACCGAGATCAACCGCGTGGTCATCGAGAAGGGCTTCGAGCGCCAGCTGATCCTGTACTGGTATCAGGACCGCGGCCGCATCATCGCGAGCGAGTACGGCGCGAAGGGCTACATGATCCTCGACGCCACGACGCGCAACCGCACCGACGGGTCGCTCGTGCGGGTCTCGACTCCGATCGTGGGATCGGAGGACGACGCCTTCAAGCACGCGGTCGCGTTCGTGCAGGAGGCCTTTCCGCACCTCGCCGAATACCTGCCGAGCTAGCGGCCATGCTGGCCATGCCCGAGAGCATCTGGCTGCTGCCGACGCTGGCGGCGGTCTGCGCCGGGGGGCTGGCGGTCGCCGTCCTGCTGCGGCCCTGGGCCGGGGGTTTCCACCGGCGCGTCGCGCTCGTGCTCGGGCTGACGGCGGTCCTGGAGCTCGGCTATGCGGCGCTGCTCTTCGTCTCGGTCACGTCGCCGGACACGATCACGCCCTCGCGGGACGCCGTCTTCTGCCGGCAGACGGTGCTCTCGCTCGAGTTCCTGCGGATGGCGGCGCTGTTCCTGGCCGGCGCAGCGCTGATCGGCGAGGTCTCGGACGAGGCGCGCGCCCGACGCCGGGCCTGGATCGTGGGCGCGATCGGCGTGCTGGGTGCGACGTTCGCCTGGTGGGGCGGGTTCGGCGGGATCGACGAGATGAGCGGCGGTGCGGGGCTCATTCGTCTCGGCCCGAGAGGCTGGGTGCTGCACGTGGCCCTGCTGCTCGGGCTGGTGCTGGCGCTCGCGCAGCTCGAGTCGGTGCTGCGCGCGAGCCGCGATCCCTTCCGCTTCCGCATCAAGTTCGTGATCCTGGGGCTCTGCGCGCTCGCGGGCTTCGAGCTCTACGTGACGTCGCAGACGCTGCTGCTCGGGGCCTGGCGCGTGCACCACGCGGCGCTGTCGGGCATCGTGACGATCGCGTCGGTGGCGATGGTGGCCTTCGGCTTCGGAAGGCTGCGGCTCGCGCAGACGCTCGGGCGCGTCTCGGTCTCGCCGCAGGCGCTCTACGGTTCGCTGACGCTCCTCGGCGTCGGCCTCTACCTGCTGGGCGTGGGCCTGCTCGGGGAGGCGCTCCGGCTCTCGGGCCGGACCCTCAGCGTCGGCGTGACCGAGCTCGCGGTCTTCGTCGTGACGCTGACGCTCGTCGCGGCCGCGTCCTCGCGCGCCGTGCGCGCGCGCTTCCGGGACGTGGTCGCCCGCAACCTGCTGCGCTCGCGCTACGACTACCGCACGAAGTGGCTCGAGGTGACGGACGCGTTCCGCGGCGCCGAGTCGGGCGAGCAGGTGCTCGATCGCCTGCTCGACGTGCTCGGCCGCACCTTCGGAACCGGGCGCCTCTCGATCTTCCTGCGCTACGAAGCCGACGACCGCTTCCACCAGGTGCGCTCGCTCAACATCGAGGCGCCGCCCGAGCCGATCGCGAAGGACCATCCGGTAGCGGCGGCGATCGCGCTCATGGACGAGCCGACCGAGCTCTCCGCGCTGGAGGCGTGGGAGGCGTGGGAGGGCGACCCGTTTCTGCAGGCGACGCGCGCCGTGCTGGGCGTCCCGCTGCGCGGGTCGGGCGAGCTCATCGGCTTCGTCACGCTCGGGCCGGGGCCGGGCGGCGAGGGCTACGACGTCGACGACCGCGACCTGCTGCGCGCGATCGCGCACCACGCCGGCGTGCTGCTCGACAACGCGCGGCTGGCGGACGACCGGCAGGCCTCGGCCGAGCTCGACGCGCTCAACCGCTTCACGGCCTTCTACCTCCACGACTTCAAGAACCTGACGGCGCGCTTGTCGCTCGTCTCGCAGAACGCGGTGAGGCACGGCGACGACCCGGGCTTCCGCGCCGAGGCGATGAAGACCGTCCAGCGCACCTCCGAGCAGATGGTCGAGCTCATGGCCCAGCTCGCGCGCCGCGCGCCGGCCCAGGGGCGGGTGGTGCCGCTGGAGCTCGGCGAGCTCGTCTCGGCGACGCTGCGCTCGCTGGGTCCCGACTTCGGCGTGGAGCTGCGCCCGCCCGCGGGCCGGCTCGGGCAGGTGCTGGCCGTGCCGGAGCAGCTTCAGCAGGTGGTGCTGAACATCGTGCTGAACGCGAAGCGGGCGACGGAGCAGTCCGACGCGAAGGGTTCCGTGACGGTCGGCCTCTTCGGCGAGCCGGGTCGGGTGCGCCTCGAGGTGGCGGACACCGGCGCCGGGATCCCGCCCGAGCGCCTGCGCACGCTGTTCCAGCCGTTCCAGTCGAGCGGCGGCGGCTTCGGCATCGGGCTCTACGAGTCGAAGCGGATCGTCGAGTCGTACAGGGGGACCCTGCGCGTCGAGAGCGAGGTGGGCAGGGGCACACGGGTGGTCGTGGAGCTGCCGGCCGTTGCCACGGAGGCCGCGGTCGGGCAGACTGCGGCAGCGGAAAAGGAGAAGGTGCCATGAAACGGCAAGCGGCGTGGGCGGTCGTGCTCGCGGCGGTTCTCGCGGGCTCGGGCTGCGGGATGGTCAAGGACTTCCGCAAGAACCGGCACCTGAAGGCGGCCGAGAAGTACGTCGCCGAGAAGAAGTACAAGGAAGCGACGATCGAGTACCGGAACGCCCTGCGCTTCGATCCGCAGAACCTCGACGCCGTGAAGAAGCTCGGGCTCGCCTACTACGAGAACGGGCAGCTCGGCGAAGCCTACCCGCCGCTCAAGCGCTACTACGACCAGAACAAGGACGACCTCGAGGTCAAGCAGAAGCTCGGCACCATCTACCTGATGGGCCGCGCGCTCGACAAGGCGCGCGAAGAGGCGCTCGGGATCCTGGCGAAGAAGCCCCAGAACCTGGACGCGCTGCTGCTGCTCGGCGAGGCGGCGGACTCGCCCGAGGAGATCCAGGACGCGATCAACCGCCTCGAGAAGGACCGGGCGACGCTCGGCGACCCCGACCGCGTGGCGCGCGCGCTCGGAGTGCTCTACGCGCGCAACAAGGACGTGCCGCGAGCCGAGCAGGAGTTCAACAAGGCCGTCAGCTCGAAGCCCGACTCGCCCGAGGCGCACCTGGCGCTCGCGCGGCTGCACCTCGGCAAGCAGGAGCTCGAGGCGGCCGAGAAGGAGTTCAAGGCCGCGGCCGATCTCGCGCCCGCGGGCTCCTTCGCGCGCCTGCAGCTCGCCGACTTCTACCTGCTCACCCGCCGCGTCGACGACGCGACCAAGGTGCTGACGCAGATCACGACCGAGGCGCCCGACGCCTTCCCGGCCTGGCTGAGGCGCGCCGAGATCGCCTTTGCCCAGAACAAGCTCGACGACGCGCAGGCAGCGCTCGACGCGGTGCTCAAGCCGAGCCCCGACAACGCGACGGCGCTCATCCTGCAGTCGCGGCTCGACCTCGCGAAGCGCGACACGCTGAAGGCGGTCGAGGCGGCGCAGAAGGCCGTCAAGGCGCAGCCCGCGAACGGCGCCACGCACCACGCGCTCGCGCTCGCCCAGGCGGCCTCGGGGAACAACGCGCTCGCGCTCTCGGCGGCCAAGGACGCCGTGGCGCGCTCGCCCAAGCTCACGGAGGCCGTGTTCCTGCTGGCCGAGCTGCAGCTGCAGACCGGCGACACGGCCGGCTCGCTCGCGACGCTCAAGGGCTACCTCGAGAAGGCGCCCCGGGACCCGCGCGCGTGGGAGGCCCTCGGCAAGGCGCAGATGCGCTCGCGCGACGTCGCCGGCGCCTACCAGTCTTTCATGCGCACGATCGAGCTGGTGCCGGCGAGCCCGCGCGGGCCGTACCTCGTCGGCCTCGCGCTGCGCGCGGCCGGCAAGCAGGCCGAGGCGAAGCAGATGTTCGAGAAGGCGCTCGCGATGGCGCCTGCCTACAGCGAGCCGCTCGAGCAGCTCGCCTCGATGAGCTTCGTCGAGAAGGACCCGAAGGCCGCGATCGCGCGCATCGAGCGCCAGGTCATGCTCGAGCCGAAGTCGCCCGCGCTCCAGTACCTGCTCGGGCGCGTCTACCAGGCGAGCGGCGACAACAAGGCGGCCGAGAAGGCTTTCCTGAAGGCGGTCGAGCTGAACCCGGGGGCCGTGCCGGCGTACGTGAGCCTCGGCCAGATCTACGGCGCTTCGAAAGACTACGACCGCGCGATCGCCGAGCTCGACAAGGCGCTCGCCACGCGGCCCGACCAGCCGGCGGCGCTGATGCTGAAGTCGATCGCCCAGCAGATGAAGGGCGACGGCACGAGCGCGAAGGACGGCTACGAGAAGCTGCTGAAGACGAACCCGCGTTTCGCGCCCGCCGCGAACAACCTCGCCTGGATGCTCGCCGAGGAGGGCCCGAACAAGGACCTGCAGCGCGCCTACCTGCTCGCGCAGTCGGCGCGGGACGCGGCGCCGCAGGACCCGCAGATCGCCGACACGCTCGGCTGGGTGCTCTACAAGCAGGGAGCCTACCCGCGCGCCGAGACGCTCTTCCGCGAGGCGGCGGAGAAGCTGCCGACGAACGCCGAGGTCCAGTACCACCTCGGGATGGCCCAGGCGCGGATCGGGCGCAACGACGAGGCGCGCGTCTCGCTCTCCAAGAGCCTGGAGCTCGCGGCCAACCACCCGGGCGCGGCCGAGGCAAAGGCCACGCTCGCGACGCTGCCGCCGCCGGGGAAGTAGGCGGCCGGCGCCCGCAGCCTACGGCCTCTCGATCCCGAACTTCGTGAGCAGGCCGTAGAGCGTGGGCCGGCTGATCCCGAGCTCGGTCGCCGTCTGCGAGATGTTGCCGCGGTTGCGCTTGAGCGCGGCCTTGATCGTCTCGCGCTCGAGGCCCGCGCGCAGCTCGCGCAGCCCCTGGCGCGCGGAGGGCGTGCCGCCGACGAGCTCGAAGTCCGCGGCCGTGATCTTCGTGCCCTCGGCCATGACCACGGCGCGCCGCACGCGGTTCTCGAGCTCGCGCACGTTGCCGGGCCAGGCGTGGGCGCGCAGCGCGGCGAGCGCGTCGCGCGAGAAGCCCGTGAACTTGCGCCCCGCCTCGCCGGCGTAGCGCCGGGCCAGCGTGTCGGCGATCAGCACGGCGTCGTCGTCGCGGTCGCGCAGCGGGGGCAGCGCCAGCGTCACGACACCGATGCGGTAGTAGAGGTCCTCGCGAAAGCGGCCCTCGGCCAGGAGCTTCTGCAGGTCGGCGTTCGTGGCGGTGATCACGCGCACGTCCACCGCGATCGGAGACCGGCCGCCGATGCGCTCGACCTTGTGGTCCTGCAGGAAGCGCAGCAGCTTCACCTGCAGCGCCGTCGGCAGCTCGCCGATCTCGTCCAGGAACAGCGTGCCGCCGTGCGCGGTCTCGATGCGCCCGCGCCGCTGCGCGTGGGCGCCCGTGAACGAGCCCTTCTCGTGGCCGAACAGCTCGCTCTCGAGCAGGGCCTCGGGGATCGCGCCGCAGTTGATCGGGACGAAGGGTCCCTCGCTGCGCGCGCCCTGGCGGTGGATCGCGTGGGCGGCGAGCTCCTTGCCGGTGCCGCTCTCGCCGAGCACCAGCACCGGCGCGTCCACGGTCGCCACCTTGCGGATCGCGGCGAACACGTCCTGCATGCGGGCGCTCGTGCCCAGCATGCCCTCGAAGGCCGACGCCGACTGCTGCCGCAGCTCGCGGTTCTCGCGCTCGAGCGCGTGCAGCTTGAGCGCGCGCCGCAGCACGACCTTCAGCTCCTCGACGTCGATCGGCTTCACGAAGAAGTCGTAGGCGCCCTGGTCGATCGCGCGGAGCGCGTGCGCGCGGTCGCCGCGCCCGGTGATCACCACCACCTTCGCGCCGGCGTCCGCCGCCCGCAGCTCCTCGAGCGCAGCGAAGCCCTCTTCGACGCCGCCGGGATGGGGCGGCAGCCCGAGGTCGAGCGTCACCACCACGGGGTGCTCTTGTCGAGCGCGCTCGAGCGCCTCCTCGCGGCTGCCCGCGAGGCTGATCTCGAACTCGTCGGCGAGCGCCCATCTCATCTGGCTGCGGAGATCCTCGTCGTCGTCGACCACCAGTAGTCGGGGCTTGGCCGTCATGAAGATTCTTTCGGCTCCACATTACGTATAACTTGAAGCGTCAGGGTGGAAGTGCGTTTAGAACTTGACACGATGGTCGATCACCGTCGTAGAATCTAACACTGTCCAGGGTTTGTCGAGACAGATTCCTGGCACACTCCCTCCGATTTTTCGCATCCCGCATCGAGCCGAGAGGTCTATGAATTCTTCTCTCATGACCGTCGCTCTGGTAGCCGTGTCGGCGCTCGCGGCGAGCGGCGCTGCGCAGACTCCTGCGAAGCCGTCGTCGCCACAGCCGGCTCCGACTCCCGCACCCGCGAGCGCACAGGCGACGACGGGCGCACCGACACCGAGCGCACCGGCACCGAGCGCTCAGGCACCGTCCGACTTCCTCTCGCCCTACGACCGCGATTCGCTCACGCCGGACTACCGGATCGCCCCGGGCGACAAGCTCGCGGTCTTCGTCTGGAAGGAGCCGGACCTCACGCGCGAGGTGCGCGTGCGTCCCGACGGGTACGTGACGATGCCGCTGCTCGGGGACCTGTTCGCGGTGGCGAAGACGCCCAAGCGGCTCGCGGCCGAGCTGGCACAGGCGCTCGCGCAGTTCGTGACCTCGCCGCAGGTGACGGTCACGCTGGGCGAATCGTCCACGCTCCGCTTCTTCGTGGTGGGCGAGGTCAACAAGCCGGGCGAGTTCGAGCTCGTCGGCCGCACCACGGCCATGCAGGCGCTGGCGCTCGCCGGCGGGTTCCGCGAGTACGCGAAGCTCGAGGAGGTAAAGATCCTGCGCCAGGAGCTGAGCGTGACCGCCGGCCAGACGAAGACGCGTGAGATCGTGCTGCCGATCAACTACAAGGCGATCGCACAGGGCAACAACCTCCACCAGAACTTCGTGCTCAAGCCCGGCGACGTGATCGTGGTGCCGTGAAGGCTTCGCGAGGCGTGTTACTGATGCTGACGCTCGCCGTGCCCGCAGCCGCTCGGTCGCAGTCGAACGACAAGCCCGGCGCCGGGCCAGGAGCGCCGAGCTGGCACTTCCAGATCTCGGCGGCCGGCTCGTGGTACGACAACGCGTCCTTCGAGGGGTCGTCGTCGGCCGGCGGGGCGTGGAGCACCGACGGGAACGTGGCGCTCAGCCACCAGAGCCGCTTCCGCACAGGCAGCTTCTCGCTCTCGGCCTTCGGGGGGGGCATCTACTATCCGGACGCCAACGACTTCAACCAGCCGACCTACGGCGGCGCGTTGAACCTAAACTGGACGCCGTCCCGCGGGACGACCCTGACCCTCGGGCAGGACTACAGGCGCACGAGCACACGCTATCTGACGCCCGTCGACACGCAGGGACTGCCGCTCCCGACGACCTCGATGGACTACTCGACGTCCAGCATCGGCTTGAAGGAGCGGCTGTCGAAGACGTGGCAGCTCAGCATGGATGCAGGCTTTCTCCTCGAGCGCTACGACGACCCGCGCCTCGTGGGGGGCGACCAGCTCAACGCCGGCTTGAGCCTCCAACACCAGATCGGCCGCCACACCAGCCTTTACGGGCGGTACGCGTACTCCTCGGCGTTCTACCAGAACAACGCCCCCTCCCAGAGCTCCCAGCAGGCGCTCCTGGGCGGGCAGCGGCAAGTCGAGCACGGAGTAGGCTTTGAGCTGGCGGGCGGCGTCGGCTACGTCGACGCCACCCATGCGTTCTACCCGTCCGGCCGGGCCGGACTCACCGCCAGCGGCCGGCACGCCACTTTTTCGCTGCTCTATAACCGCGACTTCGGCCAGGCTTTCGGGTACGGCCGCCAGATGATCGGCGACCTGGTCACGGCGGGCCTGACGTGGGCTGCGTCACGTCGCCTGAGCATGAGCGGGGGCTACAATTTCGGATACCGACGCGACCCGGCCGACGAGTCGTACACCATCACGTCCTGGGACGCGACGGCGGGGTTCAACTGGACGATTGGGGGAGGGGTCGGCCTCGGCGCGTACTACGCATGGGATCACAACGACACCAAGGGTCTGTCTGTAGTCGAAGGTGGGCGTGTCGGTGCGAACGTGCACTACGGGGTCGATTGGAGATAGCACGAGGCGAGCTGCGCCGAAAGGCGCTTCAGCGCCGGGGGATGAGGCGAAATGATGGCCACGAGGAAGACGGTTCGTATCGACGTGCTTCCGGAGAGCGCCTGGCGCTACTCCGGCTACGACGCGATCGTATGCGTCGACGTCCTGCTCTCGGCGACGACCATCGTGACGGCCGTCGCCCAGGGGAGGCGGGTCAAGGTCGCGCCTGACGCGGCGCGCGGCGCTTCGTCGTCGGCGGGGCTCTACGAGCCGCTGGTGCTGACCGACGGGCTCTCGAGCTCCGACGACAAGGCGCGTTTCGGGGGCCCGGCGTTCCTGGCCTCGGAGACCAGGGTGAGGCCGCTCGTCCACGTCTCGCCCTTCGCGACCATGCTCGAGAACGCCGCGCAGCGCGCGAAGGTGTACGTGGCGTGCCTGCGCAACTTCGAGGCGACGGCGAACGAGCTGGCGCTCCACCACCGGCGCGTCGTGGTGATCGGCGCCGGCGAGGACGGCGAGCTATGCGCCGCCGACCAGATGGCGACCGCCTGGCTGGCGCTGCGGCTGCAAGGCCGCGACTTCGACCTCGAGGGGCGCCACACCGTGGACGAGGTGACGCGCTGGGCGCCGTCGGACGTCTCGCTGATCGGGCTCTCGCGCTCGGCGGAGCGCCTGCGCGCGCGCGGCCGCGACGCCGAGGTCGCGTTCGTGCTGCGCCACGTCAACGACCTGACGAGCGTGTGCGCCTACGACGCGGGCGAGGTCGCGGACCCGGCCGTGAGACGCCGCACGGTCGAGGAGAACACACCGACGCCGGCCTGGGGCGTGAAGAGCCTGCCCCGGGTCGTGGACAGCTTGTGATGGGCCGCGGCTAGCCGGATGAGCGAATCCGCGCCCTCCTACTCGATGCGCGAGCTGCAGCGCCTGGCCGAGGCGCCGCTGCGGCGGCCGTGGCTCGTGATCATCCCGCTGCTGCTGACGCTCTCGGCCTCGATCGCCGTGAGCTTCCTGCTGCCGCCGCGCTACCGTTCCTCGACGCTGATCCTGGTCTCGGCCGACCAGATGCCGAGCGAGTTCGTGGCGCAGATGAACACCGAGAAGATCGGCCGCCGCCTGCAGACGCTGCGCCAGGAGGTGCAGAGCCGCACCCGTCTCGAGCGCGTGGCCCGCGAGTTCGACCCGTACGGCATGCTCGGCAAGAAGCCGATCATCGACACCATCGAGCGCATGCGCGACTCGATCACGGTATCGGTCAAGGGCAACGACGCCTTCAGCATCGAGTTCGAGCACAGCGACCCGAAGATGGCGATGCTGGTGGCCGACCGCCTCACGACCCTGTTCATGGAGGAGGTGGTCGGGCAGCGCGAGAAGCAGGTCTCGACCGCCTACGAGTTCATCGAGAAGCAGCTCCAGGAGGCGCGCCAGAGCCTCGAGGAGAAGGAGGCGGCGCTCCGCGACTTCAAGGAGCGCTACATGGGACAGCTTCCCGAGCAGGTGCAGGCCAACCTCGCGACGCTGCAGCGCCTGCAGCTCGACCAGCAGACCACCGCCGAGAGCCTGCGCAAGGCGACGGACGCCCTGATGCTGCTCGAGAACGTCGGCGTCGGCAGCGGCAGCGGAGCGGCCGCGGGCGCCTCGGGCCCGCCGGACTCGCTCGAGGTGATGAAGGCGCAGCTGGCGCAGCTCAAGACCCGCTACACCGACCAGCACCCCGACGTGCGCGCGCTGCAGAGCCGGATCGACGCGCTCGAGAAGAACGCGGCCGAGGCGACGCCGGGCGCGCCGCCCGTGGTGGACCGCGCGGCCGCGATCCTGGAGCTGCGCAAGCGCGAGGCCCGCATCGAGGTGCAGTCGCTGCGCGCACGGCTCGCCGACGTGGACAAGAACATCGCGGCGTTCCAGGCGCGCGTCGAAGCCGCGCCGCGCCGCGAGCAGGAGATCCTGGGCCTGACGCGCGACTACCAGAAGATGAGCGAGAACTACACGCAGCTGCTCACGAAGAAGCTCGACGCGGAGATGGCCTCGCGCCTCGAGGCGCAGGAGAAGGGCCAGCAGTTCCGCATCCTCGACCCCGCTTTCCTGCCGGAGCGGCCGAGCTTCCCGAACCGCGCGCTGTTCGCCGTCGCGGGGCTGCTCGGCGGCGTGCTGCTCGGCGTGGGGCTGACGGTGGTGATCGACGTGCTCGATCCGACGATGAAGGACGCCGACAGCGTGCGGGCGGCCTTCGCGTTCCCGGTGCTGGCGGTGATCCCCTACGTCAAGCCGCGCGAGCAGGCGCGGCTCGCGAGCCTGCCGATCGAGCAGAAGCCGGGCCCGGAGCCGGAGCCCGGGAACGACGAGCGAGCGGAGTCGGCGCTCCCCTTCGACGCGCATCGCCGCGGGCGCACGGAGAAGGCGCGATGATCGACCCCAACGCCGTTCGCCTGGTCGAGAGCGTCCCGCAGCCCGCTTCGGGCCAGCCCCTGCAACAGGCCGTGCTGGGCAGCGGCCACTACCTCGCCGAGGAGTTCCGCTTCCTGGCCTCCAAGGTGGTGGGGCTCGCGAGCGAGCGTTTCACCACCATCGGCGTCGTGAGCACCGGCCCGGGCGAGGGCAAGACCACGGTCGCGCTCGGCCTCACGGCCGCGCTGGCGCGCACCTCGTCCCAGCGCGCGCTGCTGCTCGAGGCCGACCTGCGCCAGCCCTCGATCGAGCGCTACCTCGGCCTGCCGCGCACCAGCGGCCTCTCGGATTTCCTCTCCGGCCGCTCCCCGAACGTGCCCGTGCGCACGGTATCGCCTCCCGGCTTCGCCGTCCTCGGCGCGGGCCGTGAGCGCCTGGCGAAGCCGGAGCTTCTGGGCTCGGAGCGGATGGCCGGGCTGATCGGCGCGTGCCAGCTCTCGTACGGCTACGTGGTCGTCGACTGCCCGCCGCTCGACCCCGTCGCCGACGCCGTGTCGCTCCAGGACCTGCTCGACGGCTTCCTGCTCGTGATCCGCGCGCGGCGCTCGCCGCGCGAGGCGATCGAGCGCGCGGTCTCGCGGCTCAAGGAGAACCGGATCCGCGGGGTCGTGTTCAACGACCAGCCCGAGATACTGCCCGTCGGCTACGCCTACGGCTACGGCCACCGCAACGAGCGCGAACGCTACCTGAAGAGCAACACCAACTGAGGCGAAGGTGAGATCCGGGACGCGCTGGCTCGGGATTCTCGCCGAGTCCGTGATCCTGATCGCGGCGTTCATGCTCGCGACCGTGGTGCGCCGGGGAGTCGGATTCCTGTCGGCCCCCGAGGTGCTGGCGCAGACGCTCGTGTGCCCGTTCGTGGTCCAGCTCACGCTCTACTACGCCGAGCTCTACGACGACCGCTCGCGCCGCCGCATCGAGCTGTTCCTGCTGCTCAGCCAGTGCATGGCGATCGCGATCGTGGCGCTCACGGTCGTGTTCTTCGTGTTCCCGGACATCCAGGTCGGCCGCGCCACCTTCTCGCTGTTCGTGCTGTTCGCCTGGTCGTTCCTGCTGCTGTGGCGCCTGTTCCTGCTGTGGACCTGGGGCACGCTCGGGGCCTTCGGCGACCGCGTGCTGATCCTCGGCACCGGCGTCTCGGCGCAGAAGGTCGCGCGCGCGATGCTCGAGAAGGCCCCGATCGGCTACCGCGTGCTCGGCTTCCTGACCGAGCACGAGAGCGAGGTGGGGCGCACGCTCGTCAACCCGAGTGTCCTCGGCACGCTCAGCGACCTGCCGCGGCTCAGCGCCTCGCAGGATGCGACGCTGATCGTCGTGGCCCAGGAGGACCGCCGCAAGCACCTGCCGGTGGACCTCTTGCTGCGCTGCCGGATGGCCGGCGTGCGCGTGCTCGAGGCCGCGAGCCTGTTCGAGGACCTGTCAGGGCGCATCCCGCTCCGCGACCTGCGGCCGAGCTTCCTGATCTTCTCCGGCGGCTTCAAGAAGCAGCGCGCGCTCGCGAGCCTCAAGCGCGCGGGCGAGGCCGTGGCCGCGGCGATCCTGCTCGTGGTCACGGCGCCGCTCGCGGCGTTCACGGCGCTCCTGGTGCGGCTGTCGAGCCCCGGCCCCGTGCTCTACCACCAGACGCGGGTCGGGCTCGGCGGCAGGAACTTCGAGCTCTTGAAGTGGCGGACGATGCGCGCGGACGCGGAGAAGTCCTCGGGGCCGGTCTGGGCGACCGGCGACAACGACCCGAGGATCACGCGGCTCGGCCGCCTGATGCGCAAGACCCGGCTCGACGAGGTCCCGCAGCTCTGGAACGTGCTGCGGGGCGACATGAGCTTCGTGGGCCCGCGGCCGGAGCGCCCGCACTTCGTCGAGAAGCTGCGCGAGGTGATCCCGTACTACGACGAGCGCCACAGCGTGCGCCCGGGCATCACGGGCTGGGCGCAGGTGAAGTTCCCGTACGGCTCGACACTCGAGGACGCGGAGGAGAAGCTCGAGTTCGACCTCTACTACGTCAAGCACATGTCGATCTGGCTCGACATCGCGATCGTGCTCGAGACCTTCAAGGTGATGCTGCTCGGCCGCGGGCGCTAGTTCCGCTCCCAGCTCCCGTACATCGGGTTCGGCAGCGCGAAGAAGCGAGCGCCGAAGGCGGAGAACGCCGCGTCGTCCTGCTTGCGCAGCTCCTGGCTCAGGCCCGGGAAGTCGTAGATGTTGTCGCCGAGGAACGCCACGATCTCGAGCGGCGGCAGGCCCGCGGGCGTCGTGCCGCGCGCCACGGCCTCGAAGCGCGGGTTCTTGTCGCTCGGCCCCGCGTCGGGCTTGCACAGCATGACGTCGTAGACGAGCTCGTGCTTCTGGAACACGGCCTCGGTGTCGGGGCACTCGCTCGCCGTGCGGTTCGTGACGATCGCGATGCGCCCGCCCAGCTCGCGCACGCGCAGCAGGAACGCGCGGGCTCCCGGCTGCGGCAGCGCCTCGCGCCGCTTCGTCCACGCGTGCCAGCTCGGACCGTCGAAAGGCAGCCCGGCGCGGTCGCGCTCGAGCTGGTAGAGCGAGTTGTCGATCACGGTCTCGTCGGCGTCGAGCACGACGGCCCAGCTGCCGGCGGCGCGCCGGGCGGCCTCCTGCTCGACGTGCTGGGTGGCGGCGGCGTAGACCTGGAGGTAGAGCGCCCGGTGCTCGGCCGACTCGCGCGACCAGCGGATCGCGCCCGAGGGCGGCCTCGTCGCCGCAGTGGTCGCAGCCGTCGTTGCGGCCGGCGAGGCGGGCGTGGCGACCGGCGCCGGTGCGGCTCGCGGCGGAGCGGCGGGCGCAGCGCTGCGGCAGGCCGCAAGGCCGGCCAGGGCCAGGCCGAGCACGCGCGGACCGAGAGCAGGGGAACGCAAGGTCACCTCCGAGCTGGAGCTCGGCAGCATACGCCAAGGCCGGGTCGGGTGCCTAGGAGGCGACGGCCCAGCCCTGGACGAGCCGCGCGAGCTCCCAGAGCGGGACGGGCTTGGGCACGAACGCGTCCACCCCGAGCCGGCGTGCCTGCGCCTCGACCTCGGGGTTGAAGTATCCGGTCATCATCACGACCGGCGCCTGCGGGCTGTAGGTGCGCGCGAGGTGCACGATCGTCAGGCCTTCGGCGCTCGAGGGTCCCGAGAAGCGCAGGTCGGTGATCACGGCGGAGTAGCCCCGCGTCTCGAGCATGCTGCGCGCCTCGTCCAGTGTCCGCACCGCGTCCACTTCCCAGCCGCAGCAGCGCAGGTACTCCTTCACCACGAGGAGCGGGGCCTCCTCGTCGTCGGCCAACAGGATTCGCACTCGCGCTTCGCCCACGGGGCGCTCCTAAGTGCACCGACCATGCCAAGCGGGCTCCCGAGGGCACGCTCCGTACAAGTCCTTGTAACGGAAAGGCATGTGAAGAGCGGGCCCGAGGCGTTCGGGCCGGTCGTCCGTCCAGGGTCGGGACGATTCGTCCCACCGGCTCAGAATCCGGCCCGAGGCCCCCGTGACCGGTCGGCGAGCGCCTGGAGCAGGCGGCGCGTGACTTCGTGCGCGGAGACCGTCACCGCGGGCGAAGTCGGCTCGTGCGTGACGCGCACGCAGAACGCGACCGGGGTCTCGCCGAGCCGCGCGAACCCGATGTAGTTGACGTGATAGCCGTGCCCGGGCTCGGAGGCCGTCCCCGTCTTCATCGCAACCGCGTAGCCGGTGGGCGCAAGGCCTGCGCCCGTTCCACCGCGCGCGACGGCCTCCATCGCCTGCCGCAGGCGCCGCGCGATCCGCGGGTCGATCACCTCGCGCTCCACGGGCGGGGGAGGCCGCTCGCTCGAGAGGCCGAGCGGGCCGCACGCCCCGGCCGCGAGGCGCGGCTCCGGCAGGCGGCCGTCGTTCGCCACGACCGCGGCGAGGAGCGCCGCGTGCAGCGGGGTGACGTCCACGTGCTCGAGGCCGATCGAGAGATCCGCGAGCTGGCGCGGCGTGAGCGGCGGGGTGTGGACGCGGCCGGCCGCACCGAGGAGCGCGCCCGGACCGGCGTCGAAGCCCCAGCGCCGGTACTCGTCCTCGAGCCGCGCCGCGCCGAGCCCGACGCCGAGGTTCGCGAACGCGATGTTGCAGCTCTGCGCGAGCGCGTCGTCGAGCCCGGCGAGCGGGCCGCCGGGATGTGCGCACCACAGCAGCTTGCCGCCGTAGCGCGCGACGCCGGTGCAGGTCATGTGCGAGATCGCGGCGTCCGCGTCGAGGCCGCTCCGGTAGGCCGCGGCGGCGGTCAGCAGCTTGGCGATCGACGCCGGCTCGCGCCGCTCCTCGAATGCGGCGGCGGGCTCGATCGCAGCGGTGCGAGCGTCGCTGACGGCGGCGAGGACCGAGCCGCTCCGCGCCTCGACGAGCACGATCGAGCCGCGCCTGCCGCCGATCGCGAGCTGCGCGGCGCGGCTCAGCTCGAGGTCGATCGTGAGGCGGAGCGCGCGCGCCTCGGGCACGGCGCCGAGCCGCCCGAGGACACCCGCCACGAGCGGGGCCGCGTCTGCGTCCGGGCGTGCGGAGTCGGAGGCCGGTAGCGCCGCCACGAGCTCGCCGCGTCGATCGAGGAGCAGCGTCCGCGCCCCAGCTTCGCGTGCCTGGAGCGCTCGGACGAGCCGCACGCCGAGGCCGCGAGCCTCGAAAGGCACGCCGCTTCCGGCGACCGCCGACCGCGCCGCCGACTCGTCGCCCGCCTCGAAAGCGAGAGCCGCGGCGTAGAGCCCGCCCAGAAGATCGCCCGATCGGCGCAGGACGTCGGCGAGCGCGCCGGCCGCCTCGAGCTGGCCCGCGCGGATCGCCGAGACCAGCAGCGGCTCGCCGGGGACGAAGGCGAGCGTCTCGGGCGCGAGCGTCTCCGACACGCGCCGCCCGGCCCGAGCCGCGGACATCGTCTCGCCGGCGCGGGCGAGCGCGCGCACGCCGGGCCAGCGGCCCGCGCTCGCGAAAGCCGAGCCGGCATCGGCTGCGTCGCCGGCGAGCAGCCGCTCGCGGCCGAGCTCGAGGTCGGCCTTCGCCCAGAGCCGCCGAGAAGCCAAGGCGAAGCCGAGCGCGACGAGGGCCAGCAGCCCGGCGGCCGCGGCGCGCTCCCGGCTCCGCTGCGTCAGGATTTCGCGGGCGCGCCGGCGGCGAGCCGAGCGGCGCGGGCCGCCTGGTACTGGGGCAGGGCGTGGTCCAGGATGCGCACGGCGGCCTCGAGGTCGGCGGCGCACAGCACGTAGGCGATCCGCACTTCGTCCTTTCCGAGGCCCGGCGTCGCGTAGAAGCCGGCCGCCGGCGCGACCATCACGGTGGCGCCTTCGTAGCTGAAGTCGCCGAGCAGCCAGGCCGCGAAGTCCTCGCTGTCCTCGACCGGCAGCCGCGCGATGAAGTAGAAGGCGCCCTCGGGCTTGCGCAGGAAGACGCCCGGCAGCCGCGACAGCCCGGCGTAGAGGACGTCGCGCCGCGCCTGGTACTCGCGCACGACGCCCTGCGCATAGTCGGCCGGCAGCTCGGAGAGACCGAGCGCCACGAGCTGCGCGAGGCCCGGCGGCGAGAGCCGCGCCTGCGCCATGCGCAGCGCGGCGCCGAGCACCTCCCGGTTGCGGGTCGCGAGGCAGCCGAGCCTGATCCCGCACGCGCTGTAGCGCTTCGAGAGGCTGTCGACCACGATCGCGAACTCGTCGCAGCCGCCGAGCGCCAGGACGCTCGTGGCGGCGAGGCCGTCGTACACGAACTCGCGGTACACCTCGTCCACGACGAGGAAGAGGCCGTGCTCGCGACAGAAGGCGGCCGCGCGCTCGAGCTCGTCCCGGCGGTAGACGGTGCCGGTGGGGTTTCCCGGGTTGCACAGCAGCACCAGCCGCGTCCGCGGCGTGAGCGCGCGCCGCCAGTCCTCGGCGGGCGGCAGGCGGAAGCCGTCCTCGCCGCGCGCCCGCAGCGCACGGAGCCGCACGCCCGCCATCGTCGCGAACGCCTGGTAGTTCGTGTAGAAGGGCTCGACCACCAGCGCCTCGTCGCCTTCGCCGGCGCAAGCCAGCATCGTGAAGAGCAGCGCCTCGCTGCCCCCCGCCGTCACCACGAGCTCGTCGGCGCCGACCGGAATGCCGAGCTGGCGGTAGTAGCCGGAGAGCGCCGCGAGGCACTCGCTCGTCCCCGCCGATGGCGAATAGGCGAAGACGCTCGGCGCCAGCGCGAGCTTGGCGCGCATCACCGCCGGCGTCTCGAGGTCGGGCTGTCCGATGTTGAGGTGGTAGACCTTCACGCCCCGGCGCCTCGCGGCCTCGGCGAGGGGCATCAGCTTGCGGATCGGCGAGGCGGGCACCTGCAGGCCGCGCTCGGAGACGGAGACAGGCATCGGCCGCTCCCTTCAGTTCGCCTTGAGCCGGCTCGTCACGATCTCGTCCTTGTCCGCGGTCAGCACCGCCTCGAGCGCCCAGTCGCGCGCGCCGTTCCAGACGCCCGAGTACTCGGCGACGAGCGCTCGGGACTGCGCCGGCACCTCCTTCAGGAGCGGCTTGGCGGCCGCGGGAGTGCGCTGGCCGTCGACCATGGCCGCGATCGAGAGCGCTCGGATCTTCACGGACTTCTTGCCGTCGTTGCGCAGGTGGATGCGCACCACGAACGGGTCGCCGAGCCGCACCGCGGGCGGCAGCACCTCGAACTCCATGCTGCCGTTGAACTGCGGAACCCGGCCGTTGACCTGCGCGCCGTCGAAGCCTGTCGGCCCGCCCGCAGTGCTGGTCACGCGTGTGGCCTCGGGCGTGAACCCGCGCGCCGGGGGCGGTGTCGGCGCGGTGACGGGCGGGGCCGTCGGCGTCACCGCCGCCCGCAGTGTGGCGGGCGCCGAGCGGTGGGCCGCCACGCCGGCCTTGCGCGCTCGATCGAACGCGTCCCGCGCCTCGACGTAGCTCGCGGCGGCCTGGGCGAACTCGCTGCGGCCCGCCAGCTCGTCGCCCTTCTTCGCCGCCTCGTCGCCCGCCTGCAGCGCGTCGGCCGCGGCTCCCGCCGACTGGGCGGCCTGGCGCGCCTCGGCGAGCGCGCCCTTCGCCTGGTCCGCACGGGCCTTGAACACGCCGTTGAGCCGCGCGGCGATCTCGGCCGCGGGCGGGTACTGGGCGTCGAGCTCGAGCAGCTTCTGGAGCTCGCGCGAGGCGCCGTCGTTGTCGCCGGCCTCGAGCAGCCGGCGAGCCTCGGCCACCGAGCGGTCGAGCTCCTCGATGCGGCCCTGGGAGGCGGCGAGGATCGTGCGCGCGTCGGAGTTGCCGGGCGCGAGCTTGAGGACGCCCTGGGCCTCGCCGATCGCCGCCTTGTAGTTCTTGTTGTCGAACTCCCGCTGCGCGAGGCGCAGCTGCTTGCGCACGAGCTCCTGCGCGAGCTCGTCGGCCGCCGGGCCGGCCTGCGGCTTGACCGTCCCCTGCGCCCGCAGCCAGAGCGCGACGCCGACGGCCAGCAGCAAGGCGAGCGCGAGCCCCGCGCCGAGCAGGAGTGCGAGCGGGAAGCCCTTGCGCGGGCGGGCGCCGCCCCGGGCCCCGAGCCCCGCCGCTCGCATCGCCGGCATGCGGATCTGGGGCGGGATCGTGCCGGGATCGGCTCTTCGAATCGCCATGCTCGCGTTTGGCGGCAGCGGCGGCGGCGTGGACCGCTGGCGTGACGGCGCCGGCGCGGGCGCCGCGGCCGCCGCAGCGGCTCCGTTGCGCGCGATCGCGAGCGCGGCCCGCATGTCGCCCGCGGAGCCGAAGCGCAGCTTCAGGTCCTTTTCGAGCGCCTTGTTGACCACCGCGACCACGGGAAGGGGAATGTCGGGGGCCCAGCTGTTCACCGGCGGCGGCTGCCTGTGGACGACCTGGAACAGCACGCTCGGCGTGGTCTCGGCCGCGAACGGCTTGTGCCCCGTCAGGATCTCGTAGAAGACGGCGCCCGTCGAGAAGACGTCGGAGCGCCCGTCCACCTTGTCGCCGAGCGCCTGCTCGGGGGACATGTAGTTCGGCGTGCCCAGCACGAT
>Ga0335076_10001902_pt1 | contig 20500 bp, 16 predicted proteins | sample Lox_Sample_25_FD_206717 | JGI IMG/M metagenome (GOLD analysis project Ga0335076, IMG submission 206717) | Soil microbial communities from Loxahatchee National Wildlife Refuge, Florida, United States - Lox_Sample_2.5 | ecosystem: Environmental > Terrestrial > Soil > Wetlands | place: USA...
ATTTCCTGTTCGACACCGAGAACCTCGACGGACGGCAGTCGACGCTCGGCATCTACGCGAGCGTCTCCCACAGCTTCTAGGTCGCGACTTGTACGAAACCTTCTTCGGGCTGACCGGCAAGCCCTTCCAGCTCAACCCCGATCCCGCGTTCTTCTACGGGAGCCGGGGCCACAAGCGCGCGTTCGCGTATCTGCAGTACGGCGTGCATCAGAGCGAGGGCTTCATCATCATCACCGGCGAGGTGGGGGCCGGCAAGACGACGCTGGTGCGCAGCCTCCTCGAGCAGATCGATCCGAACCGGCTCGTCGCGGCGCAGCTCGTGACTACGCAGCTCGACGCGGATGACCTCCTGCGCTCGGTGGCGGTGGCCTTCGGGCTGCCCATCAAGGCGGTCGACAAGGCGCAGCTGCTCGCGGAGCTCGAGGCTTACCTGACCTCGCTCGTTCCCCAGGGCAAGCGCGCGCTGCTGATCGTCGACGAGGCGCAGAACCTCACCAACCGGGCGATCGAGGAGCTGCGCATGCTCTCCAACTTCCAGCTCGGCAACCAGGGCCTGCTGCAAAGCTTCCTCGTCGGACAGCCGCAGCTGCGCGCCCAGATGCAGGGTCCCGAGCTCCAGCAGCTGCGCCAGCGGGTGATCGCGTCGTATCACCTCGGCCCGATGGACCGCGCCGAGACGCAGGCCTACGTCGAGCACCGCCTGCGGCACGTGGGCTGGAACAACGATCCGCGCTTCGAGGATGCCACCTTCGACGCGATCCACACGTTCTCGGCCGGCATTCCGCGCCGGATCAACACGCTGTGCAACCGGCTGCTCCTCGCCGCGTCGCTGGCCGAGGAGCACGTCGTCACCGCAGCCGGCGTCGACGTCACCGCCGACGAGATGAAGCTCGAGCTGAGCAACAACACCGGCTTCCCCGTGCCGCCCGCGAAGACCGACGGGCCCGGCACCGTCGACGCCGAGACGGTGATCGGGCTCGAGGAGCGCGTCGTTCGCCTGGAACGGGCGATGACGGCGACGCTCGACCTCCTGCAGCAGATGCGGCGGCCGCCGCCGGCCCCGAGACCGTCCGACCCGGTGAAGAGCTGATGGACGACCTCGCCTCCCTCGTCAAGCCGGTCCTGTGCATCGTCGGCGCACGGCCGAACTACATGAAGATCGCGCCGCTCATTCGCGCACTGCGCGCCGATCCGGACGCGCCGCGCGCCACGCTGCTCCATACCGGACAGCACTACGACGAGGCGATGAACGATCGGCTGTTCGCGGACCTGGAGCTTCCGCCGCCGGACATGAACCTCGGCGTGGGCTCGGCGACGCACGCGCTGCAGACCGCCGAGATCATGCGCCGCTTCGAGCCCGTCGTCGACGCGTCTCCGCCGTCGTGCGTCGTCGTCGTCGGCGACGTCAATTCCACGCTCGCGTGCAGCCTGGTCGCGGTCAAGAAGGGCATCCCGGTTGCGCACGTCGAGGCAGGGCTGCGGAGCTTCGATCGCACGATGCCCGAGGAGATCAATCGGCTGCTGACCGACCAGATCTGCGAAGCGCTCTACACCACCGAGCGCTCCGCCGGCGAGAACCTGCGCCGCGAGGGCGTCCCCGCCGAGCGCGTGCACTTCGTGGGCAACGTCATGATCGATTCGCTCAGGGCGAGCCTGCCGCACGCGGTCTTTCCGGCCGCCGTGTTCGCGGACAACGGCCTCGACGCGCGACTCGCCGGCGAATCCCGCCGCTACGGGCTCGTGACGCTGCACCGGCCGTCCAATGTCGACGAACCGGACGACCTCGCGGACGCGCTCGGCATCCTGGGCGAGGTCGCCCGCGAGCTGCCGCTCGTCTGGCCGCTGCATCCGCGTACGCGCGCCAATATCGAGCGCTTCCGCCTCGGCAAGGCGCTGGACGGCAAGCGGCTGATCGCGCTTCCGCCGCAGGGCTATCTCGAGACTCTGGGACTGCTGCGGGACGCGACGCTGGTCATCACCGATTCGGGCGGGATCCAGGAGGAGACCACCGCGCTGGGCGTGCCATGCCTGACCATGCGGGAGAACACCGAACGGCCGATCACGATCGAGCAGGGGACGAACGTGCTCGTGGCGAGGAACCGCACGCTGGTGCGCCGCTGCGTCGCCGATATCCTGGCCGGCGCGGGCAAGCGGGGACGGATCCCGGAGTTGTGGGACGGGCATGCCTCCGAGCGCATCGTCGCCCATCTCCTGCCGTGGCTCGCCGGCCGCGTCGAATCGGCCTACGCGTGACGCCATGAACGCCTCCGCCGCGACCGCCGCGGTCGTCAACGCGCTGACCATCGACGTGGAGGACTATTTCCAGGTCTCGGCGCTCGCCCCCTACATCGCGCGCTCGACCTGGGACGAGCAACCCTGCCGCGTCGAGCGCAACATCGACTGGATCCTCGATCTGCTCGCGGCGAACGGTGTCCACGCGACCTTCTTCACCCTCGCCTGGATCGCCGAGCGCTATCCCGAGATGGTCCGCCGGATCGTCGCCGGGGGCCACGAGCTCGCGAGCCACGGCTACGACCACAAGCGCGCGGGCACGCTCGAAGCGGGCGCTTTTTTCGCCGACGTCACGCTCGCGAAAGCCGTGCTAGAGGACATCGCAGGCAGCGAGGTGCACGGCTATCGCGCGCCGAGCTTCTCGATCGGCGAGAGCAATCGCTGGGCCTACGACTGCCTCGCGAAGGCCGGCTACAAGTACAGCTCGAGCGTCTACCCGATCCGGCACGACCACTACGGATCGCCCAACGGCACGCGCTTCGCGCACATGGCTCACACGCAAGTGCTCGAGGTTCCGATCGCCACGGCGCGCCTGTTTCGCACGAACCTGCCCGCGGGCGGTGGCGGCTACTTCCGGCTCCTGCCCTACGCACTCTCCCGCTGGCTGCTGCAGCGCGTGAATCGCTGCGACGCGGAGCCCGCGATCTTCTACTTCCATCCCTGGGAGATCGACCCCGAGCAGCCTCGCGTGCAGGGCGTGGACGCGAGGACCCGGTTTCGCCACTACGTCAATCTGCAACGCACCGGCGACCGGCTCGCGATGCTGCTCAAGGACTTCCGCTGGGATCGGATGGACCGCGTCGTCTTCGGGGTGGCATGAATTCCGTCGCGACCGCCGACAGCCTGCGTCCCGCCGCGGCGGCGGCGCCGATCGGCGTGCGCGCGCTCGGACCCGGCGACGCGCCGCGCTGGGACGCTTTCGTGATGGGTTGTCCCGATGCGACATTCTTCCATCGGAGCGCGTGGAAGGACATCCTCGAATCCTGCTTCGGGCACCGGACGCATTACCTGCTGGCCGAGCGCGGCGGGGAGGTCGTGGGCGTCCTGCCGCTCGCCGAGGTGAAGAGCCTGCTCTTCGGGCATGCGTTGGTCTCGCTGCCGTTCTGCGCCTACGGCGGCGCCGCCGCGGTGGAGAGCGCGGCCGTGGCGGCACTGCACGCCGCGGCGCGCGAGCTGGGTGCGGGACTCGGCGTCGAGCATCTCGAGCTCCGCGACCGGGTCGTGCGCGAACCCGACTGGCCGAGGCAGGAGCTGTACGTGACCTTCCGCGGGCCGATTCTTCCGGACGCCGAGGCCAACCTCGCCGCGATCCCGCGCAAGCAGCGCGCGATGGTGCGCAAGGGCATCGCCGCCCGCCTGTCGAGCCGCGTCGACGACGACGTGGAGACGTTCTTCGCGCTCTACGCCGACAACATGCACCGCCAGGGCACCCCGCCGCTGCCCAAGCGCTATTTCGCGGCGCTGCGGCGCGCATTCGGCGACGACTGCGAGACTCTCACGATTTTGGCGCCCGGCGGCGAAGCGGTTTCGGGCGTGCTCTCGTTCTACTTCCGCGACGAGGTGCTGCCCTACTACGCGGGCGACGTTGCCGCTGCCCGCGATCTTGCCGCCAACGATTTCAAGTACTGGGAGCTGATGTGCCGCGCCGGCGGGCGCGGCTCGCGCGTCTTCGACTACGGTCGCAGCAAGCGCGGCACCGGCGCGTTCGAGTTCAAGCGGCACTGGGGATTCGATCCCGCACCGCTCGCTTACGAGTATTGTCTCTATCGGCGGGACAGCATCCCCGAGCACAACCCGCTCAATCCGAAGTACCGGCTGCTGATCGGTCTGTGGCGCCGGCTGCCGGTCGCAGTCGCGAACGCGCTCGGTCCCCACGTCGTGAGGGGGCTCGGCTAACCATGCCCGCGCCAAGCCTCCTGTTCCTCGCGCACCGGCTGCCGTACCCGCCCAACAAGGGCGACAAGGTTCGCTCGCATCACGTGCTCATGTACCTGGCGCAGCGCTATCGCGTCTTCCTCGGAACCTTCGTCGATGATCCGGCCGACTGGCCGCACGTGGAGAAGCTCCGCGCGGTATGCGCCGAGGTCCACGTCGAGCCGATCGTACCCCGCTCGCGGCGCCTGCGGACGACGACCGCGCTCGTGACCGGCGAGCCGCTCGCGCTGCCTTATTTCCGCAGCCACGGGCTGGCCGCGTGGGTCGACGAGGTCGTGCGCAGGGAGCGCGTCGAGCGTGCCTTCGCCTACTCTTCGCCGATGGCGCAGTACCTCCTGGAGCTTCGCGGCGTGCGGTCGATCGTCGACTTCGTCGACCTCGACTCCGCCAAATGGGCCGACTACGCGCGCCGCCGGGCATGGCCGATCTCGCTGCTCTACGCCATGGAGGCGCGCCGGCTGTTCGCTTTCGAACGCGCGGTCGCGGCGCGTGTCGAAGCCTGCGTGTTCGTCACGAGCGAGGAGGCGCGGCTGCTCCGCGCCGCGGTGCCCGAGCAGGCGAGCCGGATCGTCGCGATCGAAAACGGCGTCGACAGCGACTATTTCTCGCCGGCGCGCGATTTCGCCTCGCCGTTCGCGAGCGGCGAGCGGCCGATCGTCTTCACCGGAGCCATGGACTACTGGCCGAACATCGATGCGGTGACCTGGTTCGCTCGCGAGGTTCTGCCTCGCGCGCGCCAGCGCGATGCGGCGGCTCGGTTTCACATCGTCGGGATGAACCCGGATCGGGCGGTGCGCTCGCTCGCGCGAGATCCGGCGGTCCGCGTCACCGGAAGGGTCGACGACGTGCGTCCGTTCCTGGCGCACGCGCATGCCGTCGTGGCGCCTCTGCGGGTGGCGCGAGGGATCCAGAACAAGGTGCTCGAGGCGATGGCGATGGGCCGTGCAGTCGTCGCCACCACCGGTGCGGCCCAGGGCTTGAGCGCCCGTCCGGGCACCGACCTCATCGTCGCCGACGAGCCTCGCGACTTCGCGGCGAAGCTGCTCTCGGTCCTGCAGCCGGCGACCGCGCGCAGCCTGGGCCGATCCGCGCGGTCCCGGATCGAGAGCGACTATGCGTGGCCGGCGAAGCTCGCCCGCTACGAAGCGCTCCTTTCCGGCGAGAGCCCGTCGCGCTCCTTGCCCGCTACCGCCGCCCCCGCCGAGGCTCCCGTAGCGACCGAGAGCTCGCCATGAGCGCCGAGGGCGAAGCGGTCGTCGCGATGCCGCCGGCGGCGCCGGCCAGGTGGGAGGCCCCGGGCTGGCGCTTCGCCTTGCCGCTGGTCGTCGCCCTGATCGTCGCGGTGCTGCTGGTGCACTGGCCGACCGTGGCGTCGATCGTGTCGATCTGGTGGCGCTCGGAGACCTTCGCGCATGGCTTCCTGGTCGTGCCGATCGTGCTGTGGCTCATCTGGCGCCAGCGCCGTGCGCTGGCGGCGCTGCAACCTTCGGCGGACGCTCTCGGCCTGGTCGTCATCGCGGTGGCCGGCGCGGCCTGGCTCGCGGCCGATGCCGGCGAAGTGCTGGTGGTCAAGCAGCTCGCGTTGGTCGCGACGCTCTGGGGCGTCGTGATCGCCACCCTGGGCCGCCAGGTCGCGCGCGCCATCACGTTTCCGCTCGGTTTTCTGATTCTCGGCGTTCCGATGGGCGAGGCACTGATCCCGCCGCTGATGAAATGGACAGCCGATTTCACCGTGACCGCGCTCGAGCTTACCGGCCTGCCGGTCTACCGCGACGGCACGTTCCTGTTCTCCATCCCGTCCGGGGACTGGTCGGTCGTAGAGGGCTGCAGCGGGGTGCGCTATCTCATCGCGTCGTTCACCGTCGGCGTGCTCTTCGCCTACCTCAACTACCAGAGCGCCTGGAAGCGGCTGCTGTTCGCCGCGCTGTCGGTCGTCGTGCCGATCGTCGCGAACGGGATGCGCGCCTACCTGATCGTCATGATCGCGCACCTGAGCGACAACAAGCTGGCGCACGGCGTCGACCATTTCATCTACGGCTGGGTTTTCTTCGGGCTGGTCATGCTGCTGCTCTTCTGGATCGGCTCGTACTGGCGCGACCCGGACGCCGGCACGGCGTCGATGTCCGCTGCCGCGGCGTCAGCGACACCCGCAGGCCGATCCAGGGCGACGCTTGCCAACGCGGTCGTTGTGCTGGCGATCGCGGCGGCATGGCCCGCGTACGCCGCGTACATCGACCGCGACGACGCTGCGGAAGCCCTCCCGCCCGTGAGGTTCTCGGCGCCCGCCGGGGCGAACGGCTGGGTGCTCGACTCGGCGCCGTTCACCGACTGGCGGCCGCACTACGACCCCGCGTCCGCCACGGTGTTCCAGGCGTACCGCAAGGGCGACCGCGTCGTTGCCTTGCACCTGGGCTACTACCATCGCCAGAAGCGCGGCGCCCAGCTCGTGAATTCGTGGAACATCATGGTGGTACAGAAGCATCCGGTCTGGACCGACGTCGGCGAAGGTCAGGTCCGTGACGCCGTCGGACCAGGGACGCTCGACGTTCGCGAGACCCGGCTCCGGTCCGCGCAGCAGCGGCTCCTGATCTGGGACTGGTTCCGGATCGCCGATCACAACCTCGTCAATCCCTATGTCGCCAAGCTGCTCCTTGCGCTGCGGAAGCTCGCCGGTCGCAGCGACGACGGAACCGCGATCATCGTCGCCGCCCCGTACAGCGATCCCAGCCGGCCGCCGGTCGCCGTGCTGCAGGAGTTCATCCGCGACATGCAGCCCTCGATCGATGCGACGCTGTCGCACACCGAGTCGCAGTTCATGGCGAGCGAGCAATGAGCAACGGGGGATTCGGGACATGAGGCCGCAACCGCAGCTCGTCGCCCACGTCGTCTATCGCTTCGGCGTCGGCGGCCTCGAGAACGGGATCGTGAATCTCGTCAACCATCTGTCGCGCGACCGGTGGCGGCACGCCATCGTCTCGCTCACCGACATCTCGCGGGAGTTCACGGAGCGGATCGTCCATCCCGACGTGACCTATCTCGCGCTGGGCAAGCGCCCCGGCCATCTGGTCCGCGACTACCCGAAGCTGCTGCGCGAGTTCAAGGCGCTGCGTCCCGCCATCGTGCACACGCGCAATCTGGCGGCGCTCGAGGCGGCCGTCCCGGCGTGGGCCGCCGGCGTGCCGGTGCGCATTCACGGCGAGCACGGCTGGGACATACAGGACCCGGCAGGACGGCGGCGGCGCTACCGGCTGGTCCGCAAGCTCTACCGGCCCTTCGTACAGCACTACATCGCGCTCTCGCGCCATCTCGCGGACTATCTCGAGCAGCAGGTCGGCGTGCCCGACACGAGCCTCTCGCAGATCTACAACGGCGTCGATACCGACCGGTTCTATCCCTCGATCGGCCGCGGCGTCATTCCCGATTGTCCGTTCCAGGGGCCGGACTGCTGGCTCGTGGGGAGCGTCGGCCGCCTGGAAAGCATCAAGGACCCGCTCAACCTCGTGCGAGCCTTCATCCGCGCGCGAGCGATCCATCCGGTCGCGGCGCAGCGAGCGCGGCTGCTGATCGCGGGCGACGGGGCGCTGCGGCAGCAGGCCGAGTCGCTGCTCGCCGAAGGCGGCGCGCGAGACTACGCCTGGTTCGCGGGCGAGCGGGCCGACGTTCCGCACTTCATGCGCGGGCTGGACTGCTTCGCGCTGCCCTCGCTCGCTGAAGGCGTGTCGAACACGATCCTCGAGGCGATGGCCACGCGGCTCCCCGTGGTTGCGACGCGGGTCGGAGGCAACGCGGAGCTGATCGAGTCCGGCATGACGGGCACGCTCGTGCCGGCGGCGAACCCGGACGCGCTGGCATCGGCCGTGCTCGCCTACTTCGACGACCGCGCGACCGCGAACCGGCACGCGAAAGCGGCGCTGCGGGTCGTCGCCACCCGGTTCAGCCTGACGACCATGGTGGTCGCCTACGATCGGGTGTACGAGCGCACGCTCGCCGCGGCCGGCGTTTCGCTGCCGGCGTCACGCGGTCCCGTCGTTCAGGCCGCCGCCGATTCCGCGCGGCTGCAGCGCGCGACGCTGCCTTAGCGAGGCCAAGCCATGTGCGGCATCGTAGGTATCTTCGATATTTCGGGCCGGCGCCCCATCGCCCGCGAGCTCGTCGGGCGCATGAACGCGAGCCTCTCCCACCGCGGACCGGACGCAGACGGCTTCCATTTCGAGCCGGGCGTGGCCCTCGGCCATCGGCGGCTTTCGATCATCGATCTGTCGACGGGCGATCAGCCGCTCTACAACGAGGACGGCAGCGTCGTCGTGATGTTCAACGGCGAGATCTACAACTACCGCGAGCTCATTCCCGAGCTCGCGAGCCACGGTCACGCGTTCCGGACCAAGAGCGACACCGAAGTGATCGTGCACGCGTGGGAGCAGTGGGGCGAGGATTGCGTCTCGCGCTTCCGCGGCATGTTCGCCTTCGCGCTCTGGGACCGCAATCGCGAGACCCTGTTTCTCGCGCGCGATCGGCTGGGGGTGAAGCCGATGTACTACGCGCGGCTCGGCGACGGGACGCTGGCCTTCGGCTCCGAGTTGAAGGCGCTCATGGTCCATCCGGGGTTCAGGCGCGAGATCGAGCCCCGCGCGGTCGAGGACTACCTGGCGTACGGCTACGTCCCCGAGCCGCATACGATCTTCGCCGGAGCGCTCAAGCTGCCGCCGGGCTGTACGCTCGCGGTACGCCGAGGCGACACGGCGGCGCAGCCGCGCGAGTACTGGGATATCCCCTTCCAGCCGCGCTCCGGCCTGTCGCCGGACGAGGCGCGCGAAGAGCTGATCCCGCGGCTGCGCGACGCGGTGGAAAGCCGCATGATCGCCGATGTCCCGCTGGGCGCGTTCCTCTCGGGCGGCGTCGACTCCAGCGCCGTCGTCGCGATGATGGCCGGGGCGTCGAAGGAGCCGGTCAACACCTGCTCGATCTCGTTCGGCGACCCGGCCTTCAACGAGTCGGCATACGCGCAGGCGGTCGCCGACCGCTACCGCACGAATCACCGCATCGAGCAGGTCGATCCCGACGATTTCGGCCTTCTCGACGCGCTCGCTGACGTCTACGACGAGCCCTTCGCCGACAGCTCGGCCATCCCGACCTATCGGCTGTGCCAGCTCGCGCGCAAGAGCGTGAAGGTCGCGCTGTCCGGCGACGGCGGAGACGAGAACTTCGCGGGCTATCGCCGCTATCGCTGGCACGTCTACGAAGAGCGCATGCGCTCGATGCTGCCGCACTCGGTTCGAGCGCCGGTGTTCGGGCTGCTCGGCAATCTCTATCCGAAGGCCGACTGGGCGCCGAAGGTGCTGCGCGCCAAGTCGACGCTGGAGGCGCTGGCGCGCAATTCGATCGAAGGCTATTTCCACAGCGTCTCGGTGATGGGCGACCCGCTGCGCGATCGCCTCCTGTCGGACGCCTTCCGTCGCGAGCTGCAGGGCTATCGCGCGGTCGAGGTCCTGCGCCGCCACGCCGCGCGCGCGCCCAGGGACGAGCCGCTGTCCTTCGTCCAGTATCTGGACATGAAGACCTATCTCGTCGGAGACATTCTCACGAAGGTCGACCGGGCGAGCATGGCGCATTCGCTGGAGGTCCGCGAGCCGCTCCTCGACCATCGCCTGATGGAGTGGCTCTCCGGCCTGGCGCCGGCGCTCAAGCTGCGCGGCCGGGAGGGCAAGTTCCTCTTCAAGAAGGCGCTCGAGCCCTATCTGCCGAACGACGTTCTGTATCGCCCGAAGATGGGCTTCTCGGTGCCGCTCGCGAGCTGGTTCCGCGGGCCACTCAAGGATCGCGTGCAGCAGGCCGTGCTCGGGCCGGTGCTCGCCGATTCCGGGTACTTCAATCCGCGGTTCCTGCGGGAGATGGTGGATCAGCACCGGTCGGGAGCGCGCGACTACAGCGTCGCGCTGTGGTCGCTGCTGATGTTCGAGGCATTCCTGCGCAAGGCGATGGGGGCGGGGGACACCGGGCAGGCGAAGGCCGCGTAGGTCGTGCGCGCGGAACGACCAGTGCGCATTCTGCACATCCTCGATCACTCGCTGCCGCTGCACAGCGGGTACACGTTCCGCACCCTGTCGATCCTCCAGGAGCAGTGCCGCCTGGGGTGGGAAACCTTCCATCTCACGGGTCCCAAGCAAGGTGGAGGCGAGGCGCTCGAGGAGACGGTCGACGGCTGGCGATTCTTCCGCACTCCGCTCTCGCGCGGCGCGCTCGACGCCGTCCCCGGCGTGGTCGAGCTTTCGATGATGAACGCGCTCGCCCGGCGCCTGCGCGCGGTCGCGGCGGAGACGCGGCCGCAGCTTCTCCACGCGCATTCCCCGGTGCTGAACGCGATACCGGCGCTTCGGGTCGGGCGCGACCTCGGCATTCCGGTGCTCTACGAGGTGCGGGCCTTCTGGGAGGACGCGGCGGTAGATCACGGAAGCACCCGGGAGGGCGGAGCGCGGTATCGACTCACGCGGGCCCTGGAGACCTACGCCCTGAAGCGCGCCGACGCCGTGGCGACGATCTGCGAGGGCCTGCGCTCGGACATCGTGTCGCGGGGCATCGATCCCGCGAAGGTGACCGTCGTTCCCAACGCCGTCGACATCGAGAAATTCGTGCTCGGCCGCGAGCCCGACGGCTCGCTGCGGCAGCGCCTCGCGCTCGAAGGCGCGATCGTGCTGGGCTTCATCGGCTCGTTCTACGCCTACGAGGGGCTGGGCCTGCTGCTCGAGGCGCTGCCGAAGATCCTCGCCGGGGAGCCGCGGGCGCAGGTGCTCTTCGTCGGCGGCGGCGCGGAGGAGGCGAATCTGCGCGCTCTCGCCGCGCGCCTCGGCGTCGCGTCGAAGGTTCGCTTCGCGGGCCGCGTGCCGCACGGCGACGTGCAGCGCTACTACGACCTGATCGACGTGCTCGTCTATCCGCGCCTGCCGATGCGCCTCACTGAGCTCGTGACTCCGCTCAAGCCGCTCGAGGCGATGGCCCAGGGGAGGCTGCTCGCGGCCTCCGACGTCGGCGGCCACCGCGAGCTGATCCGCGATCAGGAGACGGGCGTGCTGTTTCGCGCGGGAGATGCGGACGCGCTGGCGGTCAAGGTGCTCGAGCTCCTGAAGGACAAGCGGCGCTGGGCGGAGCTGCGCGCCCGGGCGCGCAGCTTCGTCGAGACCGAGCGCAGCTGGCCTTCCAGCGTCGGGCGCTATCGCCAACCCTACTACCGGCTCACGGGCCAGCGGGACGCAGCCTATGGCGCCGCCTGAGCCGCGCATCGTCGTGCTTTCGTCGCTCTTTCCTCATGCGGCGCAGCCCGCGGTCGGATCGTTCATCCGCGAGCGGATGTTCCGGGTCGCCAAGGCGATACCGCTGACGGTCGTCGCGCCTGCGCCGTGGTTCCCGCTGCAGGGCCTGTTGCGCGCGTGGCGACCGCACTTCCGGCCGCCTGCGCCGCCCAAGGAGACGCAGCAGGGGATCGAGATCCGCCGGCCGCGCTTCCTGTCTGTGCCCGGCGCGGCCAAGTGGCTCGACGGCTTCTCGATGGCGATCAGCTGCCTGCCTCTCCTCGCGTCGCTCAAACGCCGCTTCGGCGCCAACATCATCGACGCCCATTTCGCGTACCCGGAGGGCTACGCGGCGGCGCTCCTCGGCCGGTGGCTGCGGCTTCCCGTGTGCATCACGCTGCGAGGCACGGAGGTGCCGCTCGCGCGCGATCCGCGCCGTCGGCGGCGGATGATCGAAGCGCTGCGGCGGGCGACGCGGATCTTCGCGGTGTCGGAGTCGCTGAAGCGGCACGCGGTCGAGATGGGCGTCGATGCCGACAAGATCCTCGTCGTGGGCAACGGCGTCGACACGGTGAAGTTCCGGCGCATCGAGCAGCGGACGGCTCGGCGGGCGCTCGCGCTCGGCGACGGTCCGGTGCTGATCTCGGTGGGAGCACTGGTGGAGCGAAAGGGCTTCCATCGAGTCATCGAGTGCCTGCCCGAGCTGCGGCGGCGCTTTCAGGGCCTGAAGTACCTGATCGTCGGCGGCGCGGGGCCGGAAGGCGACTTCGGCCCCGAGCTGAAGCGCCTGGTCGACGAGAAGGGGCTCGGAGACTGCGTCGCATTCCTCGGTGCGGTCGCGCAGGACCGGCTGCACATGCCGCTCTCCGCCGCCGACGCGTTCGTGCTCGCGACCCGCAACGAAGGCTGGGCCAACGTCTTTCTGGAGGCGATGGCTTGCGGACTTCCGGTGGTGACCACGAATGTCGGCGGGAACGCGGAGGTCGTCTCGGATCCGCGGCTGGGGATCGTGGTCCCGTTCGGGGACCGCGAGGCGCTCTCGCGGGCGATCGACGCCGCGCTGTCCCGCCCATGGGACCGTGACGCCATCGTCGCTCACGCGCAGGCAGAGAGCTGGGAGCGTCGCGTCGCGACGCTCGACGAGGAATTCGCTGCGATCGCGGCGCGGGGGCCGACCGCCGGGATGCGCGCCGCCGACCCTTCGGCCAACCCGCTCCCGCGAGCCTAGCGCCGTGCCTTCGCCCTGGGTCTCCCGTCGCCTGGTCTATCCGCTGCAGGAACGTCTGCTGCGACGCCCAACCTTCGCCTATCTCCAGAAGCTCGGGCGCAGCCAGTGGCTGGGACGAGCCGAGGTGGAGGCCCTGCAGGGCCGCAAGCTCGCAGCGCTGCTCGGCGCGGCACTGCAGCACAGCCCGTGGCACGCGGACCGCATCCGCGCCGCGGGGCTCGATTCGCGCATCGGCTCGGCGACGCTCGAGGATCTGCGGCGCCTGCCGCTCATGACGCGCGAGGACGCCCGCGTCAATGGCGAGCGCATCCGCTGGATGGCCGTGCCCGGCGGCGCGGCTCGCTACAACACGGGCGGCTCGAGCGGCGAGCCGCTCATCTTCTATTTCGGGCGCTCGCGCCAGGCCTCCGACGCGGCGGGGCGGATGCGCGCACGCCGCTGGTGGGGTGTCGAGGTCGGCGACCCCGAAGTCTACCTCTGGGGCGCGCCGGCGGAGCTCGCCAAGACCGATCGCATCAAGACGATCCGCGACGGGCTGCTCAATCAGCTGGTCCTCAATGCCTTTGCGATGTCCGCGGAGGCGATGGATCGCTATCTCGACGCGATCCAGGCGTTCCGGCCGCGCTGCATCTACGGCTACGCCAGCAGCGTCGCGCTCCTTGCGGCGCGGGCCCTCGCGCGGGGACGGCGCCTGCAGCTTCCCGAGCTGCGCGTGGTATGCGCGACCGGCGAGCCGCTGTACGCGCACCAGCGGCAGCTCATCGGAGAGGCGTTCGGCGTGCCGGTCGCCAACGAATTCGGCAGCCGCGACATCGGCTTCACGGCGCACGAGACCCCGCGGGGGCAGATGCTGCTAATGAGCGAGAGCATCGTCCTGGAGATCCTCGACGAGGCGGGGCATCCCGTGCCGGTCGGCACGCTCGGCGAGGCCGTCGCCACGGGCCTGTGCTCGGAGGCGCAGCCCTTCATCCGTTACCGCACCGGGGACATGGTGCGCCTGAGCCCGGAGCCCTGCGGCGACGGCCGCGGCCTGCACGTGCTCGCCGAGGTGGTCGGCCGCAGCACCGACTTCGTCGTACGCACCGACGGGACGATGATGCACGCGCTGTCGGTGATCTACGTGCTGCGCGATGTCGACGGCGTGGCTCAGTTCCGCTTCATCCAGCACGCGCTGCGCGACGTCGAGGTGCTCGTGGTTCCCAACGCGCACTGGAGCGAAGCGGCCCGGGACCGGGTGATGTCGGGACTGGCACAGCGTCTCGGGACGGACGTGCAGGTTCGCCTGCGGCTGGTCGACGCGATCCCGATCGAGGCCTCGGGCAAGTATCGCTACGTCGTGAGCCACGTGCCCGCGCAGCAGGCGCTCGAGCCGGAGCTGGCCATGCTCGTCGCGGCGCGCACGCAAAACGAGAGCGCCGAGGTCCGGCCATGAATTTTCGCGAACTGCTCGCCGTGCCGTTCCGCTACGCGCCCTGGCGGCCGCGTCACGCCCGGCTGATCGCGCTGGATCTCGTCGGGAGCGTGGAGCCCGAACACCCGAGCGACGACCATCTGCGCGGCGCGATCGACTGGCTCTGCCGCGCCCAGGACGTGCGCGACCGCCAGGCGGACGCCGGCGGGGTGTCCGCGGGATGGAGCTTCGAGGACGGCTGGCTGCCGAGCTATCCGGAGACCAGCGGTTACATCGTGGAGACCTTTCTCGCGGCCGCCGAGGCGCTCAAGCGCCCCCAGCTCACCGAGCGCGCGCGGCGCATCCTCGATTGGGAGCTCTCCATCCAGCGCCCCGACGGCGCGTTCCCCGGCCACTTCGGGGAGCCGGGGAGCCAGCCCGTCGTCTTCAATACCGGCCAGATCATGCACGGCATGCTGGCGGGATACCTGCAGCTCCATCGCTCAGACTGTCTCGAGGCGGCGGTCAGGGCCGGAGCCTGGCTTGCGCGCGTGCAGGACTCCGACGGATGCTGGCGGCAGTTCGAGCACCACGACACGCCCCACACCTACAACACGAGGGCGACCTGGGCGCTGCTCGCCACCGCGCTCGTCGCAAGGGACGGTGCCCTCGAGGCAGCCGCGATCCGCAATCTCGAATGGGCGCGCGCCCAGCAGCGCGAATCCGGCTGGTTCGCGCACAACGCCTTCGTTCCTGACCGGGCGCCTTACACCCACACCATCGCCTACGCCATCCGGGGCTTTCTCGAAGCCGGCGCGCTGCTCGACAGCGAGACCTACCTCGGCGTCGCGCTCAAGGCGGCGCGGGCGCTGGCCAGGGCGCAGCGAGCGGATGGCTGGCTGGCCGGCACCTACGATCCGGAGTGGAAACCTGCGGCGAGGTACTGCTGCCTGACCGGCGTCGCCCAGATGAGCGTCAACTGGATGCGCTGCGCCCAGATCACCGGCAGCGCCGAGCTCTCGCCGCACGCGCGGCTCGCGCTGCGGTTCGTGAAGCGCAGGCAGCGCCTGGCCGATCGCGACGCGGCCGCGCGCGGCGCGATCGCGGGCTCCGCACCGCTGTGGGGCGATTATTCTCGCTTCGAATTCCCCAATTGGGCGACGAAGTTCTTCGCCGACGCGCTGATGATGGAGCGCAGCGGCATGCCCGTGCCGCCGGTTCCCGCGACGCTGCGCCACGAGACGGTGGCGCATGTCTAGCCTCACGGTGATGATTCTCTGCGGGCGCTCGCCGCGTCATCTCCACGTGGCCAACCGGCTGTGCGACGGCGCGCGTGCAGTTGCCATCGTGCAGGAGACCGGCAGCGGCTGGAGCGCCGGGAAGCTCCGCCGGCTGCTGCTCGACCCGGCGCGGCTCTCGCGCAAGGCGTGGCGCTGGCTGCGCGACCGCCGGCGCTACCGCGGCAATGCGGAAGCGCGCTTCTTCTTCGGAGATCGCCCGCCGCGGCTGACCCGGCCGGACCTGGTCACGGAAGTCCCGCAGATCGATCATGCGGATGTGGTGACGCTGGCAAACCGCCTGCGTCCCGACGTGATCGCGGTCTTCGGCACGTCGCTGATCCGCGGCGCGCTGCTCACGCGCGGCCGTCTCGGCATCTTCAACCTGCACGGGGGCCTTTCGCCGCGCTATCGCGGCGCCGACTGCACGTTCTGGGCGCTCTACAACGGCGAGCCCGGCGAGGTCGGCTGCACGCTGCACCGCATCGACGCGGGCATCGATACCGGGGCGCTCGTCGCTCACGTCAGCCCCGAGGTGACCGAGGGCGACGACGAGCTGACGCTCTTCTGGCGCGCGGTGCGCGATGGCGCCGAGGCGTACGTGGAGCTCCTCGACCGGCTGGAGCGGGGCGAGAGCCTCGGGCAGCGCCAGCCCGAGAAAGGCCGGCTCTACCAGGTGAAGGATCGCGGCTGGCGTGAGGAGCGGCGCCTGGCCGGCCGGATGCGCGAGGGATTGCTGCGCGGCGTCTCGCTTCCCCCGCGGCTGCGCTGGTACGCGGGCACAGCGGCGGCGGAGCCCGCCCGCGCGGGCGCGACGGAAGGGCAGGCGTCATGAGAGACATCGCGCTGACCGCGTTCATCTTCGCGACGCTCCCGTTCATCCTCTTCCGGCCCTACCTGGGCGTCCTGATGTGGACGTGGATCGGCTTCATGAACCCGCATCGGCTGACGTGGTCGTTCGCCTACGACATGCCCTTCGCGATGATCGTCGCGCTGGTCACGCTGGTGGGGCTCCTCATGTCGCGGGAACCGAAGAAGATTCCGTGGACGCGGGAAACCGTGCTGCTGCTCGTCTTCCTCCTCTGGGTGATGGCGACCACGATCAACGCGCTCTACGACGACCTGGCCTGGCCGCACTTCAATCAGTTCTGGAAGATCCTGCTCATGGTCTACGTCACGATCATGGTGATGCAGAGCAAGGAGCGGATCAATCTGTTGGTGTGGGTCATCGCGCTCTCGATCGGCTTCTACGGCATCAAGGGCGGGATCTTCACCATCGCCCACGGCGGCGTCTACCACGTGCGGGGCCCCGAGGGCAGTTTCATCGGCGGCGACAACGAGATGGGGCTTGCGCTCATCATGACCGTCCCGCTCCTTCGGTATCTGCAGCTCACGGCGGGCAATCTCTGGGCGCGGGCCGGCCTGACCGCGGCCATGGTGCTGTGCGCGATCGCGGCGGTCGGCACGCAGTCCCGCGGAGCGCTGCTCGGGTTGGTTGCGATGGCCGCCTTCCTGTGGCTCAAGAGCCGGAACAAGCTCTTTACCGCCGTCCTGGGGGCGCTCGCCGTCGCCCTCGTGCTGACGGTCATGCCCCAGGAATGGTACGACCGCATGAACACCATCCGGGACTATCAGTCCGATGCCTCCGCGATGGGCCGGATCAACGCCTGGACGATGGCCTACAACCTCGCGCTGCACCGTCCCCTCGGGGGCGGCTTCGACTGCTTCCACGACTACACCTTCGCCCTTTACTCTCCGAATCCGGGCGACGTGCACGACGCGCACAGCATCTACTTCGAAGTGCTCGGCGAGCACGGATTCGTCGGCCTGGGGATTTTTCTGCTGCTGGGGCTGATGGTCTGGCTCACCGCCTCCTGGGTGATCCGGCGCACGCGCCGAGACCGCGACAAGCGGTGGATAGGCGATCTCGCGGCGATGATACAGGTGAGCCTGATCGGCTATGCCAGCGCCGGTGCGTTTCTCGGCCTCGCCTTCTTCGACTACTACTACACGCTCATCGCGCTGGTGGTGCTGTGCAAGACCATCTGCGTCGCCCGGAGCGCACCGAGCACCGCTCAGGCGGTTCAGACACCGGCCGCAACCGGGGTCGTGCGCCCCGGCGCCGTGACGCCGGGCTGACCCCGATCGCTCTCCAGCAGGGTTCATTCGGAATGGGCGCGCCTCGTCGCCGAGTCATCTGCTACCTGACGGAAAGCGCCGGCGACTGGGGCGGAGCGAGCCGCGTGCTCTTCTCCAATCTTCGTGAGCTGGACCGCACGCGCTTCGACCCTCTTCTGCTGCTTCCGTCCAAGGGGCCCGGCCTCCCCGTGCTGGACGAGCTCAAGGTGCCCTACCTGATCTGGGGGCAGGCGCACGAGCCTCGCGGCGTGCTGGGCTATGCCCGGGCGGTCGCGAGGTCGATCAGAGCCTTTCGTCGGCACCGCGTCGATCTGCTCCACATCAACGGCGCGAACTACTGGCGTCCTGCGGAGATCGTCGCCGCGCGACTGCTGCGCATACCCGTCGTGACCCACTATCACGTGGTCGTCGACAAGGCGGGGCCGTTCATCCGGTATTCGGACGTCATCGTCGCGGTCTCCGCCTACACGGCGGAAGTCTCGGAACCGAAGTCCGCCGCCAAGGCGGTCGTGCACAATTCGGTGCCAGTCGCGCGCTTCGACGCGGCCCGCGACATCCGCGCCGAGCTCGGCCTGTCGCCGAGCGACGTCGTGGTCAGCTTCATCGGCCAGATCCGCAGCATCAAGGGCGTCGATCTGTTCCTGCGCATGGCTCACGGAATGCCGGCCCCCGGGGCGCGATTCCTCATCGTGGGCGAATGCCGAGATCCGAGGCGGTTTCCGGGCGCCTACACGGAGCAGCGGCTGCGCGAGGAAATCGGAGACGACAGCCGCATCCGCTTCATCGGCTACCGGCGAGACGTCGAGAACGTATACCGCGCCTCGGACATCGTCGTGATGCCGTCGCGGGGCGGAGAGCCCTTCGGGCTCATCACGATCGAGGCGGGCGCGTCGCGCAAGCCCATCGTCGCGACGCGCGGCGGCGGCGTCCCCGAAGTCATCGAGCACGGAGAGAACGGCTTCCTCGTCGAGCCCGAGGACGTCGATGGCCTGATCCGCTACACGACGCTTCTCGCCGAGGACCCCGCGCTGCGCAAGCGGATGGGGGAGCGCGCGCGCCAGATCGTCGAGGAGCGCTTCACCTCCCGCCCGGTTCGCGATCTCGAGAAGGTGTACGACCGGCTGCTCTCGCGCGCGACCTGAAGGCGACAGGCCGAAGCGCCGGGGCGAGTGGAAGCCGCCTCGAGCCAGGTCAGAGCCGGCTTCCCGCGGCAACCGCGGCCTTGAGATCGGCCATGTCGGCGGGGTGGCTCGCCTCGTAGCGGTCGCGAGCCGCCTTCTGCGCCGCAAGCTGCGCCTCGATGTCGCCGGTGGTCACGCGGCAGCCCCAGGCGGCGTTTCCTCGCTCGCCGTCGAAGAGGGTGGCGAGCAGGACGTCCCCGAGCCCTTTCTTGAAGTGGCCCGCCTCCCAGTACCACTTGAGCTCGGTGTGCGTGTCTCCCGGCGTTGGCACGGCTTCGTCCGCGTACGGCGAGAAGCCGGTGAAGTCCCACAGCTCGACGTCCATCCCGCCGCGCGCGGCATCGATTCGCTGCGCGAGCTCGCGCTTCCAGCTTTCGTAGGCCGGCCACAAGCCGGTGAGATCGAAGAGCACCAGCGTGTGGGCGTGGTAGGGATAGATCACGAAGCGCAGCGCGATGCCTCGCTCGCGGGCGAGGCGGACGATGCTGTCGACGGCGTCGAAGGCGGGCGAGGACCGGTCGCTTGCCTGGAGGACGCTCTTCGGGCCGCGCCGGTAGTTGAACGCGTTTTCCCGGTCGCGCTGGCGGAACAGCGCCGAGTAGCCTTCGCGCCGGGCAATGCCCACGTAGTCCTGCTTGGGGTTGAAGCCGGCGTCGGTCAGCGCCGTCGGATACGCCTCGTGCTGCGCGCGTACCGTCGCGAGGGAGTCGGCGAACGCGGTCATGGTGAGAAGCGCCGAGGAGCGGTCGCGCCAGTCGCGCCAGGGATCGGCGCCCGATGCCCGCAGCACGAAGCGGTCGCTCGCCGACGGATCGACGCGGAAATCGACGAAGTCGAGTCCCACCACGACGAGCTTCGGGTCCGTGACGCCGAGCGCGCGGGCGAACTCGTCCGCCACCGCGCCGATCCCCGCGCCCGGCAGCGCGAGGTTGAAAGCGGGCCGGGCCGAGGGCGGCCAGACGGGGCTCTCGGGGTCGAAGCCGATCTCCGCGCGCGAATTGCCGAGCACCAGGGCGCGCGGCTGCAGCCTGGCGACGGCGCTTTGCTTGAACAGCGTGCCGCGCTCGCTCGCCTGCGACTTCAGCCGATTGATGCCCGGCAGGTCCACGACCCGGAACAGACCGTAGGGATCGACGAGCACGTTCACGGTCGAGACGCTGCCGAGCAGCACGACGGTCCACCAGAACCAGATCCAGAGATATTCGACCGCGACGATCATCTTCAGAACTGGTAGTAGAGGAATTCGCTCACGCGGGTGAGCGACAGCAGGCCGCAGACGGTGAGGAGCGCCGCGACCGCGGCCCATCGCGCCGTCGGCCGCCACGACAGGCGCGGAGCGGCGCCGCGCGCGAAGTTGAGCGCGGGCTGGAACCGTCCGAGGATCTCCTGGGTGTTCGGCGCGAGCATCACGACCGGCAGCAGCGCGGCGATCCACAGGTACTGGTACACGAAGTGCGAGCCTCCCCCGAGATGGAAGCCCAGGCCGGATCGCTCCAGCAGGCCGCGGGCCGGCCCCAGGTACGGGGCGAGCGAGGCGGGCAGCGACGCGCCGTTGAGGCCCGCCATGCCGCGCAGGATGGATAAGGCGTCCTCCAGGCTCGTCGCCCGGAAGAACACCCATGCGACGATGACCGCGACGAACGTCACCGATCGCGCGGTGAACCGGCCGAGCCGCGTCGACCTGTCGGGATCGGCGCCGAGCCGCTGGCGAAGACCGCTCCAAGCGTGGTTGACGATCAGGTAAAGCCCGTGCAGCCCGCCCCAGAGCACGAAGG
>Ga0335076_10001903_pt1 | contig 20499 bp, 23 predicted proteins | sample Lox_Sample_25_FD_206717 | JGI IMG/M metagenome (GOLD analysis project Ga0335076, IMG submission 206717) | Soil microbial communities from Loxahatchee National Wildlife Refuge, Florida, United States - Lox_Sample_2.5 | ecosystem: Environmental > Terrestrial > Soil > Wetlands | place: USA...
TGAGCTGCACGTTGAGAGAACCTGGTGCGTAGTTAGCGCCTCGGCGGCACGGCGACGCTGACCATGGGGGGATGACCGGCCGAATTCCCGGAGTTCCTCGTAGCTGCCCAATGAACGCTAAACGCCGTAAGGGAGCTTGGAGGCCATCATCTTGCGCCGGTCAATCTTGCGCCCGTCGACAATGAACGTACCGTCGCCAACAGCGTGAACCGTGCGCTTCTCCTTGCGTGTGGTATCAGCAGGTCAACTGTGGGAATGGCAATGACGCACTCCCTATTCTTTCGCAGCGCCGCGAAAGAATGATTCCATTCACCCGTGGTGATGGCAAATACCGGAGTGAAATCTAGCACCATGGTCCAGGAGATAGTCATGATGTTGTTTTTCTGCCCATCATGGGTCGTCACGAGGACAACAGGCCCTGATTCCATCAGGGTAAAGGCCTTGCTCAGTTTCAACCGACGCATGAGAGCACCTAGCCTTTTTCCGGGCTTCGCGTTCGCTTAAAGAATAGTGAACCCGGCCCCACCGAGCCCACTCATGGGATCCGGATCCCCGGCTCGTGGCATAACGCGGGGTAAAGCCGCACAGCAAATTCGGATTGCATTGACTGAAGGCGTGGCCTACTTGCCCCAGCGAAGCGCCAGCGGGCCGAGCTCAGCGGCGAGCTCGAGCAGCCCGGCCCGCGTCGTCGGATGGAGCGGCGCCAGCGGATGGCGGACCGCCTCGCTGCGGATCACGCCGCCTGCGGCCATGACGGCCTTCGTCGCGCGCAATCCGCACTGGCGATTCTCGTAGTTGATGAGCGGAAGGATCCGGGCATAGGCCCGCGCAGCGTCCGCTCGACGTCCCGCAAGATGATCCACAACCACCGGCCGGATCAGATCGGGCAGGAGCGCGCTCGGCATCGTGCCGGTCGCGCCGGCGTCGAGATCGGCCATCAGCGTGATCGACTCCTCGCCGTCGAACGGCCCGGCAATCGAATCGCCGCCGGCCTCGAGCAGTGCGCGAAGCTTGGCCGCGGCGCCAGGAACCTCGACCTTGAAGTAGCGCACCTGCGGCACCTCGCGGGCGAGGCGCGCGAGAAACGCCACGGACAATGCGACGCCTGAAAGCGGCGCGTCCTGCAGCATGAGCGGAATGCCGCCAGCCTCCGCCACGCGTGCGAAGTGCTCGAGCATCGCGTTCTCTTCGGCGCGCAGCGTCGCGCCATGGTACGGCGGCATCAGCATCAGCATCGCTGCGCCGGCGGCCCTTGCCTTGCGCGCGCGCTCCATCGCGATGCGTGTGCTGAAATGGCTGCAGGTGACGATCACCGGCACGCGCCCGGCCACATGCGACAGGCACAGCTCGACCAGCCTATCTCGCTCGACATCGGTGAGTGCGAACTGCTCGGAATAGTTGGCGAGGATGCAGAGCCCGTCGACTCGCTGATCGACCATGCAGTCGAGCACCCGCCGCTGCCCGTCGAGATCGAGCTCGCCCGAATCGGTGAACGGCGTGGGGGCGATAGGAAAGACGCCGGTCAGCGCCTTGGTCGAGGAGGAAGACATGCGGTTGCTCCGGTGGAACTAACTGCGCAGACGCCCGAATCGTGCGCGCGCATCACGCGCCGCAGTCGGCCTAGCCTGCGCTGCTGCCCTTCAATAGAGCGACGAGCGGATTCGGCGCAGGCTGCGCGACCCGGCGCAAGGTATTGGTGTCGCGATGGTCGAACGCCGGCGTCTTGCCACGAACGGCGAGATCGGTGCGCGTGACGTAGGTCCAGCTGTCGTCGCCATTGAAGGTGATGTCGGTGCGATAGTAGTCGGTGCGAAACGCCTCCTCGAGGAAAGTGGTCGAGCAAATGCCGAAGCGGGTATCGCCGCGTCGGGCTTCGACCGAAATGCGCTGGTCCTCCGGCTTCGCCGTTCCGCCCGCCAGCACGACCTGGCCGCGCGGAATGGCGATCGTCTGCATGATCAGGCCCGTGGCCGGTTCCCAAAGCCAATAGCCGACCTGGTCGTGGAAGGTGATCGCTTCTTCCGGCGTGTTGATGTGGATGTGGTAGCGCAGCCCATAGAGGAGCTGCGGGCCGTTGGTCTGCGGATCGATCGGATCCATCCGGATGTGCTCTCGGAATACCCGCCGTTCGGGCCCTTCGGCTTTCGGGTTGATGTCCACGCCCTGATCGGACTGCCAGACGCCGGCCAAGCGACGCAATGGGCCGAGATTGGCCAGCGTATCCGGCGAAAAGTCCTCGGGTTCGGTGAAGATGTCGTCAGGAATGTTCGGCATCGTTTTCTCTATTGAGTGACTGACCGGGAGCCGAGCCTCGGCTTTGATTCGTGTATCGGCACGCGCGACGCCTGCTACAACTGCCACCCGGGCAAGATCACGCAGTGCCTGCGCCGCGCAATGGGCAAACCGGTCGGCGCGACGGGCAAGCATCTCATGGAGTGCCAATCGTGTCACGGTTCGATGGCGACGGTTGGCGGCAATCGCAACGGGTGGTACGACGTGCCCACCTGCCAGTCTTGTCACCACGACGCCGCTCGCGACGCGGTCGCCATCAATCCGGACGGTTCGTTCAAGGCCATTCCTTGAGCAACGTAGGTCATCTGTCGTCAAAGGCGGCCTGTCCAACTCGCCGAAGCTGCGCTAGTCTTAGTTGAACTCGATGACCTCTCGCCGGCCGCGATCTAGCCGCGGTGAGGCAGCCGAAGAGCGCTGTCGCAGGCACAGGAGGGCGCGCGAATGTTGAAGCTACTTGTCGTCAGCGTTCTGTGGGCGGATTCACCAGCCAACCTTTGGTCGATCCCCGACCTCGTAACGCAGTTCCAGACCGTCGCAGCGTGGTATGCGGAGGCTAGTTATGGCAAGGTGACGCTCGTTCCAACCGTGACGCCTTTCGTGCGCGCTAGCGCGACTTCCGAAAGGGTCACCTTCGACACGCTGCTGCGCATATCTTCCGATGTCGCCGGACAATTGAAAGCAGGGGGGTTCGACGCCCTCAAGTTCGATCGCACGATTTACGTCGTTCCGCGCGTTGCCGCGGTTGGTCCCAAGGGTCTCACCCTCGGCACGACGATGTGGCTGAACTGCGGCGGCAGCGACTACGTGACCTTCGGCGCGATTCACGAATTGGGCCATTCGCTCGGTCTCGCGCACGCGCAGTCGCTGCGCCTCGGCGGCCGCAACGGCAATCTGCTCACATTTCCCGGTCTCGAGATCAGACAGCTCGGCGGCAACGTTATCGGCTTCCGCCAGGATGCCGCGGACCCGACGAATGTGATGTCCTACGCGCAAGTCCGGGCCCACTTCGGTGCGTACGACAAGGCGCAACTCGGTTGGATTGCACCGATCACCTGGGACGGCAAGGACCAAACCTACGAATTGACTCCGCTCGCGCGAAGGGGTGGGGCGCTGTATGGCATCACGGTCCCGATGACGCAGTTCAGGGCCACGTCGAAGCGGGTCTACTGGATCGAGCTACGAAATGGCCAGGGCTTCGACGCCAGCCTCGAGCCGAAGAATCGCGGCTTCGTCGTCAGCGTCGCCAACGATTTCTCCTGCGTTCCCACCTGCTCGATTGATGCACACCCGGAGACTCAAACATCGAGCGACAGCGCTTTCCAGGCTGGCGACGCGTTCGAAGATGGGACGGTCCGTTTCGACTTCCTCGACGCGACCCATGTACGGGTACGGCCGGATTCGGGAGCGCGACCGCCGACACAAATGCCAAAGCCGTAACCAGGCGTGCAGCCGTGGTCCAGGCGGATTCGGCGCCCCGATCCGCAGCGCTACGTGGTTTCTCCTTCGCCGATCCATTCCTTGAGGAGCGTGTAAGTCACGGCGAGCACGACCGGCCCCACGAACAAGCCCACGATGCCGAAGGCGATCAGCCCTCCGAGCACACCCGCGAAAATCAGCAGCAGCGGCAGGTCGGCGCCCTTGCGGATCAGCATCGGGCGCAGGACGTTGTCCAAGCTCCCGACGATGACGCTCCACACCAGCAGCGCGACGCCCCATCCCGTCTGGTCGGTCCAGAACAGCCAGATAACCGCGGAACCAAGGACGAGCAGGGGCCCGATCTGAGCGATGCAAAGGAGCAGAACGACACCCGTCAGAAGCCCGGCGAACGGGATGCCTGCCGCGGCAAGGCCGAGGCCCGCAAGGATCGTTTGCGCAAGCGCGGTGACCACCACGCCGAGCGCGACGCCTCGGATCGCCCCGCCGGCGAGCACGATGACCTCTTCGCCGCGAGCGCCGGCGAGGCGGCGGCCAAAGCGGATCAGCCCGGCTCTGACCGCCTCGCCCTGCGTATACATGATCACCGCAATGACGACGGTCAGCAGGAACTCGATGCCCAGCAGGCCGACGCCGCTCAGCGCGTTGAGGAGCCACTGCGCCGCTTCCGCTGCATGCGGTGCCAGGCGCGCCATGAGGCCTTCTCTCCCCGCAGCGGCAACACCTACCCAGACCTCGGCGAGCTTCGCGCCCACGAGCGGGATACGCGACAGCCATTCGGGCGGAGGCGGGATCGATGCGGTGGCAAGCGTATTCGCCCACCCCTTGATCGTGGTCGCGTTGTCGAGGAGCGTCTGGATCGCCAGCACCAGCGGCACTACGAACACGAGCACCATGGCGGCGGACATGACCGTCACCGCCAGGGCCCTGCTGCGCAACGCAGCCTGCACCTTCAGCATCATCGGCCAGGTCGCGACCACGATCATTCCCGCCCAGACGGTCGCGAGCAGGAACGGGCGCAGGACCCAGAAGGAAGCCGCGATCAGAATGACCAGCAGCAGCACCGCGAGCACGAGGCGCGCGAGGTCGCCCCGCGGGGCGGGGCGGGGTGGTCCGTCGGTCATAGCGTGAAATCGGGTCGACGACTCTCGTCGCCGCGCAGAGCGCCGGGCATTTTTCGGGACTCCCCGTTTTCGAACTCCGGCTGGCGGTTGCCGGGACCGTGTCCGATGCGCGAATCTAAGCCCCCGAAGACGGCCGGTCAACGGACGAGCCCGCGATCGGTCGGGATTGTTGCCAGTTGTGTCGACCGCAACCCGGGTCCGCTTCGGTGAACTAGATGCTACGCTTCGACTCAAACTCTGCCGACGCTGGAGGAACCCTATGCCGAGACATGAAGCCTTCGACCGCGGGCGCCGCGGCTTGCTCGCAGGAGCCGGCGCATCGGCACTCGTGCTGGCGCTGCGGCCATTGCACGTTTTCGGCCAGGGAAGTGCCGCCGCCAAGCAGCGAATCGGCGTCGTCGGCTCGGGCCATATCGGGGGGACGATCGGCGGCCTGTGGGTCAAGGCCGGGCATCCCGTGATGTTCTCGTCCCGCCATCCCGAAGAGCTGAGCGACTTGGTGTCCCAGCTCGGTCCCCCTGCGAGCGCCGACACGGTGGCCAGGGCCATCGCCTTCGGCGACGTGCTCTTCTTCGCGGTGCCTTACGGCGCACTGCCGCAGATCGGCCAGGAGTACGGAACTGCGATGAAAGGCAAGATCGCGCTCGATGCCTGCAATGCTTCCGCAAGCCGCGACGGCGCCGCCATCGCCGAAGAAGTGGAGCGCAATGGCATCGGCGTCACCTCGCAGAAATATCTCTCCGGCACGCGGCTCGTGCGCGCCTTCAACACGCTTTCCTACAGGATTTTCGCGAGCGAAGCGAATCGACCCGACCCGAAGCTGGCGATCCCGATCGCGGGTGACGATACCGAAGCGGTGCGAGTGGCCGCCGGCCTGGTCCGCGACGCCGGCTTCGAGCCCGTCGTCGTCGGCAAGCTCGCGGACGCACGACGGTTCCAGCGGGGCGAACCGGGCTACGGGCAAAACGTGAGCGCGGCAGAACTCAGGCAGAAGCTTTCGCTGGCGCCGTGATTCTGCTGCGGCGCTGGCTGCAGTCGGCAGTGCCGGCTACCCCGACGGAGCGCGCCGCTGCGCTGTGGTCGTTTGCCTATTTCTTCACGCTGCTGGCGGGCTACTACGTGTTGCGTCCGCTGCGCGACCAGATGGGCATTGCCGGCGGTGTTAGAGCCCTGCCTTGGCTTTTCACCGCGACCTTCGTTTCGCTCCTGGTCGCTCAGCCGCTTTACGGAGCGTTGGTGGCGAAGTTGCCGCGCCGCCGGTTCATCCCGATCGTCTATCACTTCTTTGCCGCCAATCTCGCACTGTTCTGGCTGGTGCTGAGCCTCGGCTTCGCTCCGGTCCTCGTAGCGCGGATCTTCTTCGTCTGGGTCAGCGTATTCAACCTCTTTGCGGTCACGGTGTTCTGGTCGCTCATGGCCGACGTCTTTACGAGCGACCAGGGCAAGCGGTTGTTCGGCTTCATCGGCGCCGGCGGAACGGCTGGTGCGCTCCTCGGGCCGGCGATAACGATCGGGCTTTCCGTGCCGCTCGGCCCCACCAATCTCCTGCTCGTGGCGGTCGCGTTTCTGGAGCTGGCGGTATTCTGCGCTCGCCGCGTCGAAAGCATCGCCGGCGCGAGGCGGGGAGCGGATGCGGAGGAGCGCCCGATCGGCGGCAGCGCCTTCGCAGCTCTTCCCGAGCTCTTCCGCTCACGCTATCTGCTTGGCGTGGGCGTCTGGGTCAGCCTGCTCTCGTTCGGTGCGACCATACTGTATTTCGAGCAGGCCAATATCGTGTCGGCAACCGTTCATGGCGCCGGCGAGCAGACCCGCATCTTCGCCGGTATCGACCTCGCGGTAGGGCTGCTGACGCTGGCGACGCAAGTCTTCGCGACAGCGTCCTTGCTCAGGCGCTTCGGTACCGGTGCGACGGCGGGCGCGCTGCCGGCGGCGTATGTCGTCGGCTTCGCGGTCCTGGCGCTTGTGCCCACGCTCGCGGTCGTGGTGACGTTTCAGGTAGTACAGCGCTGGATGAACTTCGCTATCGCCAATCCGGCGCGCCAGGTGTTCTTCACCGTGATGGAGCGCGAAGAGAAGTACAAGGCGAAGAACCTGATCGACGTAGTGATCTATCGCGGCTCTGACGCGTTGTATGGCTGGGTGTTCGACACGCTGCAGGCGCTCGGGCTCAAGCTTGGCGGGATCGCTCTGTGTGCCTTGCCGGTAATGGCCGCTTGGCTCATCCTGTCGGCTTCGCTGGGCAGGACCCAGCAACGCCGCGCCGCTCAGCTCGGAGCAGCGGCGCAGGAAGGTTGACGATGATCCGAATCTCCCGCCGCGACTTTACTACGCTGGCCGCCGCCGCGCTGGTGGCGCCAGGCGCTTTCGCCCAGATCCCGGAGGGAGCGCTCATTACGCGCGCCATCCCGAGCACGGGTGAGCGCTTGCCGGTGGTCGGACTTGGCACCGCCGTAAGCGCATTTATGCGCGATGATGAAGCGACGCGGCATGCGGCCGGCGACGTCGTTCGCACGCTCGTCGACGGCGGTGGCCGGCTCGTCGACACCGCGTCCACTTATGGCGATGCCGAGAGCGCGCTGGGTAGCGTCATTGCGGCGATGGGCTGGCGCGACAAGCTCTTCATCGCCACGAAAGTCGAGCAACCCGACTCGGCGGAGCTGAAGCGATCGCTGGCGAGGCTCAAGACGGCGAAGGTCGACCTGCTGCAGCTTCACAACGTACGCGATGCGCAACAGTCCCTCGCGCAGTTCCGCAACTGGAAAGCGCAGGGCCTCTGCCGCTACATCGGCATCACCTCTACCTACCACAGTGATTTCGCCGCGGTCGAAGCAGTGCTCGGGCGCGAGAAGCCGGACTTCGTGCAGGTCGATTACTCGCTTGACGACCGCACCGTGGAACAACGCATCCTGCCGCTCGCCGCCGAGGTCAAGGCCGCGGTGCTGACCGCCCTGCCGTTCGGTCGCGGTCGCCTGCTGCGCGCGGTTCGCGGAAAGGCCATCCCCGATTGGGCGGCAGAGTTCGCCGGAACGTGGGCGCAGTTCTTCCTCAAGTACCTTCTCGGCGACGAGCGGGTCACCGCAGCGATCCCCGGGACTTCCAATCCGGCGCACATGGCGGAGAATCTTGGCGCCATGCGCGGGAGGCTGCCCGATTCGGAGCAGCGCAGGCGCATGGTGGCGTTCATGGATCATCTATAACCGGACACACGGGAGGCGAATCGTGAAGCCTTTCAACAAGCTCATGGAGGCCGTGGCAACTCCCGGAAAGGAATCGGGAAACCTCGACGTTGCGCTCTCGACGGTCATTCCTGCCGGCAAGCAGCTCGTCGTCGAGTTCGTCTCGACGAGCTCCGAGATGCCGGTTGGACAGAAACCGCATCCGGTCATCGTCATCCTCGACAATGCCGGCAGCGCGGTCGTGCAGCATTATTGCGTGACCCAGTTTCAGCTCAACTACGGTAGCGCGGATCTCTACAAATCCGCCGATCCGGTACGAATGCACCTGCCGCGCAATCTTACGTTGCGCGTTGTCCTCGCTCGCGACGGCACGGTCGGAACGGCCCGCTGCTTCTTCGGCATCAGCGGGCACCTCGAGGCGGCCTGACGCGAATGATTGCTGCGACAAGCCCCTTAACTGAGGTAAAGTCATGCTTTGCCGCGGTCGCGAGAACCTCGCGATAGGACCGCGGGTGACACGAGAGGAAAGGATGCGCAATCAACTAACGCATTTTTTGGTCGGTGTGCTGTCCCTGTTCTTGCTTGCTGGTACTGCGAGCGCGCAGCAACAGCAACCAGGGGAGTCTGAGATTCGCCAGGGAGTGATCGAGCAGATCACAGCGACGCAGCTGCAGACCAATCATCATCGCGGACTGGGCGCCATCATCGGCGGCCTCGGCGGTCTGGGCATCGGCAGCCTGATTGGTGCCGGCACCGGGCGCGACGTGGCGATGGTCGCCGGCACGCTGGGCGGAGCGCTGCTCGGCAACAACGTTCAGAAGCGCTACGACCAGCCGGTCCCCGGGCAGGAAATCGTCGTGCGCCTGAAAAGCGGGGTACTGGTGCAGATCACGCAGCCGGTCAATCCGAGCCTGCAGCCGGGCCAGCGCGTGTTCATCGAAGGCAGTGGCGAGGGCGCGCGGGTGGTTCCGCAGTAATAGATCAGGGACCGTTGGCTACCGGGACGTTGTGCGGCGGGAGAGCCGCCGATTCGCCGAGTATCTTTCTTGAATTTCTCATGCTGATGCGCGGAACCATGGGGTTGATCCTGGCGCTGCTGGTCGCTGCGAGTACAGACGCGGCAACCGAATCGCCGATACGCAGCGTCGACGTCCGCCAAGATTCGGATGCGTACGTTGCGAATCTCGTCATGTTCGCACCGGTTCCACTAAAGACCGCCTGGGACGTCCTGGTCGACTTCAACCACATGTCGGGTTGGGTGCCCAACCTGCGCGAAAGCAAGGTGGTCGCGACCGATGGCAATGCGCTGACCGTCGAGCAGCGGGGCACTGCAAAGTTCGGCATCTTCAGCATCCCTTACACCAGCGTGCGGAAAATGCAGCTCGATGCTCTGAAGACGGTGCGCGCTACGCAGATAGAGGGAAACATGCGCCAGCTCGAATCATTGATGACGCTCGCGGGCGCGGACGGAGGGACGCAGCTCACCTACCGTCTCGAAATGATTCCCGGCGGCCTTGCAGCGACCGTGTTGTCGAAGGAGTTCCTCGAACACGAGCTGCGCGAGCAGTTCACGGCGATCATCGAAGAGATGGTGCGACGCAATCGCTAGGCGAGAGTTGACCGTCTCGACCGGCGGTTTGCCCTACGAGGCGTCAACGCGAAGCCTCCGCGTGAGCTCGGCTTCGAGACGGACGCCCAGCCCGGGGGCGTCGGGCACGGCAACCCTTCCGCGGGCTGCGGCTGGAAGCGAGTAGCCCACGAGCGCATCGAACAGGGGCGTTTCCGCATATTGCAGCTCGAGGCGCTCGAGGTCGGATGACGTCGAGCAGATCTGCAGGCTCGCGGCATGACAAACAGGCCCACTCGGATTGTGCGGCGAAAAGCCGACGCCGTAACGGGCCAGAGTATCCGCGACGGCGAGCATCTCCTGCATCCCGCCGACGTACTTGACGTCCGGCATGATCACGTCGTAGGCGCCGGCTTCGAGAAACGGCAAGAATCCTCGCACCAGCGACATCTCCTCGCACCCGGCCATGCGCACCCCGCGACGGTTGAGTTGAGCGCGAAGGACTCGCAGCGCTTCGAGCATCTCGGGCGTCTCGGGCAGCGGGCATTCGAGCCAGTACAGTCCGTAAGGCTCGGTGGCTTGCACGATCGTCTCAGCCGCGGCGGGATTGAACCGCCAATGGCAATCGACCATCAGGTCAACATCGCTTCCGACGACAGCGCGCACGGCCGCGATACGCGCGAGCCCGGCGTCGATCGCTTGCGCGTCGGGACGCTTGTGCGGATCGCCGTAGAGTTCGATCTCGTCAAAGGGCGCGATCTTCACGGCACGGAAGCCCTCGGCGACGGCTCGAGCCGCCTGCTCGGCAAATCCGTCCGGTGTGCGCCGCGAGATCCCGCGATTGATGTTGGCGTAGACGGGAATAGATTCCCGGCACCGGCCGCGGAGCGCGCGAGCAACGCTGACGCCAGCGGCCTGGGCCCGCAGGTCGTGCAAGGCCTGATCGAAGGCGGAGACAACGGCGAATTCTGCGCGCGAGCCGGCTGCGCTGCGTACGGGACCCAGATCGATCTTGGCCACTTCGCGTCCCCTCAGCGCCTCTAGCTCACGCTCGAAGATCCGCGCCATTGCGGCTTCATGGCCGGCGAGCGTCGCCTCGCCCGCGCCGCGCCGTCCGGTCTCATCCTCCAGCTCGACGAAGCTCCAGCAGGTCCTAGGTGTGACGCGCAAGGCAAGCCAGCGCGCCGAGCGGATCTTCGAGCTCACGGAGGGCAGACGCCTACGCCGCCAAACGCAGCGCCGGCGGGCGGTTGCGGCGCACGATAGAACCTCTGCTCGCGACCGTCACCGGGCAATGGGGGCAGGAGCGCCCGCATCCTCTGCGGGCACCGGCGCCTGCGCCGCAATCAGCGCCTCGTGCTTGAGCTCGTCCCAGAACGCACGCGGAATTGAGGCACGGCAGTGCGCCACGTTGGCATGCGCTTCCGCAGCGCTTCGGATACCAGTCACCACGCTCGCCACCGTGGGATGAGCGAGTGGAAACTGCAAGGCGGCGGCTGGGAGCGCGACATCGTGGCGTGCGCATATCTCCTCGATCCGACGCGTGCGCGCGAGGATCTCGGGTTCGGCCTGGACATAGAAGAACGTGGCGCCTGGCCTGGCCCCGGTGGCGAGAATGCCGGAGTTGAACGGCGCTGCCATCAGGACGGAGATGCCTCGGCGCTCGCAATCAGGCAGGAACGTCTCGAGCGCGCTGTGGTCGAGCAGCGTATAGCGGCCCGCCAGCATGAAGCAGTCGAAATCACCGTCGGCCGCGAAGCGCAGCAGGATGCCCCAGTCGTTGACGCCGACGCCGAATGCCTTGATCGTCCCTGCGGCCCTGAGCTCCACGAGCGCGCGGTGCGCGCCCTGCATCGCCTCGTGGTAGCGCTGGTCGACGAGATCGCCCTGCCAGCGACGATTCACATCGTGGATCAGAACGATGTCGACGGCGTTCGTGCCGAGCCGCTGCAGACTGTGCTCGAGCGAGCGCATCGTCCCGTCGTAGCTGTAGTCGAATGCCACTTCGAATGCGGGCGTGCCGCTATGCACACCGGGTGCAATGCCGCCTTCCCGCGGCCTCATCAGACGGCCGACCTTCGTGGAAATCACTACCGACCGGCGGTCGATAGTGCGCAGCGCCGCCCCGAGACGGTGTTCGGCGAGGCCCAGGCCGTAGAACGGTGCGGTATCGAAATAGCGCAGCCCCTCCCCATACAGGTTGGCGAAGGCGGTTGCAATGCTGGCGTCGGTATCCTCGCGCACGAAGCTGCCGAAGGGTGCGGTGCCGACGCCAAGGAGCGAAACGGCGATCTCGCGCTGCCCGATGCGACGCGTGGCCGATGGGTCGTAGCTCATGTTATCTTGCGCGCGCGAGCGCGGCGGCTCGCCACGTTGTGCACGTGAACGTGCGCGCCCGCTGCAATATCTACCGTCGCGGTGCCGATCGGCTGACCGTACTTGCGGATCGGCGCGCCGGAGGGCACGGCCCGCAGCGCCATCTTGTGTCCCATCGGTATCGCCTCACGCGCTACCGCGGACACCACCGCGGCAGCCTGGCGTATTGCGACGGTTTCGCCCGCGGCGAGATCGCGCAGCGCTACTGCAACGTCGTCGTCGGGATGGATGGCGAGCGCCGCCCAGCGTTCGCTCTTCGAAGGCGAAGCGATCGCGCTCACGTCGACGAGAGCCGAACCTGGACGCTCACCGGCTCCTCGCGCAGCTTTAGGAGCGCCCCGACGTCGTGGTCCTGCAGGCCGTGGCGGAGAGCGTCCTCAAGGCTCGCGAGCGCCGCGCGGCCGGCGGGCGCCGTAACGCCGAGCCCTTCGACCATGGCGAGCGCCAGCCGGCAATCCTTGTGCGCAAGCTTCATCATGAACCCGGGCGCAAAATCGCCGGCGAGCGGCCGCTTCGGAAGCGAGACCGCGAGCGCATTGTTCCACGCCATAGTCGTGCGCAGCACGCTCATCATCGTCTCGAGCGTGAGCCCCGCCTTCGTGCCCGCGACCAACGCCTCGATCGAAGCCTCGGACACTGCCGTGGCGAGCAGATTGTTGATGAGCTTCATCGTCTGTCCACCGCCGAGCTCGCCGCAATGGAAGAAGTCCGTGCCCATGCAATCGAGCACGGGACGGCAGCGCGCGACGACGTCCGGGGCGCCGCCAGCCATCAAGGTCAGCGTTCCCGCCACCGCGGCGTCCGCGGTCTTTCCGACCGGGCAGTCGATCATCGCCGCTCCGGCTTTGGCGATCGCCGCACCGATCCGGCGCGTAGTCTCCGGATCGATGGTGCTCATGTCGATGTAGACCGACCGCGCACGGATTCCCGCGGCGATGCCGTCGGCGCCCAGCGCGACGCGCTCGACGTCGGGCGCGTCGGGAAGCATGGTGATGACGATCTCGCTCGCTTCCGCGACCGCGCGCGGCGTGGCCGCCGAGCGCGCCCCCGCCGCGGTCAATGCGGCGACCGCGGCAGGATTGACGTCGGCGACGACCAGCTGATGGCCTCTCTTCAAAAGGTTGCGCGCCATGGCGCCCCCCATAGTGCCCAGGCCGATGAAGCCCACGTTCATGCTGCCTCCTTGCACTGACTCAGCAAGCTCACCGCGGGCGCGTCGCCACCTCGCCATGGGCGAGCCGACGGCCTGTCGGGTCTTGAAGCTCTCGTCTCGCTCATGGCGCCTCTCGTTTCAGCATGGTTCGATTCGACTCAGGAGTGCTCTTTCCATTTCTGCATCTCCCACACCGGTGGGCCGCGCAGATCGCTCGCTTCCTTCGATTCGAACTGCGCCTCGCTCGGCTTCTTGCCGCTCTTGTCGTAGGCGACTTGCACCGCAGGCGCCGCGCCCTTGAAGGCGTCGCGTACCTGCGCCCAGGTGAGCGGCTGCGGGATCATGCGCCCGCCGACCATGAACTTGGACGTCTCGAGGAGCGCCAGCGCGTCGCCCTCCGTCGGCCAGCACCACCCACGCTTGAACAGCACCTCGTCCTTGACCACCTTGGCGCCGAGCTCGGGCGGCAGCTCCCAATACTTGCGCGAGAGCTCGGACACCGCGCCGGCGTCCATGGTCGCGAGCTTCGCGATCGCGTCCTGCTGCGCGAGCACGAAGGCGGTGACGATCGCCGGGTCGCCGCCGATCATCTTCGAAGTGCCGATCCAGAAAGAGCGGTGGAGGTAGTAGCCGTCGGGATAGAACGGCGATTTCTTGACCGAGGGCAGCAAGATGCCGGCGCCTTCACCCGCCGGGCCCTTGTAGTGGCTCTCGGTGTACCCGAACGAGTTCATGATGCCGACCGTCCCGATTTCGGCGTTGGCCTTGAGGAAGGCCGGGTAGATGAGCACTGCGGCGTCCATGCCAGTGGGAATGGTGGCCGCCTGCGCCTGCGTGGGCGTGTTTACGACGGTGATGTCGAAGGCGCGCGGATCGGGATTGCCGAGCTCGAAGCGCAGCCACTGCGTGAGCACGTTGTACGGATCCCCGCCGAGAAGTGCCCCCACCGTCTTGCCCTTCAGGTCGGCGATGTTGCGGATCGGCGAATCCTTGCGCACGCCGAGCACGAAGCGAAAATGACCCTCGCCCACCGTGATGATCTGCAGCCCCTGGTTCTGGCCAACGAGTCGCACGATCGGCGTGTTGCCCCACATGCCGAAGTCGAGGTTGCCCGAGACGAAGGCCTCGACCATCGGCAGCGCCGACGGGTAGTCGCGATAGTCGACGGTCAGGTCGTAGCCTGCATCGCCTGCAAAGCGCTCGAAGGTCTTGTTGGCGATCATATACTGCGTGACCGGCGAATTGCCCGCCGCCCACGGCTGCCGCCCGACGGAAAGCTTGACCGCCTTGCGTCCTTGAGCGCGCAGCACCACCGGCGCGGCCAGCGCGACCGAAGCCGCACCCACGGCGCTCATGAAGCGGCGCCGCGAAGCCAGTCTTGTATCTTTGTGTCGAGTCATCTTTTCCTCCAGGTCGAAGTGTCAAGTGACGGTCGCGCGGTACGCTTCGTCACGAATGAGGCCCCAGATGTTCTGGGCCAAGGATTGCGTTTCGGGCAGCGCCCGCGTTGCATCGTTGCGCGGCCGCGGCAGCGGCACGTCGATCACGGCTTTGAGCCGCCCCGGGTGAGACGTCATGACTGCGACGCGGTCGGCGAGGAACACGGCCTCGTCGATCGCGTGCGTGATGAACACGACCGTGCGGCGCTCCGCCGCGGGCCGATCCTGTCCCCAGATGCGCAGCAGCTCCTCCTGCAGGATGATCCGCGTCTGCGCGTCGAGCGCGGCGAGCGGCTCGTCCATCAGCAGGACCTCGGGCTCGCTGGCGATGAGCCGGGCGAGTGCGACGCGCTGGCGCATGCCGCCCGAGAGCTGATGCGGATACTTCCTCTCCGAGCCGGCGAGACCGACGAGATCGATGGTGGCGCGCACGCGCGCTTCGATGCCGGCGTCGTCGAGCCCGTCGCCCGCCGGTCCGTGGCGCAGGCCGAAGGCGATGTTGCCCCACACGGTTTGCCACGGAAACAGCGCGTAGTCCTGGAACATGACGCCACGCTCGGGGCCGGGACCGCGGATCGGCCGCGCGTCAATCGACACCGTCCCCATCGTCGGAGATTCAAGTCCCGCGAGCACGTTGAGCAGCGTGGTCTTGCCGCAGCCCGACGGCCCCACGATCACCAGAAACTCACCTTGGACCACGTCGAGCGTGACATCCTGGACGGCGACCGTGCTGCCGGCGTCGAAGCGCTTGCCGACGTTGTCGAGCCGGAGCTTGACGCGGCCGCTCATCGGGTCCACGGCATCGCCCAGCGCAGCGCCGCGCGGAGCACGCGGTCGAGCGCCAGCGCGACCAGCCCCACGGCGATCATGCATACGACGATGCGATTGAGCTCGATCGAGTAGGCGTAGAAGATGAACATCATCTGGCCGATGCCGCCCGAGCCGCCGCCTCCCGCTTTCGCGCCGACCGCGAGCTCCGCGGCGACGATCGCGGTCCAGGCGACGCCCATCGCGATGCGCAGGCCCACGCCGATCGCCGGCAGCGCGCCGGGTACGATCACCGTGCGCATCGTCGTCAGCCGCGAGAGGCCCATGGTCGCCGCCGCGCGCAGGAACGTCGGGTTGATGCGCTTCGCGCCCGCGACCGTGTTCACCACGATCGGAAAGAACGCTGCATAGGCGACGATCAGGATGGCCGCCGGGGTCCCCGTCCCGAGCCACAGGATGGCGAGCGGCAGGATCGCGATCGCGGCGATCGGCCGGAAGCTCTCGACCAGCGGATCGACGTTGCGCTCGACGCGCGCGAACGCACCCATGGCGAGCCCCAGCGGAATCGCCAGCGCTGCCGCGATCGCGAAGCCGACGAACACGCGGCCCAGGCTCTGCAGCAGCGCCAGCGGCAGCTCACCCGACTCGACGAGCTGCAGCGCCGCCGCAAGCACCTTCGTCGGCACGGGCGTGCGCGGATTGCCGCTCGCCGTGCCCGCGATCTGCCAGGCGACGAGGAGCGCGATGGGCAACGCGACGCTCCGCGCCATGGGAAGCGCGAGACTGCGTGTCGCGGGCAACGCGGTGCTCACGAGAGCCTCGCCTCGCCCGCCCACGGGATAAAGCGCTGCGCCATCGCCCGCAAGGCCCGGTCTAAGAGATAGCCGAGAAGACCGATCATGGCGATGAAGCTCATCACCTGGGGCGTGAGCAGAAGCTCGCGATACCACTCGATGGCGTAGCCGAGGCCGCTCGGTGCGCCGATCAACTCGGCGGCGACCACGGCGGTCCACGACGACGCGACACCGAGGCGCAGCGCTACCAGCAGCGACGGCAGCGCGGCCGGCACGACCACCCGCGCGACGATGCGGCCGCGCGGCACGCCCATCGTGCGCGCCGCGTCGATCAGGCGCCGGTCCACGCTGCGCACGCCGGCCACCGTCCCGAGCAGGATCGGAAAGAACGCGGCGTAGGTCATGATGAACACCGGCAGCGCGTTGCCCACACCGAGGATGAAGAGCGCGAGCGGAATCCAGGCGATGCCGGAAATCGGGCGCAGGATCTCGATCACCGGATCGACGAGATCGTCGAGCGCGCGGCTCAAACCCATCGCCAGCCCGAGCGGGACCGCGAGCAGCGTGGCGAGCGCGAGGGAGAGGAGCATGCGCGCGAGGCTGATTCCCGCGTGCTGAAAGAGCTCCAGATCGCCGGCGAGCTCAGCGAAGGCCTTCACCACGGCGAGCGGCGTCGGCAGCAGCGCGGGATTCGAGATCCACGCGGCGAGCGCCCACCACGCAACGACGAACACGGCCATCGTGCGCACGTAGGCGAGCGCGGTTCCGAAGCGATCGGAGGGCGAGCCGGGCGTCATAGCGAGCCGCCGACGCGAACGAGCGACTCGCCGGTCTCGCCGAGCACCTCGCCCCAGGTGCGCAGGCCGGAGCACACCTCGAGCAAGAGCGCGAGCAGCCGCTCGGCGGCCGCGTCGAGATCCTCTCGCCCCTCGAACACCGCGCTCGCGTCAAAGTCGATCTGGGTGGCGAGGCGCATCGCCGTGTCGGGTCGCGCGCTCACCTTGATCGTTGGCGCGATCGCGCTGCAGTAGCTGTTGCCCGCGCCGGTCGTGAACAGCATCGCCTGTGCGCCGGCGGCGGCGAATCCGGTCATCGATTCGGGCGAGAACGCGGGTCCGTCCATCACGTAGAGCCCGGGCGCGGATGGCACTTCGGCGACGGCGAGCACGCCCGCCACGTTTCTCGAGCCGCCCTTGGCGATCGCGCCGAGGGATTTCTCTTCGATGGTGCTCAAGCCGCCGCGAATGTTTTCGGCGCCGGGATTGTGGCCGGTGAGATCGGCGCCGGTGGCGGCCACCGCCGCCTCGCGCCGCTGCACCGCTGCGGTGATCGCCTGCGCGACCTGCGGCCGCGACGCGCGGTGCGCGAGCAGATGCTCCGCGCCGAGCCATTCGATCGTCTCGCCGAACACGGCCGAGCCACCTGCGTCGACGATGCGGTCGACGACCCGGCCGACGAGCGGGTTCGAGGCGAGCCCGGAGGTCGCATCGGAGTGACCGCATTCGGCGGCGAGGAGGAGGGAGGAGAGTGGGCTGCGCTCGCGATGCATGCGCGAGGCTTCGCGCACGAGCTGCGCCGCGAGACGCATGCCGCGAAGGCTAAGCTCGAGCGCATCCTCGCCGACGTCGTCGAGCGCGATGGTTGCCACAGGCTTGCGGGCGGAGGCGATCGCGTGTGCGAATTCGTCGGTGGTACCGCGGTCCGCGCCGACGACGAGCGTCGCGGCGACGTTCGGATTGCGGCCGAGCCCCACGAGCTGCGCGGTGTGGCTCGCGCGATCGGCGCCGTACTGACCGCGACCGTAACTGCTGGCGAAGAGCACGGTCCCGGCAACGTTCCCCGCGATCCGGGCCGCGGCGCGTGCGACGAGTCCGTTCAATCCGAGGACCAGCACGGTGTTGCGCACGCCATACCGGCCGTCGTCGCGTCGATATCCGAAGAAGGCGAGGTCGCCGCCGGCCATCAGGGATTCCTCTCTCGCTTGCCGCTCAACGCCTGGGTGCGGCGCGCTGCGCCCACGCTTGGCGGGCAGCGCTTGCGTCTGTTAGCGCTTACATGTTAGCGTTATCATTTTCCGGCTGTCAAGACGGCGCGAGGTCTGTCCGTCGAGGCAGCCCGAGGTACGCTATGCCCGCTCGCCGCTCCCGCTCGCGCGCGTCGTCGTCCCCGGCTCGCGCCGGCCGCACCCGCCTCCGCGACGTGGCGCAGTCCGCCGGCGTCTCGACGATGACCGTCGTGCGGGCACTACGCGAGCCCGACAAGGTTGCCGCGACCACCCTCGCGCGCGTGCAGAAAGTGATCAATGAGACGGGTTACACGCCCGACCTCATGGCGCGCGGGCTCGCCTCGAACCGCTCGGGCCTGGTCGCGGCGGTCGTTCCGCTTCTCACCAACTCGCTCATCGCGGAGATCGTGCAGGGGCTGACCGACGCGCTCGCGCCCTCGGGCATTCACCTGCTGCTCGGAGTGAGCGGCTTCTCCGCGGCCGAGGAGGAGGTGCTGGTGCGCGCCTTCCTTTCGCGGCGCATCGACGGCATCTACCTGACGGGCGTCGGGCACACCAAGGAGACCGTGCGCATGCTTAGGCGCGCCGCGATCCCAGTGGTAGAGGGCGCCAACCTCACCCGGCAGCCGATCGACATGCTGGTCGGGTACTCGAACGAGCAAGCAGCGAGCGAGGTCACGCGTTACCTGATCGAGGCAGACTATGCGCCCATCGGGTACATCGGCGCCTTCCCGCGCGACAACGATCGCGCGCGCGATCGGCGCCGCGGCTACGAGCTGGCGCTGGAGCGCGCTGGCCGCGCCGTCGATCCCGACTTGTGCGTGGAGACCGCGCTCGACATCGACGCGGGCGCTCGCGCGATGGGCGAGCTGCTCGACCGGCATCCGAAAGTGCGCGCGGCGTTCTGCTCGGCGGATGCGCTGGCGGTGGGCGCGCTGTTCGAGTGCCAGCGGCGGCGCATCGCTGTTCCAAACCGCGTCGCGCTCGCCGGCTTCGACGACGTCGGCATCGCGGCGCAGGTCGTGCCCGCGCTCACCACGTTGCGCATTCCGCGATACGCCATCGGCGTGCGCGCGGGCGAGATGATCCGCGATCGCCTCGAAGGCCGACCGGTGAAGCGGCGCATCGTCGACACAGGCTTCGAGCTGGTGCCGCGCGACAGCGCGTGAACGCCATGATCAGCCTCGTCTTTGGTCTGCTGCAGCTGCCGCTCGATGCGGGCTAGCCGGTGGGGCATCATCCCTATACCTCCAGCCCGAACTCCTTCAGGATCGCTGCTTTCAGTTCCACCAGGCGGGGCTCGCCGAGGTGCCGCGGATGCGGGTACGGCACCTCGAACGTCGCCTGGATTGTCGCGGGCCGCGCCGAGAGCACGAGTACGCGGTCGGCGAGTTGAATCGCTTCCTCGACGTCGTGCGTGATGAGCAAGCACGTGTGGCGCTCGGCCTCGAGGATGCGCCGCAGCTCGAGGCGCATCTGCAACGCGGTAAGCGCATCGAGCGCAGCGAGCGGTTCGTCCATGTAGAGGATGTCGGGCTTGACGACCAACGCTCGCGCGAGCTCGACGCGCTTGAGCATCCCGCCGGAGAGCTCGTGCGGATAGCTTCGTTCGAAGCCGCTCAGGCCGACGAGCGCCGCATAGTGGTCGCTCAGCTCCTGCTTGTTGGTGTGATGCCCGTTAAGGCCGAACATGAGGTTCTGCCGGACGGTGAGCCACGGGAACACCGATCCCTTCTGCGAGATCAAGATACCCTTTGGGCTGGGGCGGGTCATCGACGCGCCGTCGACGCTGACGCCCCCCGTGTCGGGCCGGTCGAATCCCGCGATGATGTGCAGCAGGGTCGTCTTCCCGCAGCCCGAGGGACCGACCATCGCGACGAATTCTCCGTTACCGACCGAGAACTCGATGTCGTGCAGAACCGGGAGCTGGCCCCGCTCGGTCGCGTAGCTCTTCGAGACGTCGCGAATGACGATCTTAGCGGCCATAGCGCCAGCGGACCGATTTCAGGCGCTCAAGCCGTCGCATCATCGTATCGAGCAGGAGGCCGGTGAGGCCGATGATGATCATGCCTGCCACGACGAGATCGTAACGGTTACCGGCGTTGCGCGAGTCGATGATCAGGTAACCGAGGCCGGATCGAAGAGCGATCATCTCGGCTGCAACGACGACGAGCCAGGCAATCCCGAGGCTCACTCGCAGACCGACGATGATCTGCGGCAGCACCGCTGGGATTACGACCTGGAAGAAGAGCCGCTCCCGGGAGACGCCGAAGTTGTCGGCCGCGCGCAGGTACTGCCGCTCGATCGTGTGCACGCCGGACGCCGTCTGCAGGATCGTGGGAAACACCGAAGACAGGAAGATCAGGAAGAT
>Ga0335076_10001904_pt1 | contig 20495 bp, 18 predicted proteins | sample Lox_Sample_25_FD_206717 | JGI IMG/M metagenome (GOLD analysis project Ga0335076, IMG submission 206717) | Soil microbial communities from Loxahatchee National Wildlife Refuge, Florida, United States - Lox_Sample_2.5 | ecosystem: Environmental > Terrestrial > Soil > Wetlands | place: USA...
GGGCGGCAACTGCGGCATCTACGAAGGCACGGTGGTCAAGAGCCGCGCCGTGCTGGGTACCGGCACGATTTTGAATCGCTCGACTCCGGTCTACGACCTGACGAACGGCACGATTCACAAGGCAACCGATGACCAGCCGCTGGTGATTCCCGAAGGCGCGGTCGTCATCGCCGGCTCACGCGCGATTACGTCCGGTCCGGGACGGGCTTGGGGCATCTCGATTTACACGCCGGTGATCGTGAAGTATCGTGACGCCAAAACAGACGCCAGAATTCAACTGGAAGATCTGCTGCGGTAGCTGAAGCTATTGAGTACGCCGTCGTTTGCGTCCAGTGGTCGCCTGGGCAGTGTCGGCTAACAACCGGAGAGCCCGATTCACGGAATCACTATCTGGAAAGATCGCGAAGAGCTCTGGCCCAATGAGGGCGACATTGCTGCCGGCAAGCGCTTGCTGGTAGTATCTACCGCGAACACCACCCCGCAGGCGCGAAGTGACTGTTCGCCCCCGGCTATTCAAATTCTCTTCCGCTTTCATACAAATCCGCTCTGGCTTTGTTGCTCGCCGCTCACGGATGATCCGGACCTGTTTTCCATGTGCGGCGTGTGATACAAACAGAAGCCGCCCTTCTATTGTATTTCCTATTTTGATTTCTCTTTCTTCTCTAGCGAGTGCTCCGAATCCGTGAAGGTCAGCGCGAGCGGGTTCAAAAAGACCGTGATCGCTTCAAAAAGACACGCGGTGTTTCCCCAGATTGGCCGCTGCTTTGCCGGTGTTCCATCGGTACACCATCACTTCAACTTCCGGGCCCGTTCGAAATCGTCCTTCAGTTTGGATGTGATCTTGTCGGCGACATCGGCGCTGGCGCCTTTAAATTTGGCGCCTTCGCTTTCCTGGGTGGTCGACCAGATGACGTCACCATCCTTGTTTACGATCCGCACCGTCGCCAGCGCTTCGTGCTTTCGCTCCGAGGAATGCTCCGATTCGTTTTCGCCGATCCCGATGCCGGCTTGCGTGCCGCGCGCCGCGCTGCTGTAGCCGCTGCGATTGCCGAGATTGGCGTGTGCATTGATGCCATCGGAGGATTGGTGAGCTTCCGTGAAAATCAGATCCTCGGCGGCGCCGCGAACGGTGGCATCGGCGCGCCCCTCGTTTTCGGTCACAATGAACAACCCGGCGCCGGCCAGGCTGCTGATCAGGATGTCGCGCATTTGAGCAGCGGTTTCCCCTCCCGTGAGTCGGTCTATGTAGACACGGTGGATTGTCAGCAACTGGCGAAGGCCCACCGCCTCCAGTTCGGATGGGGCGGGCGGACCATCGGCGCCGGCGGCCGCCGCCAGGCCGAAACACAATAACCAGAACAACCGCGATCTCATTGGCCCGCCTTTCGCGCCTCGTCGTCCTGGTAGACCACCTTGCGACCGCTACGCGTCTCCAGGCTGGCGAGCACGCCGCGGATATCGCCTTTTTCGACGCGGAAGACGACCGCCTGGTGCTGGCCGGAACCGTCTTCGTATCCGATGGTCACGAAGTGTTTCCGCGACTTGCTCAAAAGGAAGATCGGCGAGAGCAGGACGGCTTCGGCGTAGCGGCGGCTCACATGCTGACCGTACTCCAGAGTGTCGATCCTCCGGTACGGTATCTCGACCTCGTTCTTGCCGGCCGAGACTCTGAATATCTCGGGATCGGTCAGGCCAAGCCGGGCGGTGGTCCTCGGGGCCACCCCCGGCAGCGTTCCGCCGACAAATTCCGCCTTTATGCCCGTTTCGCCTGCAAGAGCCGCCAACAGAAAGGCCGTGCCGCTCAAAAGCATGATGGATCCGCGGAACATGAGTTGTGCGGATGCAGTGCGAGAAGCCCGAGAAAATTCTCATGGAAGATCGGGATTCATCGTGGATTCAGGCTCGGTTGGTTATATTCAGCCAGGAGATTACGAAATGCGTATATTCGTCGTATTGTTGGGGATTACCATCGCCGCCGCGTCCGCTCCCGAGGAGAAGGGCAAGAGTCTGCAACTCAGCAGTCTGCCCGCAGCCGTGCAGAAGACTATTCAGGACAATCTGAAGGGCGCCGATATCAAGAGCATCGGCAAGGAGAAGGAAGACGGCGTGGAGCAGTATGAAGTCGAAACCAGGCTGAACGGTAAGTCCCGTGATTTCAATGTCGATATCAAGGGCAACTTATTGGTCGTAGAGGAAGCCAGCACAATCGATGCCGTCCCGGCCGCCGCGAAGGCCGCCATCCTCAAGAAAGTCGCCGACGGAAAAATCACGTCGATCGAGACTGTCACCAAGCCGGGCCAGGCGTCGATGTATGAGGCCGGCTACACCGCCAAAAATGGCAAGAAGCATGAGTTTCTGGTAAAGGCAGACGGGACCGAAGTCAAGGACTAAAAATAAGCCGAGGTACGAAACCCCGAGGTCGAAATTCATGACACGCGCGATCATCGTCGCGGCGAGCCTGCTACTGGCTTCGCTCGCGGCTCCGGCCCAGAACACGGCCGATTGGCAGTCGTCCTTTCCGGTGGAGAAGAAGAATCTCGGAGTCAAGGGAGTCAATCCGTACTTTCCGCTGACTCCTGGATACCGGCTGTCGTATAAAAACGGGAGCGAAACAGATGTTGTCACCGTTCTGCGAGAGACCAAAACCATCGATGGCGTGGAATGCCGTGTAGTGGAGGATCGCGAAGAGAAGAATGGCCAACTGGTGGAGCTCACGCACGACTATTACGCCATCGATTCAGCAACCTACGACGTCTACTACATGGGTGAGGATGTGGATGTCTACAAGAACGGCAAGGTGGTGAGTCACGAAGGTGCGTGGCTCTCCGGCGTCAGAGGCGCGAAGTTCGGGCTGATGATGCCGGGCCAACCGAGGCCGGGAGCGAAGTTTTACCAGGAGCAGGCGCCCGGCATCGGCATGGACCGTTTGGAGATCAAGTCCACCAACGAGAAAGTGGCCACGCCCGCCGGGAATTTCGAAGACTGCCTGTTGATGGAGGAGACTTCCCCGCTGGAAAAGGGAGTGACCGACCACAAGTGGTTCGTCAAAGGCATTGGAGCGGTCAAGGACGGCAAGTTGCTGCTGGTCTCATACGGGCCCAAGTGACACGATTGCTGAGCATCGAGCGAAAGGACCCGTAAAATAATCTCGTTCGCAGAACGCAACTTGGGACATCGTCTTTGTTGCCGCCAGTCGACCCATGGCCGCTCCCGTCAAACGAGCTGCCTCCCGTGCCTTGGCCTCGCGTGCGACCGCCGTTACGCTTGGTTCATTACCCCAGCGTCGCCATATCGATCACGAATCGATAGCGCACATCGCTTTTCAACATCCGCTCGTAGGCTTCGTTGATCTGCTGTATCGGAATCATTTCGATGTCCGACTCGATTTTGCGCTCGCCGCAGAAGTCCAGCATTTCCTGCGTCTCGGCGATCCCGCCGATCAGCGACCCTGCCAGGCTTCTACGCTTGCCAATCAAATTGAACACCCCCGGCGAAGGATGCGGCTCGCCCGGCGCGCCTACCAGGCACATGGTGCCGTCGAGCTTCAGCATCGTCAGATAGGTATCCAGATTGTGCGGCGCTGCCACGGTGTTCAGAATGAAATCGAAGCTGGTTTTGTGCTTCTTCATGGAAGCGGCGTCGCGGGAAATCACAACTTCGTCCGCGCCCAGCCTGCGCGCGTCTTCGGCTTTGCTTGGTGAGGTGGTAAAGAGCACGGTGTGCGCACCGAAGGCGTGGGCAAGTTTGACGCCCATATGACCCAGGCCGCCCAGGCCGACAACCCCTACCTTCGTGCCCGGTCCGGCGTTCCAGTGGCGCAGCGGCGAGTACGTCGTGATGCCCGCGCAGAGGAGCGGCGCCGCTCCCGCCGGGCTGAGCGATGCCGGCACGCGCAGTACAAAACCCTCGTCCACCACGATGCGCGAGGAGTAGCCTCCATAAGTCACTTTTCCAGTGTGCTTGTCGGGGCTGTTGTACGTCAGCGTCATGCCGTTTTCGCAATACTGCTCCAATCCCGCGCGGCACGCTCCGCAGGTACGGCAGGAGTCCACCATGCAGCCTACGGCCGCCACCTCGCCCACACGGAACTTCGCGGCCGCGATGCCCACGGCCGTCACACGGCCGACGATCTCGTGTCCGGGAACGCACGGGAACTGCGTGCCTTCCCAGTCGCTGCGCACGGTGTGCAAGTCCGAGTGGCAGACGCCGCAATAGAGAATCTCGATTTGCACGTCGTGAGGCAGCGGATCGCGCCTTTCCAATTCCCACCGGCGCAAGGGATCGGCCGCGCCGTGGGCCGCATACGATGAAGATCGGATCAAGAAAACTTCCTCCTATAAATCGCTTCGATATAGAGATTCCACCACCGCCCAGTACATCTCCTCGATGGACTGTTTAATCCAGCGCTCGTACACCGGCACATACTGCGTGGGATTGTCCACCTGCTGCGCGCGCAGGCCTTTCAATCCGCCGGCGAAAGATTTGCCGAGCAGCAAGCCGCGATCGCGCAAGCGGAAGACGCGGATATCGATGCCCAGGTTCAGGCTGTCGCCGGGAGGCGAACAGGCCGCGCCCGGCTGCACCTGGATGTTTACGATCGCGGGTACATTCGAGGCTTCGGGCGGCGCCACCGCGTCGGCGGTAAAGCCCGCGTTCATGCCGCGCGGCTGCGAATCGACGATCTCCATCAGGTTCCTGCCGGAGACGGTGGCGAAGGCCTCGAACTGATCGAGCACCAGGCGATCGAGCCGCAGTTTGCCGATTCCGCCGGCCAGTTCGGGCGCGGTCATGAAGCAGGAACTGACCAGGCGAACCGCGGTCCAGCCGGAATTGACGATAACGCGCGGGCGCGGCGGCGTCGGCAGAGCGTCGAGGGCCTCGTGGTGCAGACCCTTGCCCGCCGGCGCGAACATGGCGTAACCCCACGCGGTGAGACCCGATTTGTCGCGGGTATTGGGATTCGCTCCCTTGGAAAGCAGCAATGAGATCACGTCGACGCGGCCGTGTTGCGCCGCCAGCATCAAAGCGGTACGGCCGTTCTTGTCGGCGGAGTCCGCCGAAACGCCATCGGCCAGAAGGTTCTCAACGGCGTCCGTATGACCGCGCGCGGCAGCATCGCGCAACGCCGCAGCTTTGTCGGTGGTTTGGGCTGAGAGCGGCAAAGCGGCCAGCAGAGCCAGGATGAGAATGGATCGCATCTCTTAACAGGATAGTCGGTTCGCGGGAAGAGCCCCAGCATGAATTTGCCGGTCCGCTGCGCCGGCATGAATGCCGGCGCTGCACGCAAGAGTGCGTGCGCCACAGAACTTCTAATGCCCGGGCATTCCGCTGCCTTGATGTCTCGGCTTTTTCATCACCAGCAACAAGGGCAAAACAAGCAGAAATACCAGCGAGAACGCCAGGAATGTGTCCACGAACGAGCCCATCGACGCCTGCCGCTGGATCATCCCCCACATCGCGACGTACGATCCGCGCGCCGCGTCCACGGGATCGACGCCGTGCGTCACCATGGCGTTGGCGATGCCGTGTTGCATCTGCCGGGCTATGGGATTGAACGGGTTGATGTGCCGCACGAGATCGTGCGTGTGGACCTGCTGCCGGCGATACAAATATGTCGTGCCGGCAGCAATCCCGAAGCTGCCACCCAGGTTGCGCATCAGGTTGAACATGCTGGTGGCGTTGCCCATCTGTTCTCTCGGGATCGGATCCATGGTCGCGGTCGTCAGCGGCACGAAGATCATGGCCAGCGATACTCCTTGGATAAACTGCGGCCAGAAGATGTCCCAGTATCCCGCCTGCAGGTTCAGACGCGATAAGGCATAGAGCGTCCACGACGCCCCCACGATTCCCACCGCCAGCACTTTGCGCGGATCGAATCTCCCCAGCACCGTGCCCACAATCGGCATCATCAGGAACGATCCGAGGCCGCGCGGCGCCATGGCGATACCGGCCGCCAGCGCCGGATAGCCCATCAACGTTTGCAGAAAGATCGGCACCAGCAACAGGCTGGCATAAAGCACGAAGCCGAGAATGGTCATGAGGAACACACCGGCGGCGTAGGTCCGTTCCCTGAAGACGCGCAACTGCACTACCGGAGCGCGAGTGCGCAGTTCATGCACGACGAACCATGCCAGCGCAACACCGGCGATCACCGCCAGTAGCAGGATGAAGTGCGAGGCAAACCAGTCGTCTTCCTGTCCCTTGTCGAGGACCACTTGAAGCGCGCCGACGCCCAGCGCCAGCATGCCGATGCCCCAGTAGTCGATGCCGCGGTCGGTTCGGCGCAGGTATGGCGGATCGAAGATGAACCATTTGGTCATGAACACCGAAGCCAGGCCGACCGGCAGGTTGATGTAAAAAACCCAGCGCCAGCTATAGTTGTCGGTAAGCCAGCCGCCGATGACCGGCCCGAGCATGGGCGCCACGACGATGCCGAGACCCCAGAACGCCATCGCCTTGCCGCGATCGCGCGGCGGGAAAGCCTCCAGCATCACCGCCTGCGAAAGCGGCTGGAGCGCGCCGCCCGTGGCGCCCTGCACGATGCGAAAGAAAATCAGCATGCCCAGATTGGGCGCCAGCCCACAGGCAAATGACGCGGCAGTAAAGCCCATGACCGCGGCCATCAAGGTGCGTTTGCGTCCGAAAAATCCGGCGATCCAGCCGGTCATGGGGAGAATGACGGCGTTGGCGACAAGATAAGAGGTCAGCGCCCAGGCAGCTTCATCGACACTGGCTGAAAGGCTGCCGGCGATGTGCGGCAGCGACACATTGACCACGGTCGTGTCCAGCACCTCCATGAAGGTGGCGAACATGACGGCAATCGCGACAATCCACGGGTTCACCTGCGGATTTGTATCCGGCCCAGTCGACGGCATCCCTGATTATATTTTAGTCGTTAGTCATCAGTAATCAGTCTTCCGCTAAAATCCAAGGACGCGCGAGCCCTCCGCAGGCTAAGACCTGAAAACTGATGACTCACAGCATCACCAAACCGCGGCGAATTCCGATGGCCACCGCCTCGGCACGGGTGGATGCATTCAGCTTCGACAACACACTGGCGACGTGGAACTTGGCGGTGTGCTCGGAAATGTTCAGCTTCCAGGCGATTGCTTTATTCGCGGCGCCTTCCGCCATCATCGCCAGAACTTCCAGTTCGCGCGGAGTCAGCGTGGGATTTTCGTTCGACGCAGCCACGGAAGCGGCCGCGGGAAGGAGAGCTTCCAGTTCCGCGGGGCCGATCGCCGCCATTCCCGCCGCGGCTGCTTCCACGGCTGCCAGGATCTCCGCCGCCGAGGCATCGCGGGGCAGAATGGCGCGGACGCCGGAACGGATAGCTTCCTGTGTCCACGGCGTGCGCGCATCTCCGCCCAGCAGGACGTAAGCCGGACGCACGCCATCCCCGGCCGGGATCTGCTCCGGCGTGACGGCCGCCAGGACCACGTCGGGACGCAGGTCGTCGACGGCCGCCAGATCGGGAAACGCCCCCACCAGTTCGATAGCGCCGCTCGATACCGCCAGCGCCTCCAGACCCGCGCGCACCACGGCGGATCCAGCCGCGATGAGCAATCGGATCACGCCGCCACCGCGTGCCGCTGCAAACAAACCACGGTCTCGCGGACGCGCCGCCGGTCGTCGCGCAGGAACTGCAATCGGACGGATTCGCCGCTGGAATCGAGCGCGGCATTCAGGTCGTCCATGGAGATCAACAGCACGTCGCCCGGTTTGAGCGCGGCCTCCGCCGCGGCGCCGCCGTCCTCGACTTCCAAAATCAGCAACCCGACCGACACCGGCCGCAGCACCACCCCCAACGACGGCCGAGGCCCGGTTCGCAGAAGTTCGCGCGCCGCTTCCGCGGGCGCGGCCACGCCGAGCCCGTTGACGATCGCCGTGTTGATGCCGATCACGCGCCCTTCCGCATCGGCCAGCGGTCCGCCGGAATTGCCGGGCGCCAGCCGCACGTTCGCCAGAATCCAATTCTGCCCGCCCATACCGGCCAGCTTTCCGACGGAATGAACCACACCGGTCGAAACCGCGCCCGCGAACCCCAGCGGATTGCCGACCGCGATCACCAGTTCGCCCGGCCGGACCGCGCCGGAATTGCCCACCGTCACAGGCTCCAGCCCGTCGGCGCTGATCTGCAACGCCGCCAGGTCGCGGCGCGGATCGCGAGAGGTCACGCGCGCCGCGAGCCGCCGTCCGTCCCACAGTTCCACCTGCTGATCGCCGCCCCGCCCGCCGTGCATGACTACGTGGGCATTGGTCACGATCAGTCCTCCCGCGTTCCAGATCACGCCCGAGCCGAAACCCGGCCGGTTGCCCGAAACCACGCGCACGGTAGAGCGTCGCAGCCGCTCGGAGATTTCGCCGAATCCGCCCATGTCAGTTGCTCCGCGGCCGTTCCCCGATCGCCACTTCAATCGAGCGAGCCACGCCCCCGCGCACCACACCCGCTGTCAGCTTCGTGCCCACAGCATTCGATTCCACGATGTTCTGCACGTCCTCCGGTTCGGCCACGGCGACGAGATTGAGCGAAACCAGAATGTCGCCCACCAGCACTCCCGCCTTCGCCGCCGGTCCATTCTCGCCCAGTGACAGGATGATCAGACCTTTTTGATGATCCGGCAGTTCAACAGGTTGCAGGCCCACGCCCAGGTACCCCCGGGCCACCTGTCCGCGTGCCAGGAGCTCATCCACTACACGATTCAGGGTGTTAGATGGGATGGCCACACCGGCGATTCGCGAGAGCGCGGGTGTCGCGATGCCGATGGCGCGTCCCTCGACGTCGACCACCACCGCGCCCGTCGATTGCGGATAGAGCGTGAGGTCGAGCCGAATATAGTGGTCGAGCCGCCCGCCGCGCCAGGTGCGCCACGAACCGCTGACGGCACTGATAGCGCCCAACGTCGCGTTCACTCCGGAATCGGCTGACCGGCCGACTGTCAACGCGAGGTTTCCCGGCACAGGCGCGGCCACGGATGGCAGCACCACGCCCTCCGCTTCGACTTTCAGTATGGCGATATCGGTGCTTTGGTCGCTGCCGGCCAGCGTTGCCGGTGCGCTCTTGCCGTCGGGCAGCGTGACCGTGATTTCCTCCTCGCGGCGGATGGCGTGTTCCGCGGTGACAATGATTCCGGGCTTCCAGAATATGCCGCTGGATGAAAATCGCGGACGCGCATGCACCGCGACAGCGGCGCGTCCCGCCTGCTCCACTACCCCCGCCAGATCTTTCGATAATTTGGCCAATTCGTTTGCCATTCAGGTCCCTCCACAGCTTCAGTGTGGCGCGCGGAGGGGCTCCGGGACATCGGCAAATCGGGTAGATCCACCTGGCCGAACGGCTAGCCTGGCGGGCGGATTCGTCAGTTTTCGATCAGTGTCTCGAACCTATCGACCACCACCACATCGATTGCCGCCTGGCGCTTCTCCAGGCGCAATCCGAGTTCGCCCTCGATTGCCTCCTGCATGATCATGAGACGCGCTTCGCTGTCTGATATCGGGTGCGGATCGGCGGCCAGACGCGCCCGCAATGCCGCGACATACTTCCGCACGTTGAAGGTGAAATCGAACCGGCCTTTGAGGCCGGTCATATCGACGATCGGAAGCTCCGTCTCGCGCGACAGGTCGTCGGCGAGCGCCTGCAAAGCCGCGCCTTCCACCACCTGGCCACGCTCCGGGTCCTGGCGATTCTGCGTCGGCCCTCCGATTTTCGACGGTGTCATCTTGTGGCCGCTCTTGGGCAGGATCAGCGCCAGCACCTCCATTTTGCGGCTTTCGCGATGCATCTCCAGTTTGAAACGCTCCATCAGGAGCGGCTGCAACAGCGGCCACATGTCGTCGCTATCCATGGGACGGCCGGTCTTGGCGAAGATATCGTAGCGGTGCGAGTTCATTGCGTCGGGCCCAAAGACCTGCGGACGTTGCACGCCAAAGGCCCACGCGACGAGCATGGTCATATTGACGTTCCGCAAGGTCAGGCTGCCCGGATTGTGCTTCACGTCGATCAGCCAGGTGGCGCGATCCTCGGGACGAAACTGTTGATTGATCTTGACGCTGGCTACATCGAACGCCGGCGGTGCTGGTGTCTGCGCGAGAGCAGCCACAGCAAGGAACAAGCACAAAGAGCTTGGGCGCATCGGCTTGTGTTCTCGCTATTAGCAGGATACGATCCCGCGGCGTCGATTGTTCCGCCGCAAGCGTGCCCTCGTGGCGCACGCACCCGTGCCTCCAGCCCGGTCACTCCTGACCGCGTGGCCGCCAGCAGCACGCGGCACGCCGGCTATTTGACGACGTCGGGCGGGAACACAAGCCTGCGCGCGGCTGGGCCTTTGTAACTGCCGGAGACCTTAATATTGCCGCTGACTGTCGCATCGGCCGTTCGCAGGAACATATACATCTCGTCGCCGCGAAGTTCGACTTCCTGCGACACGGGATCGAGACCACGAATCACCAGGTGTCCCCATCCTTGCAGTAAGCCGGTCTTCACCACCAGCCGGTCGGCCGCGATGCTGACGCTCTTATCGGTGACGAAGGTCGCCGAGCCATATCGAAACACGCTGTGATCGGCGCGCGCCGGCAGTACCGCCTGGACGTGGCCAAGCAGTTCCACCTCGCCCGTCTCCGTATTGCAGGTCGCTTGATCCGCCGCTAGATCGAGGGCCTCGGCTTTTGCCTTGACGTGCCCGCCGGCCCGCACTAACTTACCATCCCGGCTAAGTTTGCCGGCGGTAAGATCGCAGTGGACCGATGCGGAAGACGAACTCGCTTGAGCGAACCCCGCGGCGGCCAGCAACGGCAAGAGGGAAACAGTCAACAGCAGCCTCACGGTTTCCTCCTCCCGTGATTATAGTCCGGCCGATGGCCCTGAAGGCTTTACTCGGTTGGTCGTGAACCTGACCATCGAGCTGGACCGCGAGGCGGACGGCCGCCGGATCGCCGAGGTTCCGGAGTTGAATATCCTGCTCTATGGAGATTCGCAGCCGAACGCGATCCAACGAGCGAAGTCAGCAGCACACCAAATCCTTCCAGATCGAATCGCACATCGCAAGTTGCCTCCTGAATCCGCGGAGGCGGTGTTCGACATTGCGGCATGAGCTCGTGGCCGTCGGCGAAGGCAGGCCGCGTATTTGCCGCGCTTATGCGGACCGGCCGGCGACTGGACCGCACAGTCGGATCCCATAGAATCCTGAAGAAAGATGGCTGGGCGGACTATGCGCTTTCCTTCCACGATTCAGAGGAAATGGGTCCGGCGATCCTGGCCAAATCCCAGAGAAAACAGGGCTGAAGCCACACGACCTCTGATCGGACGAGCGATGCTAAGAGGCCGCAACTCCCAATCATTGGTCGACAGAGCAGTTCGTTTTGAAACCGATAACAACCCGAATGGCTCCCAGTTTTCGGAGCGAGCGGCAAAGGAATTCGCATGAGCTTCTAACTTCTGTTTGACACCGCTGCGCGCGATCTGTCCAGCGGAGGGAGGTGTCGGATGGCCCCGAAAGACAGCCGTTTGCGCTATCTCTGACAGGATGGAATCTCGCAAATGAAGTTACGCCCGCTCGCATTCGCCTCCCTTCTAATTGGTCTGACTGGCTGCGCCACCCTCCACATTCCCGCCTACGATGTCGTCAAACCACCGGCCTCCGGCGCCTATATCGCCGGGGCGGCGATAGCCGATATCACACCGCCGCCGGGATATCCGCTGGGCGGTCATTCCATCGGCGGCCGGATGGCGGTTGGATATTGGCAACGCCTGCACGCACGCACGTTTTACTTCGAAGACGCGCAGGGGCGCCGCCTTGCGTTGGTCTCGTGCGACCTGTTCGCCATCCCGGCGGGGCTGCACAATGCAGTGGCGGAGCAGCTCAAATATCCTCCGGAATCGCTCGTCATCTCGGCCACGCACACCACCAGGGGCCGGCGGGTTTCATGTCGTCCTCCGTCTTCAATTTCGGCGGCCCGATTCCCGGCTTTGACGAGACGTTGTACACACACCTCCGCGACGAGCTGGTCTCGGTCATCTAAGCCGCACACGCCAATGCAACCGGCAATCCTGGCAAAATCAGCGTCAAACTCTGGAGCAGATGGGCGCCGGACCTCCAGCGGAATCGCGCCATCGATGCTTCTTTCAAAAATCCATCCGCCTACCAGGATCCGGTAATCGCCAAAAGCCAGGGCATTGTCACGTGCCCCGATCCCGATTCCGGCGGACACTGTCCGCGCTGACAGGCCGTCGACCCCGAGTTGGTTATTCTCGAACTGCTCCGTGGCTGCCAGCGCTTCGGCTTGATGGTCTTCTACGCAATCCACGCCACCGCCATGAACCACGATTGCACCTTGTACCAGTCGGATCTCACGGGTTATGCCATGACCCAATTGGAGCACGCGCATCCCGGCATCGTCGCCGGATTCTTCAAAGGGTGCGGAGGGCGATGTGTCGCCGCGGCTCGTGACGCAGAATCGCGACGATATCGTGTCGTTCGGCGGAAGGCTGGCGAGATCCGTGACGGACCTGCTGAATAGCGCCGCGCCCGCCGACCAAGCGGAGCCGGCGCTGGACTATGCCAGCCAGTCGTTCGCGGGGGCGCCGGCCGCCGGTCCCACCGCCGGGCTGACGCCGCCCGGATCGGGCGTGGGCGAATTGGGCGGCGCCGAAGACGGCCGCACGGTCATGTACGCGTACGGATGGCACGGGGGCGTAACCCTCAACGCCAGCGACGCTAAGATGCCTGCCCTTGATCTATACGATTTTTGCGCCGCTAAAACTACTCGACAAGATCCTGGGCTCACCCTCGAATTACCCGTAGTGGATCCCCGTGGCCGTCGCATCCATTGGCTCTTTCAATCTGGCGGCCATCCCCACGGAGATGATCACCGCGCAGGGCCTGCACTTGCGCGGCATCCTGCAAAAGCCAAAGGCCGGCCTTACACCCTGATCGGCCTGGCAAACGAATGCACACCGCGACCGCCGGCGAATACAAGGCGCAGAATTATGAAGGCGCGTCCACCATGTACGGTCCTCAGCAGGGATCGGTACTCGAGAACCTGCTTGCAACAGTTATCCAAACGCCGCAGCCGTTGCCCGGTCACATTCTCAAACAGACGTACCCCGCCGGCGGCAAGCTCAGCTTCGGACCCGAGTATTACACCAAATACTGGCATCTCCCCTACTTCCTGTCTTACGAAGACCTAGAGCCGATGATGCCCGATCCGACCCATCGTCCGGATGACGGCGCGCCGCGTTTCGAATGGCAGGAGACGGATAAGACCGATTGGCTGATCGGCCAGCGCCACGTCCGGATTCTGCAAAACAAAAACGGCTTCTGGGCGGAAGCCGATAACGACGAGAGCGTCGATATTCTGACCGTCTTGGTGTCGGCGTGGATCGACAACCCGACCGGCAACCACTACCGCAAATGGACTGCGATCTGGGCTCCAGCCGCCGCGGACGCTTCCGCGCCGAGACCGTACCCGGTGGATGGCACCTATATCTTCCGCGTCGAGCCGCCGGGACAGACACTCGTGTGCTCGGAGCCGTTCCACCTGGACAAACGCGTGGACTCGGTGCCGTCCGGCCCCAAGTCTCAAAAGGATTGCCCGGCCTGGGCGGCGCCGGCAAAATAGGGCCGCCGGCCGCTCAGAATTGCAGCCACGCGAGCCACTCCGCTTCCACGTCGGCGAAAGGCCGGTCGAGAACCTCCGGAATGGCGTGGCTGCCGAACCGCCAGATCTTGCGGATGCTGTCCATCCCGTAAATGTTCTTCAGGTATTCCACGAACGCCGCCAGTTCCGCATAGGTGACATCGGGCGAGTACTTGGAGGGATCCCAATCCGGATTGACCAGCGACGTAAGCGGTATCAGTTTGCCGGATTTCTGCAGGGCCTCCACATCGCGATGAAATCCGCCTTCCGCGGCGTAGACCGCCAGTCCTTCTTCGATCCAGGGTTCGGCCGTGCCCCATAAGTTCGAGAGGATCTCGTGGCACAGCTCGTGCGTCAGATCCGGCCGGACCGGCGTGAGAACGAAGAAGACCACGTGCTGGCGCGGACGCGAGCGGCCCTCGCCATCGTAGCCGATCAGCTCCTTCATGCGGGCGCGCGATTCCAGCAAGAGAACATGAATTACGGGCTTGTACTGCGTGGCGCCGGCCAGGCGGAGGACATGCGCGCGCGCGGACTCCGCGCTCTTGCGCACCTTGATGAGGTTCGGGTCCTTTTTGAGCTTCGGGTCGAAACAGAATTCGAAATGGCCTTTTGATTCGCAGCGCCATTTGAAGCCGGGATGGTTGAGGTATTCTTGAAGGGCGGGGTCCGCGGGCTTCGCCGCCGGAGCACATACCGAAACACCGACGGCGGTCAAGATTGCGGCGACAACGAGTTCCGGCCTCATCAGGCAATCAACAGACAACGGTAACATGAACGCGCGGGGGAGCGCGTGATTCGCCAGCTACCGTGAGCTACCGTGGACAGCCGCACCGATGGCCGGAAGATGGCTCGCTACTATTGCGCAGCCCCTTGGCCTTCGGGCGCGGGCGCGAGTGAGAACGCGATCTTCTTGCCGGTTTCATCGGTCACGGTGGAAGAAAGGACCAAGTGAGCGCTGCACGTTCCAGTCCGGCCAGGCACCATGACGCTCAACGACCGCGTATCGGGGCCGGTTGGACTCAGACGGTCCTGGAAAAACACGCGTTTGGCGGAATTCTCAAACACGTTTTCCTTGGGAACATTCATGGTCCTCGTCAGCATGAAGTCTGCAACCGGTTTGAACTGCTGATTGGGTTGGCTTGTGACCACAACGATAGCGACGCTAGGGGCCTGCCAATAGGCCGAGCCGGTGTTGTCTTCTCCGACTGTCCAGTTTTCCGGAACCGAGATCTGGCAGGCTCCCTTGGAATCTTTCACAATCTTCCAGTTCGCCGGGATGTCTCCAGATGCCCGGGCGGCGCCAAGGAAAAGCAGAGTCGCGACTATGATTTTCCTCATGGCCGGAGTGTACGCCTGTGAACTGCCGGAAACAAGGGCGGCAGGTACAGATGACTACAACCTTGACAGTTGGATGACGATTTTATGTCAATCGGGTTTACGGCCATTCGCGGGCTGAGTCTCTAAGCTATTGATTTAGATTGAGCTACACAGTGGCACGGAGCTTGCCACGTTTCCGGCGCCAAGAGGGAGGGAACGACCATGAACAGACTCAGAATGTTGTGGATTACGTCGGGCGATCAACTCGTGTGCCGCTGGATAAGCGGAGAGGAATCGGAGCAACGAGTCGAGGTCGCCGCTGTCGAAACGGATGTTGCTGACGTGGTTGAGCTGCCAAACATGGCAATCGGCAAAGCGGCCTGAACTACCCCGGCGGCAGCGACTGGTAGTGGTAGTGAACGGAGTCGACATCGATATGGCCGCCATTTGGGCCATAGCAGAAGATGCCGAACCGCGCGCCTTTCCAGGCTCCGAACTTGAGCGTGACGCGGAGTCCGCTATCGGTCCACTTCCGGCCGTCGAGGCTGTACCAGAGTTCCGCCTTGTCCTGCCGGTAGACGCCGCGAAGCCAAACATCTCGCGTGGCTGTGAGCGGCGGCGTCGCTCCGCCGCTCCAGGTAATGCGGAAAGCGGCTGCGGCTTTTTCGACGGCAATTCCGTCGAAATTGGACCCGCTCAGAAAAGTCAGCCCCGCCCGCTGACCGTTGGCCATACCCGCGATGTCCAGCTTGATGTCGATGGTTCCGTACTCGTCCCAGAGCTTCTGCGTCAGCGTGTTGCGAGCGTGGCTCAAGTCGGCAGCCGCAAGAGCTTGCAGCCGCAAAAATCCGCGGCGCTCGGTGAGCGACCACGCCATGTCGACGGGATTGTGGTTCCACTGCCAGATCGGATTCAGCGAGCTGCCGGCAAACTCATCGCTGGTTTCGGGCCGCGTGGCCGGATAAGAACGCCCGACGTTGGGCTTGTTCCATTCCTCGACGGGGTGGCCGTGGTCGCCGAAAACAGGCCAATCGTCGCCGCCCCAGGCGACCGGCTCCAAATAGCAGATGCGGCCCAGCCAGCCTGTGGATCGAAACGCGATGAACCAACTTTCGCCGCCGGGCAAGTCGACAATCGCGCCCTGATGCGGGCCTCCTTCGAGAACGACCTTGCGTTCATAAGGTCCATAGATCTTAGTGGCGCGCTCGATTGTCTGCCAGCCTCCTCCGACGCCGCCTTCGGGATGGGAGATGTAGTAGTAGCCCTTGCGCTTGAACATCTTCGGCCCCTCGGCGACCGGCCCGCTGTATATGGTGACGCCGTCGTCGAGCAATTGCGTCCCGTCCGGGCTCATCTTATGTAGGATCAGCGCTCCCGCGCCCACACGCCCGTTCACCAGGTACGCCTGGCCGTCATCGTCCCAGAACGGGCAGGGATCTTCCCATCCGGGCGTCGCCTTCACCGTCACCATCTCCGACCACGGTCCGGCAGGATCCTTGGTGTGCCACATGAAGAGGCCGTCTTTGGGGGTGCAGACGTACAGGTAGAATTCGCCGTTGTGGTAGCGAAGCGCCGGCGCCCAGGTGCCTTCGGCATAACCTTTCATCTGGTCGTACTTGGCGTCCATCGCCAGGCGATGGAAGACCTGCCCAACTACCTTCCAGTTCACCAGGTCCTTCGACTGTAGTACCTGGATTCCGACGAAGTGAAAATCGGAAGCGACCAGATAAAAGTCGCCGCCGACGCGAATCACGTCCGGGTCCGAGTAGTCGGCCTTGAGGATCGGATTCCGAAACCGTCCGTTGCCCTGCTCACCCCAGGTGAGTCGGTCCGGCGCCGCTGCATGAGTCAGCCAGGCGGCGGCAGCTATTGCGATCGCTGCGGCCATGCGCTTCATGTTTTGTAACGACACTAGGTTTCGAAACAGGTGTAGCACTATTTGGCCTGCGATTTCCATGGCAAAGTACACGGTTTAACCCGTAGCCCCGCCACAGTCGCTTAGCGGATACGAGAGTTGAAACTGACTCTCAATTACTGACCCGGAGCCGCGCCGCGAGCGAGCGGTCGAGCGCGAGACCGTACCGCGCCCGACCGCTCCCTTTGCGGTTACGGTCGGCTTGTGGCGGGAAAGGGGGATCACAAGTTCGTCAAGAGTTTTTCAAGTTTTAGAAAAGACTTTCCTTAACGGCTTGTGGCCCAATTGACAACACAAGGCTCCATCACAGGCTTCAGGGCCTGTACTTAATGTCTAAGGAGGTTGGCATGCTTCCGAACTCTGTCGTTTCCGGAAGGCGAGTAGCCGCTATTGTCTTGCCGGTGTGTCTTTTCGTGATCTGCGTGGGAGTCCCTCTGCGTGGCCAGGGATTTGGCCAAATCGTGGGTGCAGTCACCGACCCTCAGGGGCTCGGCGTAGCCGGCGCGCAGGTGGCCGTCGCCGAAGCCGCGACCGGTTTACAGACCCGCACGACCGCCAGCCAGGACGGGCTCTTCACGATACCCGCTCTCCGGCCGACTGTTTACAACCTGACCGTCACTGCAAACGGTTTCAAAACCTTCAATCAGTCCGGCATCACGCTGCGCGCCGACGAGGCCCTCACGGTCAACGCCAAGCTGCAACTCGGCGCATCCGCCGAGAAAGTCACCGTGACCGAGGATGCCGTGCAAGTGGATACGGCAACCAGCACCATCAGCCAAGTCGTCGATACACGGCGCGTGGTCGATCTGCCGCTCAACGGCCGCAATGCCGCCGCGCTCACCGTGCTGGCGCCGGGCGTTGTAGCAGCTCCGAACGATTCGTCGGACCAGGGACAAACCAAAACCTTCCCGGTTGTGGTGACGATTTCGGCCAACGGATCGCGCGCCAATGTGACCGACTACATGCTCGACGGCGGCAACAACGTCGACGAATACACCAATGTGAACCTGCCATTCCCGTTTCCCGATTCCCTCCAGGAATTCAGCGTCGAGACGAGCAACTATAGCGCTCAATACGGACAGAACTCCGGCGGCGTGGTTAACGTCGTTACGAAGTCCGGCACCAACCAGTTGCACGGCGACGCATTCGAGTACGTGCGCAATCGCGAGTTCAATGCGCGAAACTTCTTCGCCAGGACCGTGGACCCGCTGAAACGGAACCAGTTCGGTGTCACCCTCGGAGGCCCGGTCTACATTCCCGGCTTGTACAACGGCAAGGACAAGACTTTCTTCTTTTTTGGATACCAGGGCACCATCCTGCGCGAGATGACCGGCGCCAACAGCGCCTTCGTTCCCACGCAGGCACAGGAGCAGGGCGTCTTCTCTTCGACGGTTTACGACCCCAAATCGTCGCCCTTGACACCGTTCCCGAATAATACGATTCCCACCAGCCGCTTCGATGCGGCATCGTCCGCGTTCTTAAAAGACATCCCGGTAGGGACCGGCAACGGATTGATCTTTTACCAGAAGCCGACGCGGCAGAATTTCAATGAGGAAGTGGCGCGGGTCGACCATCAGATCGGCGAGAAAGACCGCCTGACCGGCCGCTACTATCGAAACCGCTTCGCCAACGTCGGGATTCTCGATACCACCAACCTCCTGACCTACGCCGATCAGGCCTTGAACCTGGTGCAGAATGGATTGGTTTCGGAAACCCACACGTTCACGCCGACGGTGGTGAATGTGTTCACGCTCAACTACGCGCGCGAGGCCGACCAGCGCGGCGCGCCTCCGGGAACGCCATCGGTGGCCGATTTCGGCGTCAACATCTGGCAGCCGCCGGACAAAGCTCTGCAAAGCATTTCGGTCTCCGGATTTTTCACCATCGGCGACAATCCCAAGGCCCGATTTACCCGCAACAACTGGACGCTTAACGACGATCTCCACTGGATCAAGGGGAATCACACCGTGTCGTTCGGTTTCCATGGCGAAATCAGCCGCATGGATATCGACAGCCAATATCAGGAACCGGGCGCTTTCACCTTCACCGCGGACACTACCAACAGCGCCATCGCCAGCTTCGAGTTGGGTTATCTGCGGACGTTGACGCAGGGCTCGGGACAGTTCTTCAACAACCGCAACCAATTCGTCGGCCTGTACGCAACCGACAGCTACCGCGTCAGCAAACGGTTTACGCTGACCTACGGTTTGCGCTGGGAACCATTCTTCCCGTGGAAGGAACTGAAGCACCGCATTACGCAATTCAATCCCGCGGATTACTACGCCGGCATCGTGTCCAGCGCTTACACCAACGCGCCTCCGGGTCTGCGATTTCCAGGGGATTCTGGGATGCCGGAAAACGGCGTCAATTCCAACTACAAGGATTTCGAACCGCGACTCGGTTTCGCCTGGGATGCCACCGGTGATGGGAAAACCAGCGTCCGTGGCGGCTTCGGAATGTTCTACGATTCGCGTATGATGGCCGGCTTTATGAACGCCGTCACCACCAATACCCCATTCAGCCCGACTGTCAGCATCACCACACCGCAAGGTCCGTTCAGCAATCCGTTTCAGGGGATCGTCAACCCATTCCCGACGCCCGTGCCGATTCCGAAGACCGTAGCCTTCCCATTGCCCGTAATTGTGGTCAGCCTCGATCCATCGGGCACGTATAAGGTCCCGGTGACGTACAACTGGAACGTTACGGTGGAACGCCAGGTGGCGAAGGACTGGCTGGCGCGCCTCTCCTACGTCGGCTCTCACAGCAGCCACGTGGCCACCAGTCTGCAAGAGAACCCGGCGGTGTACATCCCGGGCAGCACTCTGGGGACCGACGCGCGGCGCAGCTTCCAGTCGTTCTCCGGAATCACGCTGGACAGCCAGGCCGTCAACGGGCACTACAATTCGCTCCAGGCAGGACTGGAGAAACGGCTGTCGCAAGGGTTCACGATTTTGACCAATTACACCTGGTCCAGGTCGATGGACAATCTGCCGTTCAATCAGAGCGTCACCGGCCCCGGACCGAACGCCTCCGGCACCGCCTATCCGTGGTATTTCCCAAAGGCAGATGCGCTGGATTTCGGCCGCGCGGATTTCGATCGCACGCAGCGGATTGTGATTTCCTACGTGTGGCAGATGCCCGATTTCAAAGGATCGCAGGCAGCGGTCCGGGAGATTCTGGGGGGCTGGCAGATGACCGGACTATTCCAGGCCCAGACTGGATTGCCGCTCACCGTGACCGCCGGCCAGGATCGCTCGCTGACCGGTCTCGGCGTCGATCGCGCGGTGGTGGTCGGACCGGCGATCGGACCAGGGGCTTGTGTCTCGGCTCCCTGCGTAAACTATCTGACTCCCGGTTCATTCGCATTACCGCCGACCGCGGCCACGGCGTCGCCCTACATCCTGGCGTTCGGTGATTTCGGCAAAGGAGCGATCAGCGGTCCGGGCCTGCTGACATGGGACGTCGCCCTGTTCCGCAGCTTTACCTTCCACGAGCGCGTCACGGTTCAGTTGCGTGGCGAGTTTTTCAATGTGCTGAACCGGGCGAATTTCAATAATCCGACCACCACCGTAAGCGCGGGTGGATTTGGAAGCATCACCGGATCAGGCGACCCCCGGATCGGCCA
>Ga0335076_10001905_pt1 | contig 20493 bp, 18 predicted proteins | sample Lox_Sample_25_FD_206717 | JGI IMG/M metagenome (GOLD analysis project Ga0335076, IMG submission 206717) | Soil microbial communities from Loxahatchee National Wildlife Refuge, Florida, United States - Lox_Sample_2.5 | ecosystem: Environmental > Terrestrial > Soil > Wetlands | place: USA...
CGATGCGGATCGTGGCTGACATCTTCGCCTTCACCGCGGCGAAGATGCCGAAGTTCAACTCGATTTCGATTTCCGGCTATCACATGCAGGAGGCGGGCGCGACGCAGGATCTCGAACTCGCCTACACTCTCGCCGACGGGCTCGAATATCTGCGCGCCGGCGTCGGCGCCGGAATGAGCGTCGACACGTTTGCCCCCCGGCTGTCGTTCTTCTGGGCGGTCGGCATGAACTTCTTCATGGAAGTCGCCAAGCTGCGCGCCGCGCGCAAGCTTTGGGCGGGCCTGGTCAAGGGCTTCGCGCCGAGATCCGACAAGTCGCTCCTCCTCAGAGCGCACTGCCAGACGTCCGGCTGGTCGTTGACCGCGCAGGATCCCTTCAACAACATCGTGCGCACCCAGATCGAGGCGATGGCCGCCACTCAGGGCCATACCCAGTCGCTGCACACCAATGCGCTCGATGAGGCGCTGGCGCTGCCGACGCCCTTCTCGGCCCGGATCGCCCGCAACACTCAGCTCTTCCTGATCGAAGAGAGCGGCACGACCCGGATCATCGACGCCTGGGGCGGCTCGTATTATGTCGAACGCCTCACGGCCGAGCTCGCCGCGCGGGCGCAAGGCCACATCGACGAGGTCGAGAGCCTCGGCGGGATGGCGAAGGCGATCGGGAGCGGCGTGCCGAAACGCCGGATCGAAGAAGCGGCGGCGCGCACCCAGGCGCGGATCGATTCCGGCCGCCAGACGGTCATCGGCGTCAACGCCTATGCGCCGACGGTCGAGCGCGACCTCACCGTGCTCAAGGTCGACGCCGCGGCGGTTCGCGCTCGGCAAATCGAGAAGCTTCAGCGCCTCCGCGCCGAGCGGGACGAAGACGCGACCCAGGCCGCGCTTAACGCGCTTGCGGACGGCGCCCGGGGACGGGCCAATTTGCTCGAGCTTTCGGTCCAGGCGGCGCGGGCGAAGGCGACGGTCGGCGAAATCTCCTTGGCGCTCGAGAGGGCTTTTGGCCGTCACGTTGCAGAAGCCCGAGCCGTTTCGGGTGTCTATCTCACCGAGGCGGGGCCGGGCGCGGAAGCCAACGAGCGGGTGATTGCAATGGCCCGCGCTTTCGCCGAGAACGAGGGCCGCGCGCCCCGAATTCTGGTCGCCAAGATGGGCCAGGATGGACATGACCGCGGGCAGAAGATCATTGCCTCGGCGTTCGCGGATCTCGGGTTCGACGTCGAAATCGGGCCTCTGTTCGCGACCCCGGAGGAAGTGGCCGCGCTCGCCGCCAAGGGGCAGGTCCATATCGTTGGCGTCTCGTCGCTCGCCGCCGGCCACCTTGCGCTCGTCCCGGCCTTGAAGAAGGCGCTCCATGAGCTTGGTCTTGACAGGACGATGATCGCCGTTGGCGGAGTCATTCCGAGCCAGGATTTCGCGCTTCTGCGCGAGGCTGGCGCTGACGCGATTTTTCCGCCGGGCACGGTCATCGCCGAAGCGGCGCAAAGTCTCATCGAACGGCTCAATGAACGATTGGGCTACAGCCAGCGCGCGCCCGCGTGACTGAGCTCAAGCTCTACTGGTCCGTCGGGGTCCTCGTAGCGTAGAATCCCATTCTGGCGCACACGGCGCGCGGCGGAGCGTTGCCTAGGAGCCAAATCAGGACACTCGCGCCTTGACGTAAGCGGCGCCGCATTTGCCCCCCTGCCTGGAACGTTCAGGGAGAGGGAGCGTTAGGTTCGCGATGGACGGCTTCATAGACACGGTCGTGCGCCGGTCGATCCGCCATGCGCGGCTGATGCAAAGGCAGGGCCACGATTGGCCGACCGCGCGCCTGGCGATGAGGAAGATTCTCGCCGATCTCGAGTCGCGTTCGCCGAACCATCCGAGCCTGCCGCGTCTTCGCGCTTTCATCGCCTCGAAGGATCGTGGGTGGTTGCGCGAGAATCCGAAGCTTCCAGCAAATGCCTCTCCGCGCGATTGCTGACGCGCGAAGCGCAGGCGTCGTCGCAGATCGCTTGACTCGACGCAGGGACTGCTGAAGATTTGTGTATTCATTGGCAAACAACATCGCCCATGCCTCAAGTCCGTCTGCGGGCGCCGCGCTGGTCGCGGGGGGCGTTGGGCGGGCTGCGATGAAATTGCGCCAGGCCGGTAACGGCGAGAGGCGCCGTCACGCTCTTTAGGGAGGAGCATGGTTCATGGCGGCGTCAACCAATGCGCGGAGCGCGCGAAGCCGGAAGTTCACTACGCGTCGAGGGGTAGAGCTGTCGTTTACCGAACTCGGCTTCGGCGGAGCGCCGCTCGGCAATCTTTATCGGCCGATGACCGAGAAAGAAGCGCGCGTCATGCTGGAGGCGGTGTGGGCCTCGGGTTGCCGCTACTTTGACACGGCGCCGCTCTACGGGCTCGGACTTTCCGAGACTCGCCTCAACGGGCTTCTGCGGCCGAAACCGAGAGCCTCCTACCTGATTTCGACCAAGGTCGGCCGGCTCCTCGATATCAGCAAGCCCGCCGAACGCTCAGGGCAAGCCATTTTCTTCGAGACGCCGTCGCGCCGGGAGCGTTACGACTATTCCTATGACGGCGTGATGCGGTCGCTCGAATTCTCGCTCGAGCGTCTCGGTCTCGATCAGATCGATATCGTCTTCGGCCACGACGTCGACGTTACAACACACGGGAGCAAAGAGGCTGCCGACGCGCGGTTCAAGGAGTTCATGGCCGGCGGTTATCGCGCGCTCGACGAACTGCGCGCGTCCGGAACAATCAAAGCGATCGGAGCTGGGATCAACGAATGGGAGGCCGCCGAGAGACTGGCGCGCGCCGGCGACTTCGACGCCTTCTTGCTCGCCGGCCGCTATACGCTTCTCGAACAGGAAGCGTTGACCAGCTTCTTGCCCCTCTGCGAGGAAAGGAAGATCGCCGTCGTGATCGGCGGTCCGTTCAACTCCGGCATACTGGCGACCGGCGTCAAAGCGGACGCCCACTACAACTACGGGGCGGCGCCGGAGGACGTGAAGGACCGAGTCCGTCGAATCCAGCAGATCTGCAAGACCTTCAAAGTCAGGTTGCCGGAAGCGGCGCTGAGGTTTCCGCTCGGTCACCCGGCGGTCGTCAGCGTCATCGCCGGCGCGCAGCGCGCGAGCGAGGCCAGTCGAAATGCGGCGATGATGAACGCCAAACTGCCCGCCGCGCTCTGGCGAGCGCTGAAAGCGGAAAAGCTCATACGCCAGGATGCGCCGACGCCGCGGTGAGCGCCGGGAATTGGCCGGCGTTCAGAACAGGCCGTCGATCTCGCCGTTGACGACCCGAATTTTCTCTGCCGCAGGAACCCGCGGCAAGCCGGGCATCGTGCGTACGTCCCCCATCAGCACCACCACAAATCCAGCGCCTGCGCGGAGGCGGACGTCGCGGATCTTTGCGACATGCCCGGACGGCGCGCCGAGGAGCGAAGGATCGTCCGAGAACGAATACTGGGTCTTGGCGACGCAGATCGGCAGGCGGCCCCAGCCGGCATTCTCGAGGTCGCGGAATTGCGCCTGCGCCGAGGGATCAGCGGCGATGTCGGCGGCGCCGTAGATTTCGCGCGCAATCGTGCGAGTCTTGTCCCAGAGGGTCATGTCGTCTTCGTAGAGCGGCCGGAACTGCGCCTCCCCTGAGTCCGCGAGCGCGGCGGCGACATGGGCGAGGGCTTCCGCCCCGGCGCCCCCCCGAGCCCAATGGTCGCAGACGATTGCCTTGACGGAACACTCCTGGGCGACCGCATCCTCAACGAAACCGAGTTCGGTCGCGGTGTCGGTTCCGAACCGGTTCACGGCGACCACGACCGGAACATGAAACTTGCGCAGATTGGCGACGTGCCTGGCAAGATTGGCGAGGCCCGCTTTGAGGGCCGGAAGGTTCTCCGCGCCGAGCGCCTCCTTGGCGACGCCGCCATGCATCTTGAGCGCCCGGACGGTCGCGACCAGCACCGCCGCCGCCGGCTTCAACCCCGCCTTCCGGCACTTAATGTCGAAGAATTTTTCCGCCCCGAGATCGGCGCCGAAGCCCGCTTCCGTCACGACGTAGTCAGCGAGCTTGAGCGCCGCGCGCGTCGCCATCAACGAATTGCAGCCGTGGGCGATGTTGGCGAACGGGCCGCCATGGACGAGCGCGGGCGACCCTTCGAGGGTCTGAACAAGATTGGGCCTGAGCGCACCCTTGAGCAGAGCTGTCATCGCGCCCGCCGCGTTGAGATCGGCCGCCCCGACCGCGCGCCGGTCCCGGCTCGAGGCGACCACCATTCGGCCGAGCTGCTCCTCGAGATCCTGAAGGCCCGAGGCAAGGCAGAACGCCGCCATCACCTCCGAGGCGACCGTGATGTCGAAGCCGTCCTCGCGGGTAAACCCGTTCCCGCCGCCGAGCCCGATCACGATCTCCCGAAGCGCCCGGTCGTTCATGTCGAGCGCGCGTCGCCAAGCCACCCGCCGCTGGTCGAGGCCAAGCGGATTGCCCCAGTACATGTGATTGTCGATCATCGCGGCGAGGAGATTGTGCGCCGACGTTATGGCGTGAAAATCGCCAGTGAAATGGAGGTTGATGTCGTCCATCGGCGCGACCTGGGCGTTGCCTCCTCCCGTCGCGCCTCCCTTCAAGCCGAAACAAGGGCCGAGCGACGGTTCGCGCAGGCAGATGATCGTTTTCCTGCCGATCCGGTTAAGCGCGTCACCGAGACCGATCGTAGTCGTGGTCTTGCCCTCGCCCGCGGGCGTGGGGTTGATTGCGGTCACGAGGATGAGCTTGCCCTCGGGCCGGTCGCCGAGAGAGCGAAGAAAATCATATTCGAGCTTGGCGATGAAGCGGCCGAACGGATAGAGGGCGGATTCGGGCGCGCCGATCTTCGCGGCGATCTCTCCGATCGGCTTTAGGCGCGCAGCCCGCGCGATTTCGATGTCAGAGCGCATCCACCACCCGCTTTCAGATATTCCGACGCCTGAGCGCGTGCGAAGCCATCGAATCCTTCGCTCCGCGGCGACTTGCAAGCACGAAGTCTCGCAGCCCTGGTCCTCTCGCACGGCTTGAGCCCGAACGCCAGATTGCCTCGCCTGCGAGCCTCCCCTAAACGTCCGTCGCGCCCTCGACGCCCTCCGGACGAAACTCGATGATCCGCTCCGCCTTGATGACCGTGATGACACAAGCCGCGATCAAGGCCGGGCGGGGCTTGAAGCGCGATTTCGGCGAGGTCTCTGAACTGCAGGTGTCGATGAAGGGCCCGGGCGATTTCGTGAGCCTCGCCGACAAGCGGGCCGAGAAGACGCTCTATGCCGAACTCGCCAAGGCCCGTCCAGGCTACGGCTTCGTCATGGAGGAGAGCGGGCGGATCGAAGGCTCGGACAAGAGCCACACCTGGCACATCGATCCGCTCGATGCGACGACCAACTTCCTCCATGCGATCCCGCTTTTCGCCATTTCGATCGCGCTCGAGCGGGACGGGCAGATCGTGGCCGGCGTCATCTACAATCCGGCGAACGACGACATGTTCGTCGCCGAGCGAGGGCAGGGGGCGTTCGGAGGCAATCGCCGCTTGCGCGTCGCGGGGCGCGTTGAGTTGTCGCAGGCTATCTTTGGCTGTGGGATTCCCCATCTCGGCAAGATGGCGCAACATCCCCGATTCTTAGCCGAGCTTGCGGTGGTGATGGGGCGGATCGTCAATGTGCGCCGGATGGGTTGTGCTGCGCTCGACCTTGCCTATGTCGCGGCCGGCCGGTTCGACGCGTTCTGGGAGCGGGGCCTCAATTCCTGGGATATCGCGGCCGGCGCGCTCCTGGTCCGCGAGGCGGGCGGCTTTGTCACCGGCGCCGACGGCGAGGCGAATTTCCTCGAAACGGGCTCGATCTGCTGCGGCAACGAGTCGATGCACCGGGAGCTGCTAGCGCTCCTTCGTGCGGCGGCCTGACGCCCCTCCGCCTTCCGCCACCGCCTACCCGAAAGAAACGCTCGCCTGGCGCGATGAAAAAGATCAGACCGAACGCCCGGCCCAACGACGGGGAGCGGCAAGCGGGCCTAGCCGGCGCGCCGGCGCCGGTTCCCTCCAATAGGGCGACGGTCTAGGCTCGCCCTTCCCTCCCTGAACGAAAAAGGCCTCTCCCGATGTCCTCCGCGCGTTACCCATCGCTAATCGACAAGGTTGTGTTCATCACCGGCGGCGGGTCGGGCATCGGCGCCGCGATGGTCGAGGCCTTCGCCGGGCAGAAGGCGAACGTCGCCTTTGTCGATATCGCGGTTGAGCCGTCGAAAGAGCTGGTTGCGAAAATTGGCGCCTCGGAGCCGCCGCCGCTCTTTCTGCATTGCGACCTGGCGGACATCGCCGCGCTCGAGGCGGCGATGGAGGAGGTCAAGCAGCGGCTCGGGCCGATCGGGGTCCTCATCAACAACGCCGCCAACGACCAGCGCCATCACGCCCACGAGATCAGCGAAGCGGATTGGGATCGGACGATGGCGCTCAACCTCAAGCACCAGTTCTTCGCCGCGCAGATCGCGCGCCGGTCGATGCGCGAACTTGGCGGGGGCTCAATCGTCAATTTCTCATCGACCGCATGGATGATCGGGATCGCGCGACTCACCGCCTATTCCACAGCGAAGGCGGCGATCGTCGGCCTGACGAACGGCCTCGCCCGCGAATTCGGTCCCGACAATATTCGCGTCAATGCGATCGCGCCCGGCGCTGTCATTACCGAGCGGCAGCGTCGATTGTGGATGAGCGAGAAGGACATCGCCGATTTTCGCGCCCGCCAGTGTCTCGACCGCACGCTTCTCGCCGAAGACGTTGCGCGCGTGGCGCTGTTCCTCGCCGCCGACGACAGCGCGATGGTCACCAAGCAATGCTTGCTCGTCGACGGCGGCTTGCGCTAAATTTGCTTTCAGGAATGGACTTGATCGCGCCCGTACACGGGCGCATCCTTCCGCTTTCGGCGGCCGGCAAGAAGACCGCCCGAGATGGGGAGAGAACAGATGACAGTTGCGCGCATTCTGGACGACAAGGGGCGCGATGTTTTCACCACCCAGCCGCATCGCACCCTGAGGGAAGTCATAGAGCTCCTGGCCGCGAAAGGCGTGGGAGCGGTGGTTGTATCCGACGCCGCGATGAGCGTCCTGGGCATCCTTTCCGAGCGCGATGTGGTCCGGGTGCTAGCCAAGCATGGCGCCGCCGCGCTCGACGATCCGGTGTCGCGTCACATGACGCCGAAGGTCGTAACCGTGACCCGCGACGACACGATCGAGCATGTCATGCAGACGATGACCGCCGGCCGATTTCGCCACGTCCCGGTCGTGGAAAACGGGCGCCTGATCGGGATCATTTCGATCGGCGACGTGGTCAAGCGCCACGTCAACGCCCTCGACAGCGAGCGCCAGGCGCTGCGCGAATATATCGCGACCGCCTGAACGGATAAGCCGCCGCGGCGTCACGCCCCGGCGGCGTCCATCCGGGCTGGCTCGGCCCCAGCCATGATTTCGAGGCCCGCCTTGCGGACCGCCTCGCGGCCGAGCGCGATCAGTTCGTCGGCGCGATGAAATTCGAACATGCCTATCTTGCCGACCTTGAGTTGCACCAGGGCGTCCGGCGGGTCGCCTGCCAACCGCGAGCGCATAATCCGGTCCTGGAGGATGTCGAAAGCGCTGACCATCGAGGTGATCAGCCCTGGAGCCGAGGCCTCGCCATTGGCCTCGACACGGGACCACACCCCTCCGCCGCGCCACCAGCGCGCAATCATGCCGCTGCCGTCGCCGGCCGGCTCCTCGGGAGCGGCCAACGGCTCGGTGCGGCCGAACGGATCTTGAAGGGCGGTGCCGCGCCCGACGCTGTCGCTCGAAACGTTGAGCGCGATCACGCGCTCGGCGCCAAGCGCCCGCGCGACACTGACCGGCACCGGATTGACGATCGCGCCGTCGAACAGCCAGCGTCCGTCGACCTTGACCGGGTCGAATACGCCGGGCAGCGCGTAGGAAGCGCGGATCGCCTCGACCAGAGACCCGCGCCTGAGCCAGATCTCGTGCCCGTCGCCGATCTCGGTCGCGACGCCGGCGAACCGGATCGGCAGATCCTCGATCTGGAGCCCGCCGAGCGCCGCCTCGAGGCGCGCGCGCAGCCGCTCGCCGCCGATGAGGCCGCTGCCGGTGAAGGACAAATCGAGCAGGCCGAGCACCCGCCTTCGGGTTAGCGAACGGGCGAAGGTCTCCAACATCTCGAGCCGCCCGGCCGCATAACAGCCTCCGACCAGGGAGCCGATCGACGAGCCGACGACGACGTCGGGCCGCAATCCCAGCGCGTCCAGTTCCTGCATCGCGCCGATGTGAGCCCAGCCGCGCGCGGCCCCGGCCCCGAGTACGACGCCCACTTTCGCTCGCCGGGACCGTCCACCGCCCGACGCGGGGTCAGTTTCGTTTCTGCGGTAGCCCGCCCTGAACATCGCCCAACTCGCCTACCAACGCCCGGCCCCGCCTTCCCATGGGAAATTTAAGCTTGCGCGTCAGATATCGCCAGAGAATTAACGTCAACTCGTTCAACTCGGCGCGACCGGGACCGGTTCCCCGCGGCGCGGCTGCGGTCAGCCGTGCCTGATCGGTTCGATGAACGTGAGCCGGGTCGCGCCTCCGCCCGCCTCGACCCGGCGATAGAAGCACGAGCGCCGGCCGGTGTGGCAGGCGCCGCCGTCGCCGCCGACCTGAACCAGAGCCAGAAAGGCGTCCTGGTCGCAGTCGACGCGCAGTTCGACGAGGGTCTGCGTTTGGCCGGACGTCTCCCCCTTGCGCCACAGCGCGCCGCGCGAGCGCGACCAGTAATGGACGACGCCGCTAGCGAGCGTCGCCCGCAAAGCGGCCTCGTTCATATGGGCGACCATCAGCACCTCGCCGCGCTCCGCGTCGACCGTAACGCAGGTCGCGAGGCCGTCGGCGCCGAACTTCGGCATGAATTCCACGCCCTCCTCGCGGTCGCGGGTCTCCTCCGGCGCTGACCCCGATGGCGCTTTTGATGCTAGGCTCTCGACCATTTCCTGACTCGTTGGCGCGCGGACCCTCGGCGGCGGCCCTCGATTTCGGCTGTCCCGCCATCTATATAAGGGAAGCCGAAGATAGGGCCAGGATGATCGACGAAATCTACAATCGGCGCGTTCTCGAGCTGGCGGCGAATATCCCCCGGCTCGGGCGGCTCGCCAATCCGGACGCTAGCGCCAAGGCGCATTCGCGTCTCTGCGGCTCGACGGTCGTCGTGGATTTGCGAGTCAACGATGGACGGGTGGTCGATTTCGCCCATGACGTCAAGGCATGCGCGCTCGGCCAAGCGTCGTCGTCGTTGATGGCCCGTCATGTGGTCGGCGCGACGGCGGAAGAGCTTAATGCTCTGCGTGACCAGATGACGCGGATGCTGAAGGCGGACGGTCCGCCGCCTGACGGCAAATGGGCCGAATTCGCCGTCCTCGAGCCGGTGCGCGGCTACAAAGCCCGCCATGCCTCGACGCTGTTGACATTCGACGCCGTCGTCGATGCGCTCGGCCAGATCGCCGCGCGCCAGGCGGCGGAAGAGGTCGCGCCCGCGCCGTGAGCGCGTTCATCCCCGCGCCGCGCCGCGCCGCCCATGCGCTGATCCGTTTTTACCAGCTTACGCTCTCCGGCCTGGTTGGCCGGCAATGCCGGTATTTGCCGACCTGCTCGGCTTATACGGACGAGGCGATTGAGCGATACGGTGTCTGGCCCGGCTCGTGGATGGGCCTGGCGCGGGTATGCCGGTGCCACCCCTGGGGCGGCTCCGGTTACGATCCGCCGCCCGATCGGCTCGCTCCGCGCGCTTCCTGGGCCCGCCCCTGGCGCTATGGGGTCTGGCGGTCTCCCGGCGGATCGTAGAGGCGCGAGCCTTGCTTCGTCCGTTCGCGGCCACTAAGGACGGGCGCCGTTCCAAAGCCAGCCCCAGAGAGAATGACCCATGGCCGAGCCGCGCCGGGCCGCCGCATCTGCGCCTCGCCTCGAGGGCGGCCGCTTCCTCATCGTCGAAGCGCGCTATTACGAGTCGATCGGCGCCGGCCTTTTCGCCGGGGCGACCCATGCGCTCGAGGCGGCCGGCGCGGCCCACGATCTCGTCAGCGTGACCGGCGCGCTCGAGATTCCTGCCGCCATGGCGATCGCTCTCGACGCTGCCAAGGCGGCTGGGCGGCCCTATGACGGGGCGATCGCCCTCGGCTGCGTCGTCCGCGGCGAGACTTTTCATTTCGAGATTGTCGCCGGCGAATCGGCGCGGGCGCTGATGGACATGTCGGTTGCGCGCAAGCTTGCGCTCGGCAACGGCATTCTCACCACCGAGACGATCGCCCAGGCCGAGGAGCGCGCCGATCCCGCGCGAGGCGACAAGGGCGGCGAAGCGGCGCGGGCGGCGCTCGGACTCGCCGATTTGCAGCGCCGGCTCGCTCCGCGATGAAGAAGTCCGAGCGGCGCTCGGCGGCGCGCCTCGCCGCCTCGCAGGCGCTCTACCAGATGGAGATCGCGGGCAAGGGCTTGAACGACATCCTCGCCGAGTTCGAGACGCACTGGATCGGGCGCGAGATCGAGGGGGAATCTTATACGCCCGCGGAACTCGCGTTCTTTCGCGACGTGGTGTCCGGCGTACTGCGCGACCAGCTGCCGATCGACCGCGGCCTCGACGACACGCTTGCCAGAGGCTGGCCGCTGAAGCGTGTCGAAGCGCTCATGCGCGCGATCCTCCGCGCCGCGTACTATGAGTTGCGCAACCGCCCCGACGTGCCGGCGCGGGTCGCCGTGACGGAATATGTCGACGTCGCCGCCGCGTTCTTCGGTCCCGAAGAGAGCGGCATGATCAACGCGGTGCTCGACGCGCTCGCCCGCGAGACGCGCCCCGCGGAGTTCACCGCCGGACGGTGACCGCGGCGCTGGCCTATGAGTCCTGGGCGTCCCTGCTGAGCGTCTTACCCAACCGTTGGCAAGGCCGATGGGCTTCCCGGATACGTAGCTCAGGCGGCTTCCCGAGCGCCCGCGCCGGCTGTTGTTTCCAGGGCGCCCAAACGTGGCCGGTCGCCGATTTCACTGCTTACGTAAAGTCAAGTCGATAAGGGGCCCGTCGACGATATTTCTGTGGATAGCCTGCCCAAGGGATTCATACTCTGTTAACAATGATGAATCAGTTTCAACGCCGCATCGCGTGGCAGACCTCTGATTCGCGAGGCGAAACAAGCCGCCAAGGAGTCGCCGCCATGCCGTGGGCCGACCTGTCCGAGGGCTTCTCCGGGCTGAAGCAATGGTCCGAGCCGGTCATCTACGATCGGCTGATCGCCGCCTACCGCAAACTGATGAGGGACCATGAGCTCGCCCGCAATCTGACCCGCCTTCATGCCCGGGTCTGGCGCGCGCTTATCCGCGGCGACATGGAGGAATTCGAGGAGATGCGCGAGACCCTGGTCGCCGCCCTTGAGCCTTGCGAGCTGACCCTCGATCACCTGGCCGAGGTCGACGGCGAGATCATGATCGAGCTGCTCGATGTAGTGATGGCGCGCTACACTCGCTCCCATCGCACCGCGCGAGCCTACCACCTCGCGCTCATGGACCTCGCCGGCCGATTGCGCCCGATGCGCATCGCTGCATGAGCGCCCCGAACTAGAGCTGCTCCCTCAGTCGCTTCCCGCGCAACTCACAGTAGAACGGGCGGGGGCGGCGCCGGTCGAGGCCGCTATCGAGCGCCACCTTAAGATCTGCGAGCGCGGCCCGGGTGATGTCGGGCAAATCGAGACTGAGGGCGTCGTCGAGCGGCGTCCAGACGAGTTCGACCAGTTCGGCCTCGGCGTGAACGGCGCCGTCGACACGGCTTGCGATCGAGCTCGCATCGGCGATGAGGAAGCGGGCGTCGAAGCGACGGGGGCGGCCGGGCGGCGTGATGGCGCGGGCGAGGAAGTCGATGGCGTCGAGCGCCGGCGTGACGCCGGTCGCTGCGAACCGGGCCCAGGCGCCGGGCGGCGGTTTTCCCGCCGCGCCATGACCTGAGACGCCGATCGCGAGCCCGGTTTCCTCGAAAGTCTCGCGGATCGCCGCCAGCGCCAGCGCGCGGGCGAAATGCGGCGAGGGACGGGGCACGCGGAGGTTGAGCTTCGCCTCGACATTCGGATCGAGCGCGCCGGCGGCGGCCATGCGGCGATCCTCCGCCTCGACCCGGCCGCCGGGAAAGACGAACTTGCCCGGCATGAACCGGTGCCGCGCATGCCGCTTGCCCATCAGAACACGGGCTCCGCCGCTTCCCGACCGTTCGACCAGAATGAGCGTCGCCGCATCGCGCGGGCGCAGCGCGCGGGCAGGCGCGGCGGTCTCGGTCACATCCGGTCGCCTTCAGCGCCGAAGCCGTGCATGCACAAGGCCCATTGCTGACCGACGACCGCGCCCTTGGCGCGAGGCAAGATGAGGAGGCTTGAGACGACGGTCACCGTCAGCCAGAAGACGGCCACCCAGAGAAGCGACGAGTTCGGCCACAGCTCGTCCGAGAGGAGAACGCCGGCGCCGACCCCATGGGCGACGATCAGGAGGGTGAGATAGGCCGGCGCGTCGTCGGCGCGCTGGTGGCTCAAGTCCTCGCCGCAGATTTTGCAGGTGTTGACGACCTTGAGATAGGAGCGGAACAGCTTGCCCCGGCCGCAGGCCGGGCACCGGCCGAAGAAACCGCGCGCGATAGCCGTGCGCAGCGGACGCTCGGGCCGGGGCGTAGGGATGCGCCAGAAGCGGGTCATGTCATTCATCGCCGCTTGTCCCTGCGGATCGCCCTGAATGGCGCGGGGCCGACGGATTTCAGCCGGCCGCGCGGCTGAGCGCCCGCGCGCATGATCTCGAACCTGAGCGCGCCGGCGAACGGCGCCGCCTCGACGAGGCGGACCTTGACTGCATCGCCGAGGCGGAACGCTTCCTTGCTGCGCATCCCAACCAGCGCGCGGGTCGCCTCCTCGAACCGATAATAGTCGTCGCCAAGCGTCGAAGCGGGCACGAAACCGTCGGCGCCGGTTTGGCTCAGTTTAACGAACAGGCCGGCGCGGGTCACGCCGGCGATGCGGCCCTCGAACACGGCGCCGACCTCATCGGCCAGATGCGCCGCAATAACGCGGTCGACAGTCTCGCGTTCCGCCGCCATCGCGCGGCGTTCGGCGGCGGAAATATGCTCGGCGATCTGCGCTAGTTCGCCCGAGCGCATGTCGTCGAGGCCGCCCTCGCCGAGCTTCAACGAGCGGATCAGCGCGCGATGGACAATGAGGTCGGCGTAGCGGCGTATCGGCGAGGTGAAATGGGCGTAGCGGCGCAAGTTGAGGCCGAAATGGCCGTAGTTCTCATGGCTGTACTCAGCCTGCGCCTGCGCGCGCAGGACAACCTCGTTGACCAGAGCCTCGACAGCCTGCCCGCGCACGCGGCTCAGGACGCCGTTGAAATGCGATGGGCGAACCCGCTCGCCCTTCGCCAATTTGACGCCGATGGTGCGCAGGAACTCGATCAGATCGTTGAGTTTCTCGTCGCTCGGGGCGTCATGGGCGCGATAGAGAAGCGGCGAACGCGCGGCCTCCAGCGTCTCGGCGGCGGCGACATTGGCGAGAATCATGAATTCCTCGATCAGCCGATGCGCTTCCAGTCGCTCCGGCCAGCGCACGTCCTTGAGGCGGCCTTCGCGATCGAGGACGAGCTTGCGCTCGGGCAGGTCGAGGTCGAGCGGATCGCGCCGTTCGCGCTCAAGTCTGATCGCCGCGTGGGCGGCATAAAGCGGCTTGAGCACACTCTCCAGCAAGGGCGCCGTCGTCTCGTCGGGACGGCCATCGATCGCGCCTTGCGCCTGCTCGTACGAAAGCTTGGCGGCCGAGCGCATCATGACGCGGTGGAACTTGTGCGAGCGCTTGCGCCCGTCGGCGCCGAGGACCATGCGCACCGCGAGCGCGGGACGATCCTCGAGCGGGCGCAGCGAACAGAGGTCGTTCGAGATCCGCTCCGGCAGCATCGGCACGACGCGGTCGGGGAAATAAACCGAATTGCCGCGCTCGAGCGCCTCCCGGTCGAGCGCCGAGCCGGGGCGCACGTAAGCCGCGACATCGGCGATGGCGACCGTGAGGATGAACCCGCCGGGGTTGCGAGGATCGGTGTCGCGCGCCGCATGGACCGCGTCGTCGTGGTCCTTGGCGTCGGGCGGATCGATGGTGACAAGCGGCAGGGCGCGCCAGTCCTGGCGCGGGGGAGCGAGTCTCGCCGGCCGCGCGGCTTCCGCCTCTTTTAGCGCCGCGGGCGAAAAGACATGCGGGATGTGATGCATCGCGAGCGCAATCAGGCTCACCGCGCGCTCGGACTTGACCGAGCCGACTGTCTGGACGACGCGTGCGTGCGGCGAGCCCAGGCGTCCTTCGCGCAGAGGCTCGACGGCGACAAGGTCGCCATCCCGTGCCTCGCCGGCCATCGCCGCCGGCACGAAATATTCGCGCGCCGCCCCCCGCTTCTCGACCGGCAGCGCGCGGCCTGAGCCGTCGGCCGCGGCGCGATAAACGGCGAAGGTCCGCGCTTTCAGCTTGTCGAGGATCTTGATCACCCGGCCGGAATAGGCAGGGACAGTCTCGCTGGCGGAGGCGTCGAACTCGACCCGCATCAGCACGCGCGCGCCGAGGCCCGGCGCGGGCGCGCGCTCGCGCTTGCCGCGGGAAAGTCGGACGACGATGCGAGGCGCGGGCGCTTCCCCGCTCCATTCGACGGGGCGGGCGATCAGCTCCCCGTCGCGGTCGCGCTCGGCAATGTCGGCGACGACGAGCGAGGGCAGGCGGCCCTGGACCGTCAGCGCCTTGCGGCCGCGCGCGACGGCTCCTTCAGCCTGCAAATCCTTGAGGATGAGCTTCAATTCCGCCTTGGCTTCGCCCTTGACACCGAAGGCGCGGGCGATGTCGCGCTTGGTCACTCGCGCGGGCGCGCGTTCGCCATTGGGCGCAGGCGCGCCGCCGATATAGGCGATCACCTCCTCGCGCGAAGGCAGCGGCGCGGCTCGCGGCTCAGCCACGCGGCGGGCGGCCTTTGGCGAGCGCCGGCTGATTTTCTGATTCTGCAAGGCGTCCACTTTAAGGGGCGGCGGAAGCGCCCAATGGCGAAGGTAAGTTCGACCGGCGGCGGAAACAAGTCACGGTCGCTCGATGACCGCGAGCGCGCGCCGCTCAGGTTCCGCCGGCCTTCTCGATCCTGAGCAGCGTGAACAGCTTCATCGGCGCAAGCTCGCTGCGCTCGGCGATCCGAGCATCGGCGCGCGAATCGATCCAGTCCGCAACGGTCGAATAAGGAAAGTTCGGATGCCAGCCAAGCCAGGCGGCGGCCGTCTCCATCCGCCGCTCGACGGCGGCGCGAAGTCCGCCGGGCGCTGCGAAGTGGTTCATCACGATGAGTGCGCCGCCCGGCCTCAAGACCCGCCACGCTTCGTCGAGCGCCTGCTCGGGATGGGGAACCACGCTGATCACATAGGGCGCAAGCACGACGTCGAACGCCGAATCGGGAAATTCGAGGCTGGCCGCGTCCATCATCTGCAGGCTCTTCACCTGCGTAAGCCCCATGCGCTCGACACGGGCGCGCGCCGCGCGCAGCATCGGCGCGGAGATGTCGATGCCGGTCGCAAGCACATTGCCGGGGAGCAGCGGCAATTCGAGTCCGGTGCCGACGCCGACGACCAGGATCTCTCCGCTGGGGCCGGCCGCCTCGGCCGCCGCACGAGCGGCTGCGGAGCGGCCCGGATGGAAAGGGAGATCGAAAATGAGGTCATAAACCGGCGCCCAGCGGCTATAGGCCGCTTCCGCCGTATGTTCCGCGTATGCCTGCGTGGCGTTGACTGGATTCATAGACGGGCCCTCTACGCAAGCTTACGCTTGCCCGTCCTTCGCCTGGAGTATGTTCAGAATCATAGCACAGAATTGGGCGGTCGCGACCGGGCTTCGACGCCGCCGGTAGGGTCGGCGGGCAATCCACTCGGCTCCGGCTTATGATTGCGGGGGCAGGAGCGCGCCCGGCGCGCGCGCCGCCAAATCGGAGGGCTTCGACATGATTGACCACATCGGCGTTTCGGTTGGCGACATAAATCGCGCCAAAACCTTCTATTTGAGCGCGCTCAAGCCGCTCGGCCTCGGCGTGGTCATGGAAGTCACGCCGGAGGAGACGGGCGGCTACGCAGGCGCCGGATTTGGCGTTGATCGAAAGCCATTTTTTTGGATCGGGACCGGTTCTAAGCCCAAGGGTGGAACGCACATCGCTTTCACCGCGCAAACGCACGCCGAGGTCGATGCGTTCTACCGCGCGGCGATCGCCGCCGGCGGAAAGGACAACGGCGCCCCGGGGCCAAGGCCCCACTATCACGCCAACTACTACGGCGCCTTCGTCTTCGATCCCGACGGCAATAATATTGAGGCGGTGTGCCACAAGCCCGGGTGAAGCGACAGCCTTCCGATTTGCGGGCGATGCGCCCCCACATGGCGGCCTCGTGGCTATGACGGACGGTTTGAGCGACCGTTTTCGTCAGCTATCCGCTCGCCGCAGGCGATCGAGTTCAGCGCTTTTTCGCCGCCGGCCTCTTCACGGCCGCCTGCGGCGCCTTGGGCGCGACGGGCTTGGCCCTGGCGCCCGCGCGCCCCGCGGTCGAAGCCTTCGGCGCGGTGGCCTTGCCTTTCGAAACCCTGGGCGGCCGGGCCGCCGGCTTGCCCTCCCGTTCGGCGATCAGCTCCAGTGCGTCGGAGAGGGCGATCGAGTCAGGCGCAGTTCCCTTCGGGATCGTGGCGTTGACCTTGCCCCAGTTGACATAAGCGCCGTAGCGCCCGTCGCGCACAGTGACCGGACCGCCGTCGGGATGTTCGCCGACAAGGCGGCCGGTGATCCCGCCGCCCGCCGCCTTTGCTTTCAGAAGCGCCACGGCCTCGTCGAGGGTGAGGCTCGCGGAATCGGTTCCTCTGGGGATCGTGGCGTTGATCTTGCCGTGATTGACATATGGCCCGAACCGGCCCTGCTTGACGCTGACCGGTCCCCCCTCCGGATGCTCGCCGAGAACGCGGGCGGCGCCGCCGCCGAACCGAGAAGCGCCCGCGCCGCTCTCCTTGGCGACGATCAGGTCGATCGCCCGGTTTCCGCCGATCTCGAGCACGTCGTCGTCGCGGCCGAGATTGGCATATGTCTTGCCGTGCTGCACATAGGAGCCGTAGCGGCCGATGCCGGCGAGAATCGGCTCGCCGCTCGAAGGATGGCGCGCGACCTCGCGCGGCAGAGCGAGCAGGGCGAGCGCCTTTTCCAGGGTGACGTCGTCGGGCGGGAGGCCGCGCGGCAGCGAGGAGCGCTTGGGCTTCTCGCCTTCGCCCTGCTGCACGTAGTCGCCGAAGCGGCCATTGCGCAGCGTGATCTCTTCGCTGGTCGCCGGATCTTCGCCGAGCATGCGGACGCCCGGGCGGTCGCCCTCGCTGCTGTCCGCACCTGTCGGCGCTAGCACGCGTGAGAACTTGCACTCGGGGTAGCGCGAGCAACCGATGAACGCGCCGTACTTGCCGAGCTTGAGCGACAATTGCCCCTCGCCGCAGAGCGGGCAAAGGCGCGGATCGACGCCGTCGCCGCGTTCGGGGAAGATGTGGGGGCCGAGCAGCTCATTGAGGCTGTCGAGCACCTGGCGGGTGCCGAGGTCCTTGATGTCGCCGACGGAGGCGGAGAAATCGTTCCAGAAATCCCGCAACAGCGCCTTCCAGTCGATCTCGCTGTTCGACACCTGATCGAGCTTCTCCTCGAGATCGGCGGTGAAATCGTAGCCGACATATTTGGCGAAGAAGGATTCGAGGAACGCGGTCACGAGCCGACCCTTGTCCTCGGGGAAGAGGCGCTTCTTGTCGAGCCGCACATAGGCGCGGTCCTTGAGCACGGCGATGGTCGAGGCGTAGGTCGAGGGGCGGCCGATGCCAAGCTCCTCCATTCGCTTGACCAGCGTCGCCTCGGTGTAGCGCGGCGGCGGCTCGGTGAAGTGCCGGGTCGCGTCGATCCGCTCCTTGGCGAGCCTCTCGCCCTCGCGCATCGCCGGCAAGCGTCCGGACTCTTCGTCCTCCTCGTCGTCGCGCCCTTCCTGATAGAGGGCGAGGAAGCCCGGAAAGCGCACCACCTGGCCGCTGGCGCGGAATTCGAGCTTGCGCGCGCCCGCTTCGGCCAGAATGTCGACGGTCGTGCGCTCGAGCTCGGCGCTCTCCATCTGGCAGGCGATGGTGCGCGTCCAGATGAGCTCGTAGAGCTTGGCCTGCTCGGGGTCGAGATGACGGCCGACGTCGCGCGGGCGCCGTGTCATGTCGGTTGGCCGGATCGCTTCGTGCGCTTCCTGCGCGTTCTTTGCCTTGGCGGTGTATTTGCGTGGGCTCGACGGAACGTAGTCGTCGCCGAAGTCCTTCGCGATGACGCGACGCGCCGCCGCCACCGCCTCTGGCGCAAGATCGACGCCGTCAGTGCGCATATAGGTGATGAGGCCGGCGGCGCCGTCGCCGACGTCGACGCCTTCATAAAGGCGCTGGGCGATCTGCATGGTGCGGGCCGGCGCGAGGCCGAGCTTGCGCGACGCCTCCTGCTGCAGGGTCGAGGTGGTGAACGGCGGATAGGGATGGCGCTTGACCGGTTTCGATTCGACGCCTGAAACCGAGAAGCGCGCCGTCTCGAGCGCGCTTCTAAACGCTTCGGCCTCCGCGCCCGAGCCGATGTCGAGCCGGTTGATTTTCTTGCCGTCGGCGCCGATGAGCCGCGCCATGAAGGGCGCCTTCGCTTCGGTGAGCAGATGGGCGACGATCGACCAATATTCGCGCGGGACGAACTTCTCGATCTCAAGTTCGCGGTCGCAGATGATGCGCAACGCCACCGACTGCACCCGCCCCGCCGAGCGCGCGCCCGGCAGCTTCCGCCACAGCACCGGAGAGAGCGTGAAGCCGACCAGGTAGTCGAGGGCGCGGCGCGCGCGATAGGCGTCGACCAGCGCCTCGTCGATTTCGCGCGGGTGGCGCATCGCCTCCTGCACCGCGTCTTTGGTCACCGCGTTGAACACCACGCGGTCGACCCGCTTGTCCTTGAGCAGCTTCTTGCCCTTGAGGATCTCGTGCACATGCCACGAGATCGCCTCGCCTTCGCGGTCCGGGTCGGTCGCGAGGATCACCCGGTCGGCGTCCCTGACCGCGCTGCCGATGTCGCTGAGACGCTTGGCCGCCTTGGCGTCGACCTCCCAGCGCATGGCGAAATCGTCGTTCGGATCGACCGAACCGTCCTTGGCCGCGAGATCGCGCACATGGCCGAACGAGGCGTAAACGCCATAGTCCTTGCCCAGATATTTGTTGATGGTCTTGGCCTTTGCAGGCGACTCGACGATCACGACTTTCATTTGAGGAGGCTTCCTTTGGGCGGCGGGAGGCGCAGTCCCGTCCGCCTACCGGCTGTTTGGCCGCGGGATATGGAGACGCAAAGGCTCAGTGTCAAATTCGGCGGACGGAGAGCCGCGGTCGCTCAGGACGCGCTCTCGATGTCCGTCTTCGAGAATTCCTCGCCTTTGTACAGAAGCGAAGCGCCGCCGAACCCTAGCCGTCCGGACTATGCAGATGATCAAATCTCGAAATTGTTCTCGGAGGTCGGAGGTCCGGCAACGACATCGACCTCCACAGGAACCATCCAATCGGCGGCGTAGCTTTCACAATCGGATCGTTGAAGCTCGGGCTGCATACCTCCCGCCCAGTCGATCGCGCGACATCGGAGCATGGATCGCCCGACCTGTTCAGGGGTCCACATGCACTTCCACAAGCGCCATGCATAGGAGCTTTCCGGTTGGAGGAGCCTCGCCTCGCGCCAGCCTTTGCCATCTCCGGCGCAGACCTGAATCACCCCCCGATTGCCAAAACGGCACTCGCCGACCCCACGCTGCGACTTCCGGTGCTTACGCAGCACCCATGGATTGGCGCGGCGAGCGCTCGAACGGTGGGAGCATGCGGTCGACGCGCATCCCCCAGGCATAATTTCCCTCGACCAAGCGCGCGCACCAGCATTGGCCACAGCCCGTTCGGGACAGATTGGCGAACGCCGTCGCCGCCCCTAGCCGTGTCACGCTGTTCGACCGGTCGCTCCGGTTGAGCTGGGGGCAGGAAAAGAGCACGCCTTCGGGGTCCATGGTCGCCTGGACCCAGCCGGCCGCACACGGGGGTGGCGTGTCCTCTGGGAAGCGCCGAAAATGCCGCAGGCTGGACCAGCCGTTGCCGACCACTTTGTTCCGCCTTTTTATCCGCTCGATCCGAGCGAACGCGGCGCGAATGGACTCGACATCCAGCTGCCAGGATGATCCATCGCGATCGACGTCAAGAAACAAACTGTTCAACGCGGGTTGAAAGACCACCGGTATGCTGACAGCGGATGCGATGTCGACCACCGCCTCGATCGCGTGAGCATTGTGCTGGCCCACCACGCATGTGAACTCCACCTTGACGCCAGCGTCTCGCGCGGCGGTGGCGCCGGCGAG
>Ga0335076_10001906_pt1 | contig 20492 bp, 20 predicted proteins | sample Lox_Sample_25_FD_206717 | JGI IMG/M metagenome (GOLD analysis project Ga0335076, IMG submission 206717) | Soil microbial communities from Loxahatchee National Wildlife Refuge, Florida, United States - Lox_Sample_2.5 | ecosystem: Environmental > Terrestrial > Soil > Wetlands | place: USA...
AGCATGTCTCGTACAATCTGTGATACTTCGGTAGACGATCAAGAACCCAAGCGACTCCTGCAAGCATGGTGGTAATAGCAATCAACGGACCGCTCGGATAGGTAGCGATCTTAAAGATCAGGAACCGCCCTATAACTGATAAGCCCCTCAATCCTATTCCGACACCTAGTATAAAAATGACCGAAAAAAAGACCCCAACTATGACAATTTCAGCAATGACGAGTGGAGCGATCAAAATCGCAGTGAGCCCGTAGATGATTTGCAGATCAATGAAGGAACGAGTGCTAATCGAATGGGAACCTGTCCATTCCCAGAGATTTGTTAGGAAGCGGTCGGAACCGACTCCAAAACCGGAAGAAACAAAATAACTACGCGGTGCGCCGCTGACTACGGGAAGATATGGAATGGCAACGGCCTCAACTATTGGAACTAATATGAGGGCACCAAACACAGATATAAGAATTATCAAACATCGCCAAGCGCGGGACGGCAGAGAGCCCCCGCTGGCGATCCATGGCAAAACATAAGCATAGACTAAAGGCCACGCAACGAAGGCACTCACAGCGAGCGCGCTGATATCTATGATCCATTGCCATCCGAACGCTCTTGGAAAACCAAGAACGACCCTAGAAGATCGAGGCAGTCCATCGTCTGCGAAGATGAGCAATGCAACAGCAATATGCGTGAATGCTATAAGAAACTTCATGTTCGCGAGTTGTTTTTTTTGACTGCTGGCAGCCTCCGGAGTATCGGGTGCCCTAAGTCGGGCCTGTAAGCGCTCTTCATTGGCAGCCGACCAAAGCCACATGTCCTCGAAGAGCTTTTTGAGCCACATCTTTTGTTTATCGTATAAAAGAAAATCAAGCGCCTTTGCCAATACGATTATTCCCGCCGATATTGCGGCAAGCTGTCCGGTCAATTGCGTTAATGACGGCGGAAGTAATATTGGCATGCTTTCACCGTTCGGCACACTACACGCATCGATTGTCGACGGAAAGCCGGGTCATTTCAGTCCGAACTGCGTTTGGCCGCCGTCCTCCGTCTCTGCGACGACGAGCCCGCGCTCGCCGAGGTCTTCGAGATGGGCGAGGGTCGACAAGCCCGCGGCGCGGGTCAAGGACGGGCTTAAGCCGACGTAGACCCTGGCGACGAGAGCGGCAATCGTCTGCGGGCCGTCCTTGAGCGCGGCCAGGATCGAAGCTTCCCGCTGGCGCCGGTGATGGATGAGCGCCCGTACATAGCGTTGCGGCTCGACGACCGGGCCGCCGTGCCCCGGCCAATAGACGCTCTCGGCGCGCCCGCGCAGCTTCTCGAGCGAGGCCATGTAGTCTCGCATCGAGCCGTCCGGCGGCGCGACGACCGAGGTCGACCACGCCATGACGTGATCGCCGGAGAGGAGCGCCTTCTCCTCGAGAAGCGCGAAGCACAAATGATTGGCGCAATGGCCGGGCGTGGCGATGGCTTCGATCGAGAAGCCCAAGCCTTGCAGGCGTTCCCCGTCGGCGAGGATCGCGTCGGGCGCATAGTCGCGGTCATGGGCCGAGTCGAGACCCTCCGTCCCATCGCCAGTGGCTACGAACGGCGCCGCGCCGACCACCCGCGCGCCCGTCGCCGCGGCGAGCGGCTTGGCGCCGGGGCTGTGGTCGCGATGGGTGTGGGTGACGAGGATCGTCTCAACGCGCTCGCCCTCGACCGCGGCGAGAATCGCCGAGAGATGCGAGTCGTCGTCGGGCCCCGGATCGACGATCGCGACCCTGCCGACGCCCACGATGTAGGTGCAGGTGCCATTGAAGGTGAAGGCCGAGGCGTTCGGCGCGACGAGGCGGCGCACCAGCGGCGAAAGCCTGGTCGGAGCGCGCGGCGGCGGCTCGCGCGCGACGATAAGATCGGGTTCGCTGTCGTCCTCGGCCATCGCGCACAATCCCTCTGCGCGGGCGCCCTGGGGCCGCGCGCCGCCTTGTCATGATAGCCGCGCGCGGGCTAAGAGGCGAAGCAAACCATGAGCTTAACGGAAGGGGCATGAATGGCGGCCGATCCCGATCGCCAGGCGCCGCCTTCCCGCGACGCTTTCGCCCGGTTCGTCGCGCTCGCGACGCGCTGGAGCGACAACGACGCCTACGGCCATCTCAACAACGTCATCTATTACTCTCTGTTCGATTCGGCGGTGAACGCGATCCTGATCGAAGCGGGGCTGCTCGATCCGGCGTCGAGCCCGATCATTGGCCTTGTCGTCGAGAGCAACTGCCGGTTCTATGCGAGCCTCACCTACCCCGAGCCGGCCGAAGTCGGCGTGGCGGTCGAGCACCTTGGCCGGTCCTCGGTTCGCTATCACCTCGCTGTGTTCAAAGCGGGCGCAGCGGCGGCGGCGGCCGCCGGACGCTACACCCACGTCTATGTCGAGCGGGCGACGAACCGCCCAGTTCCGATCCCCGACGGGCATCGGCGGCTGATGGAAAGGCTCATCGCGCCCCGCCGCGGCTCGAGATGAACAGCGCGGCGAGCGGCCAGTCGGAAAGATCCAAGGGAACCGAAGCCGTTCTCAACGGTTGCGGACGGCGATCATCGCCTCGCGCAGCACATTGGCCTCATCTCGCGCTTCCTGCTGGCGCCAGACCATCACGTCGCGGATCGACAGCATGCCGACGAGCTTTGCGCCGTCCATGACCGGCAAATGGCGGATGCGGCGCTTGTTCATGGTCTTCTCCGCTTCGACCATCGGCGTCGCCAGTTCGCAGGTCACGACCTCGTGGGTCATGAGATCGCGGACGTGCATGTCAGTGAGCCTGGCTCCGTCCTTGGCGAAGGCGCGCACCACGTCGCGCTCGGAGATGATTCCGACCAGCGCCCCCTTGGCGTCGCAAACCGGAAAGGCGCCGATGTTGAGATTGCTGAGCCGCGTGCAGATCGAGGCGATCGATTCCTCGGGAATGCAAGTCTGAAGCGTCTGCCGGTTCGATTGGAGGACGTCCGACACTCTCATGGAAAGAGCCTCCCTTTGCGCAATTCGATCCCTTGCGGCGAAGCTTGCCGGCAAATCTGCCGAGCGAGTTGGTCCGAATGAAGGCCGCAGGCAAGCTTTACGGCTGGGAAAGCGGAACGCGGGCGGAACTCGGTTTGACCGTGCTCCGGTCGTTCGAGCGCCTCCTTGAACGATGATTTCTTGGACATCAGCTTCTTCCAACCGCCCCGAGATTCAACTGAGACGCAATCCTTACCTGCTCTTGATCGGCTCGGCGGTTTGAGGCATAGAGCGCGCTCTTTTTCCTCCGCGGCGGGCTCATCCCCAGCGGGACGAACTTGGGTCGATATCGTGAAAGTCCGTAATTCCCTGAAATCCTTGCGCAAACGCCATCGCGACAACCGCCTCGTGCGGCGCAAGGGCCGCGTCTATATCATCAACAAGACGCAGAAGCGCTTCAAGGCCCGGCAGGGCTAGGCCGTCCGCGCCGAGCGCCCGCTACGACTTTTTGACGTTCCTTCGGCGCCGCAGTAAAATCCAGCGTATGCGGTTTCGCGCGCGCTCGCTTTTGCTCAGCTTGGCGATTGCGGTCCTCCTGGCCGGCGCGCCCGCGTTCGCGGACGATGCGCCGGCTGCGCCTGAGGCTAAGTCCGAAGCGCGAGCCCCGCAGGCCAAACCGGACGACCCGCCACCGCAAACCCCGGCCGAAGAGCGCGCCAACCTTTATGCGCGCCTCGCCGCCTCGAAGGACGCCGACGAGACGGCCGGCATCGTCACCCTGCTGCTTCACGCCTACGCCGCGTCCGGATCGGACACCGGCGACCTCCTGCTCCATCGGGCCCGGCAGGCGATCAGCGCGGAGGAATACAAAGACGCGTTCAGCATCCTCGATGCGACGATCGCGCTCCTGCCCGACTGGGCGGAAGGCTGGAACGCCCGCGCGACCGCGCGCTATCTCGACGACGACTATGACGGCTCGATGGCCGACATTGCGCAAACGCTCAAGCGCGAGCCGCGGCACTTGGGCGCGCTGATGGGCATGGCGACCATCCTCGAGGCGCGCGGCAAGAACGAGGACGCGCTCAAGGTCTACGAGCGGGCGCTGGCGATCGCGCCGCATTGGCATAACGCCGAGGACGCGGTCGAGAAGCTCAAGGCGCAACTCGCGGGCGAGGAGCTCTGAGACCCGATCAGCGCCGTTCCGTTTTGCCCTGGGGAGCGAGCTGCTCGAATCGACGAAGCCAGGCAGCGGCGCGTTCTCGCAGCTCACTCGGGCTCACGCGCTTTTCGGCCAGCATGGCGGGCAGTTCGGCGGCCAGCTTGGACAGGCTCGCGGCGACAGTGTCGAGCGCCGCATCGGCCCGCTTCCGCCACCGCCACAAGGCTCCACCTTCCTGATCCGCGAGGAGGCGCTCGGCCCGCCACCGCCATTCGTCGCGATCCCGGCGCAGTTCGCCCTGATTCACCTTGAGCTCGGCTAGCAAGTCTTTCATTGCCTTGAGTTCGGCCTCGACCGCGTTGAGGCGGGTGAACAGAGAGAGCTGCAACTTGTCCTCCGATTTCATCGAGCAGCTGCTCAGGCGGCGCTCCTGACGGAAATGACTGGTCCACACGGGTCAGGCGTCAAGAAAGCCGGGTCGCCGCTTACCCAAGGGGCCGTTCGCCAATTCTCCGTTCGCGACGCATCTCCCGCGCGAAAAGGAACCCATACCTATGGTGATGGGAAAAGGTTACCTTGCCGCTAAGGTTTGAATCAAAGACCATCAATCCATCAAGGCTGGGTGGACGATGACAGAATTCGCCAGCTTGCCGCCCGACGGGCGACCGCCTAGTGTTGTCTGAGACAACATTGCAAGAGGCCGCGCCATGACGCTCACCGACGAGATTCGCGGCTTCAACCGCTTCTATACCCGCGAGATCGGGCTCCTGAACCGCAACCTGCCGGCGACCGATCTCTCGCTTGCGGAAGCGCGTGTGCTGTACGAACTGGCGCAAGCTCCGGCGCAGGGCCGGACGGCGGCGGAGATCGGCCGGGCGCTCAAGATGGACAAGGCGCACCTGAGCCGCATCCTGGCCCGCTTCCGCGTGCGCGGGCTCCTGCAAAGCGTCGTCAGCCCCAGCCATGGCAAGCATCGGCTGCTCACGCTGACCGGCAAAGGCCGCAAGGCCTTCGGCTCGGCGGAAGGCGCCGCGCGGGCGCAGGTCGCCGCCCTTCTCATGCCGGTCGACGAGGGCGGGCGGGAGAGGCTGATCGAAGCGATGCGCGACATCCGCGCCGCGCTCGACCGTCCCGACGCTGGGGAGAGGAAGGCGAGCCTCCGGCCCTTGCGGCCGGGCGACGTCGGTTGGATCATCCATCGCCAGATGGTCCTCTATCACCAGGAATACGGCTGGGACTGGACCTACGAGGGGCTCGCGAGCCGCATTCTTGGCCAGTTCGTCGCTGAATTCGATCCGGCCAAGGAGGATGCTTGGGTCGCCGAGCGGCGGGGCGCGGTCCAGGGCTCGATCTTCCTTATGAAGAGCGACGATCCCGCGGTCGCCAAACTCAGGCTGCTGTATGTCGAGCCCTCCGCCCGCGGCGCCGGACTCGGCCGCAGGCTGGTTGCGACCTGCATCGCCCGCGCTAGCGAGCTCGGCTACCGCGAGCTCACGCTGTGGACCAATGACGTTCTTGTCGCGGCGCGCCGCATCTATCAGGCGACCGGGTTCCGCCTCGTCAGCGAAGCGCCGCACCATTCGTTCGGCCATGACCTCGTCGGCCAGACCTGGACGCTCGAGCTGAAGTGAGGCGCTCCTTTGCGCAGCGCAGCGCCATTCGCCCGGCCACGAGCCGGGTGGACTTCGATCGCGCTTGATTTGTCGCTTTCGGGTGAAGAGCGTAGGCGAGGCGGGCGACGGCAGGCGGGCGCACAAGGGAGATCAGTATGGACGTCGGTTTTATCGGCCTCGGCAATATGGGTTCGGCCATTGCGCGGAACCTTCTCAAGGCAGGCCATCGCGTGACCGTATTCAACCGCTCGCGCCATAAGGCCGAGCCGCTCGCGGCGGAAGGCGCCAGGATCGCCGCGAGCCCCGCCGAGGCCTGCCGCAACCCCGTGGTCATCACCATGCTGGCCGACGATGCGGCGGTGGAAGCGGCCATGCTCGGCGAGGGCGGCGGCGTCGCGGCGCTTGGCAAGGACGCGGTTCATGTCTCGATGAGCACGATCAGCGTCGCGCTCTCCGATCGCCTGGCGCAAGCCCACGGCAAGGCGGGCCAGGCTTATGTCGCCGCGCCGGTGTTCGGCCGGCCGGAAGCCGCCGCCGCGGCCAAGCTCTTCATCGTCGCGGCGGGCAAGCAACCGGCGATCGCGCATTGCCAGCCGCTGTTCGAAGTCATTGGCCAGCGGACCTTCGTCGTCGGCGACAAGCCGTCTTCCGCCAATCTGGTCAAGCTCAGCGGCAACTTCCTCCTCGCATCGATGATCGAGTGCCTGGGGGAGGCGTTCGCGCTCACCCGGAAGGGAGGAATCGATCCGCACGCCTATATCGAGATCATGACCAGCACTTTGTTCTCCGCGCCAGCTTACAAGACCTATGGCGGGCTGATCGCCGATGAGCGCTATGAGCCGGCGGGATTCAACATGGCGCTGGGGCTCAAGGACGTCCGCCTCGTTCTCAGCGCGGCCGACGCCCTCGCGGTGCCGATGCCGGCCGCGAGCCTGGTGCGCGATCATTTCCTCGCCGGGATCGCGCAGGGGCAGGGCGATTCCGATTGGTCGGCGCTTGCGCGGCTCAGCGCGAAGAACGCCGGTCTTTGAGTTTGTCGTCAGACCCCGGCTTGTCAGGCGCCCGAACTTGGGGCAGGCTTTTTACCGGCGATCGGGAGCAAGCGCGATGTCAACGAGGAAGCATTTTGTCGCGCTGGCCATGGTCGTCGCAAGCGGGTTCTTGCCGGTTCTGGCGCAAGAACAGAAGCCGGAGAACTCGCAAGACCGCCAAGACCACTATGTGCCGCGGCTGAACACCCTGATGATGGTGACGCAACTCGGGCATTTCAAATTGTGGTACGCGGGCGCGGTGCAAAACTGGCCGCTGGCCAATTACGAATTGGCCCAGATCCGGGCAAATATGGTCGATGCGAGGAAGCTTCATCCCGACAGTTCCAAATCAGATATGTCCGTGATGGAGGGGCCGGCTGGCGATCTCGATGAGGCGATCAAGGCCAAGGACAGCGCCAAATTCACCAAGGCCTTTTCCAAGCTGACCGCCGCATGCAATTCGTGTCACGAGACGACTGGCGTCGGCTTCATCAAGATTCGCGATCCGCGATTGTCGCCGATCGAAACCTCGCCTTTCAGCGACGAGTCGTTCAACGGCAAGTGATAGCGTCGGGCCGAGCGAGCTTCGGCTTGCGTAATTTACCAATGCAAGATAGGGTTTATTGCGCCGCCTTCAAAGAGCGGCGTTCAAGGGAGGCTGGGATCATGTCGGACGTCGATGACGTAAAGGCCGCGGTGGCGGCCTATCATGCGGCGCTAAGCTCGCTCAACATCGCCAAGATCGAAACGCTCTGGGCGCACGACGAGAGCGTGACGCAACTCGAACCGGCGTCGAAAGCGGTCATCCACGGGTGGAAGGCGGTCAAGAAGGGTCTCGAAGACTTTTTCGGCGGGTTTACCGAGTTAAAGATTTCGCAGGCGGATGGACCGCACGTCCGCGTCAAGGGCGACGCCGCCTGGGCCACGGGACGAACGCACGCCGTCGCGAAAACGAAGGCGGGCGAGGCGATGACTCTCAACGTGTTCGACACCCAAATTTTCGAGAAGCGCGGTGGCGCATGGATGGTGGTGTCCAACATCGCTCTTCCGGTTCCCCAGTAGGCGCGATCTCCTCTTGCCGCCGCGCGCGACGAGGGCGCGCGCGTCGCCCGCTGCAAGCCTTCAGGCCGGCAGTTCGAACAGCCGCCCGTGCTCGGGCATGGCCTCTCCAATTCCCGCGAGCCTCAGACAGTGCCAGGCCATCGCGTGGTTGCTTGAGGTGACCGGGACGCCGGCGACACGTTCGAGCTTGGCCGCCGCCTCGGCGACGCGTAGGCTGGTGCAGGAGACGAACACCGCCTCGACGCCGGGCGCAGCGGCCAGGCGCCGAACCGCCGCTTCGATCGAAGCGACCGAAATGCGCGCCGCGTCGCGGTCGTCGCGGCGGTCGAAGGTCGCGGCGGCGGCGACCTCGATGCCGCGGGCGCGGAAAGAGCCGATCAGCGAAGCGTTGATCTCCGGCGCATATGGGGTCAGCAGTCCGATCGACCTCGCGCCGAGCGCCTTGAAGGCGGCGAGCGCCGCGGTGACGGGGGTCGTGCAGGCCACGCCCGGACGACTTTTATGGATTTCGGCGAACACCGCCGCTTCGCCGAGCGTCATCGTCGCCGAGGTGCAGCCGAAAGCGACCACGTCGAGCTTGAGGCCGGGCAGGATGAGCGCGACGCTCGGCGCGATCCTCGGTCCGATCGCGCGCAAGGTGTCGGGCCGGATCTCGGCGTCGTTGAAGAGGCGCGACTCGTAGAACGCGACGCCAGGCAAGCGGATCAGGGCGCGGAACTCGTGCTCCATCGTCTGGTCAGTCGCCAGCACCACGAGGCCGATCGCCGCGCGCGATGCGAGACCGCCGTCGAGCTCGGACGGCAGCACTCCGAGATCGACCGTTGTTGCGGCCCGGCCGGCAAGATCGAGAGACATGAGGCTCGCCTCGCTTATTTTCAGGCGGCCATCAGGCCGTCCATGGGAATGGCCGGGGTCTTTCCGGCGATGAGGTCGGCGGCGATCCGCGCCGAGCCGTGCGACATGGTCCAGCCGATGTGGCCGTGGCCGCAGTTGATGACAAGGTTCTCGAAGCGCCGCCGGCCGATCAGCGGCAAATTGGTCGGCGTCATTGGCCGCAAGCCCGCCCACATTTCCGCCCGGTCATATTCGGCGCCGTCGGGAAAGAGCTCCTCGGTTACCCGCTTCATGAAGGCGAAGTCGGACGGCTTGTGCGTCGCATCGTAGCCGGCGAACTCGGCAGTCGCGGTAACGCGCAGGCGGTCTTCGAAGCGCGAAATGGCCACCAGGTTGCGCTCGTCGAGGCAGGCGATCGTCGGCGGCGACTTCGCAGCGCCGATCGGAATGGTGAGCGAATAGCCCTTGATCGGATAGATCGGCAGGCTCAGGCCGAAGCCGCGGGCCAGAATGGGGCTCTCGGCGCCGAGCGCCAGCACATAGGCGTCGCCGGCGAACGGGCCGCGATCGGTCAAGGCTTGCCTCACCTTGTCGCCCTCGCTTGCAAGCCCGCTGACAGTCGCGCCGGTGACGATCTCGCCCCCGCGCTCAATGACTTTCGCGGCAAGCGCACGGGTGAATTTGGCGCAATCCCCGGTCTCGTCGGTCGGACACAGGATGGCGCCGGCGATCTTCTCCTTGGCGTGGGCGAGGCCCGGCTCGAGCGCAACCACCTGGTCGCGGCTCAAGACCTTGATCGCCTGCCCGTCCGACTCCAAGAGCTTCATGTGCTCGACGCCGGCGTCGAGGGCCTTCTGGCTGCGGTAGAAATAGAGAATGCCGCGCGTATTGCGGTCGTATTCGATGTTCTCCTCGGCGACGACCCCATCGAGCACGGTCTGCGAATAAGCGGCGAGCCGGTGCTTGAGCAGCGTGTTGCGGCGCGCCTTGGCGGCCGTGCATTCCTTGAGGAAGCCCCATGTCCAGGCGTAGAGCCTCGGATCGGCCGACAGCTTGAATCGCAGCGCCTGGTCCCTGAGCGCGAGCGACTTCATGAGGATGACCGGCGCGCGCGGCGAGGACCAGACGAAGGAATGGCCGGGCGCGATCATGCCGGCGTTGCCGAAGCTCGCCCCGGAAGCGACTTCGCTCTTGCGTTCGATGACCACGACCTCGTGGCCGTCCCGCTGCAGCTGATAGGCGGTCGTCACGCCGACCACGCCGCCGCCGAGCACCACTATGCGCATGAGGGTTACTCAAACACGGCGGGGAAGAATTGGCAAAGGCGCCCCACGCTGAAAGAGCTTGCGGGTTGACGCGAGGCGCGCAAGAACAAGCCCGTCTCGGATTAACCCCGGCGCCAAGCGGGCGCGCGGACCCGCGGCCGATCACTGGATTTCGTGAGCGCGCATGAGCGGCTGGTCGATAGCGGCTGGCGCGGCGGCAAGGGGATTCCGGCGAGAGGGAGGATCATGTTGATAGGCGCGCATATCGAGCTCATTCTCATCGTGACCGGTGTTCTGACCGCCGGCGCCATCGTCCTGTTTCTGGCGCCCGCAGCCGTGTTCACGAGGGTGTTCGGCAAGGCGCCGGACGAAGCAGCCAGCCTCGCGCTTGCCCGTCACTGGGGCCTCATTGTGTTCCTGATCGGCGCGCTGCTTGTTTACGCGGCGTTTGATCCGCCGCTGCGCGCGCCCGCGATGCTTGTCGCGGCGATCGAGAAGTGCGCGCTTGGAGCGGGTGTGCTCGGCTCAGGCTTGCGCGACTATCCCGCGGCGCGCGCCGCGGCGATCGGCGATTCGCTGATGGCTCTGATCTTCGTTCTTTACTTCGCAGGGTTTTGGAGCGTGATCTGATGTCGCGAGATGACCGGAAGGACCCTGCTCAATGCAGAAAGCTGAAGCACCGGCAAGACTTTCACGATCGTCGCTGGCGCGGTGCCCGACTGGCCTGACAACTCTGGCACGTTCGCCAACCCCGGCTTGGGCGAAAAGGATCTCGTGATCGACATCACCAATCAAAGGGGGCCGTTTCTGGGGAACCGCGACGCTGTCGGGTGCCGGCGACAAGTCCGACGAGCCGTTCCTCGGCGAACTCTACGGGCCCGAAAACCGCAAGGTCATCATCGCCCATACGGTCGGCGTCATCGAAGGGGAGATCGACGGGGACGTTCTCTCATTCTGCTTCGCGCAGGCGGACGCGCGTGGCCCGACCAAGAGCAGCGTGATAAGCTGTACTGAGGTTCACCGCTCCCACTGAAGGGCGCGGGTCGGTCAGGTCTTCTCAGCCTTCGGACTGCATTCGCTGCGTTCGTCAGCCGAGCTTGGCTCGAAACGCCGCGAACTCGGCCTCGGTCGCGTATGACTTCTGCGCGCCGTGCCGGGTCACCGAAAAGGCGGAATAGCGGGTCGCCTCGGTGAGCGCCGCATCAAGGGGCAGGCCGGCGGCGAAGTAGCGGGCGAAGCTGCCGATGAAGGCGTCGCCGGCGCCGGTGGTGTCGACCGCCTGAACCTTGACCGGCGCGATCGGCCGCGGGCCCTCCCGCGTCGCAAGCAGCGCGCCGCGCGCGCCGAGCGTCACGATGACCGTCTCGACTCCCTGCCTGACAAGGCTCTGCGCGGCGGCCGAGACCTCAGCCTCCGACTCGACCGGCATATCGGTGAGGATGGCGAGTTCGGTCTCGTTGGGGATGAGGAAGCTCGCCTGCGTGACGATATTCATGTCGAGGTCGCGACGCGCGGGAGCGGGGTTGAGCAAGGTCCGGACGCCGTTCTGCCGGCCGAACCGAATCGCCGCATAGGCGGTTTCAAGCCGAATTTCGAGTTGAAGCAGAATGAGATCGCAGCCCTTGAGCGTCTCGCTTGCGGCATCCACGTCGGCTGAGCTCAGATCGCCATTGGCCCCCGCAACAATCAGGATCGAATTGTCGCCCGATTTCTCGTCGACCAAGATCGTCGCCGTGCCGGTCGACTGGTTCGGAATGCGCCGAACGTGACGCGTATCGATCTTGTAACTCTCGAAATTCTCAAGCGCGCTTTCGCCCAGCGTATCGTCGCCGAGATTCGTCACCATGACGACTTCGGCGCCGAGTCTCGCCGCCGCGACCGCCTGATTGGCCCCCTTGCCGCCGAAACTCGTCTCGAAGTGCTTGGCGAGGACCGTCTCGCCCCAAACCGGCATGCGCTCGACAGTGGTCGTCAGGTCCATATTGGTCGAGCCTATGACCCCAACCCGCGGACGCTTGTCTGCCACTGCTGCTCCTCCCCTCGTTTGGCGTCAATTCACCCAAAGTCGCGCTAGCGGGCAAGCGCGAATATCGGTTTGAGGAAATCGGCGACGTCGCCTAGACGGCCTTGATGAGCTGGCCGGTCAGCCCGCGGCCGAACTCCGCCCATGCCTGATCCGACGGCCACTGTGGGTCGCCGGGACGGACGCGCCAGAAGGAGGTTGTGGCGGCGGCCGCGGCCGACTTGTCGCCGACGAGGATTTTCGCGAACGGCAGCGCGGCCACGATCTGCAAGAGGCGCCTGCGATCCATTCGCACTTCCTTTGCGATGACGCCCGTTTCTCAGTTGACGCGCGTCATTCCGTCGGCGCTCCAGTCCTCGCTGCCGACGCCGTGATGGAGGAAGAAGAGACCCTCGGGGTCGTATTTCCGCTTGATCGCGAGGAGGCGCGCATAATTGTCGCCCCAGAAAGCCTCCTGCCAATTCGCCTGAAAGAAGTCGGTCTCCCAGACATAGGAGCCAACGCGCGGAAGGAGCTTACGGATTTCGTTCATCGACGCTTCGACGGGCGCGAATTCGCTGCGCGCCGCCGCCTCGTCCGGCTCATGTCCGGCGACGCCGGGATAGGCGGGCTGTCCGAAGGCGCCGCTGAGGACGAGGGCGAAAGCATCGGTGACCGCCGGGTTCATCGCCGTCTCCTTCGCGGCGGCGATCGCCTCGGCGGTCGCGCCGGCGAGTCCTTTGTTGAAATGCAAGGCTACGCCCCGGCCCTTCGCCGCCGCGAACAGCGCATCGGCCAGCCGTCCGCGCTGGTCGGAGGCGAGAAGCGACTGGGGCAGCCAGGCGGATTGGTAGGCGTACCAGACCGCGCCCGCCTCCTCGAGGTTGCTCGCCCAGAAAATGTTGTCGGCGGGCGCGTCGGGACGATCGTCGGCGATCACCACCCCGGGAATTCGCTTCAGCACTGAGGGGTCCCAACGGAGTCGGGCCGGGCCGGCGAAGATTCTGGGCGCCTGCGCCATGGTGAAGTCCTGCGGTGAAGCGGCGACCCAATCGAAGAACGGTTTCCAGATCGCCTCCGCCTGCTGTTGATCGAGGTCCTGAACGGCCATCGAAATCGCCACATAGCCACGCCCGATCAGGATCTGCTCGCCCCAGTGTGAATTGAAAAGCGCCTCGGCGTAGAATTCGACTATTTTGCCGATGAGGCGGCGGTAGGCGTCGTCGGACGCCGCATGGAGGGTTGCAAATACCGCGCCGAAATATTGCGGCAGCGCATGCGTGCGCAAAGTGACACGCGTGACGACGCCGAACCCGCCGCCGCCTCCTTTGAGGGCCCAGAAGAGGTCCGGGTTCGCGCAGGCGTTAGCAATTCTGACCTCGCCGTCGGCGGTCACGACTTCCGCCTCCAACAGGCTTGCCCCGGCCAACCCGTAGCCTTTGGAATAACTGCCGAACCCGCCGCCGAGGACGAGCCCGGCGACGCCGACCGTCATGCAGCCGCCGCCCTGCACGTAACGCCCGCCTTTGGTCGTCACTTCGTTGTAGGCTTGCGCCCAGATCGCGCCGGGCTCGATTGAAACAGCCGGCTGCGGCTCGGCTCGCCCTTCGCAGCCCGCGCCGACGAAGGCGTCGTGCATCACGATCGCGTTCATGTGGCGCGTCCAGATCAACAGAGAGTCGGCGGCGTTCGACGTTCCCTGGTAGCTGTGGCCGCCGCCCTTCACCACCAGCCTGAGATTGTTCTTGCGGGCGAAATTGACCGCTGGGACGACGTCGGCGGTCGTTTGGGCGGCGACGGCGTAGACGCTAGGGCAAGACGTCCAGGCGCCGATCCAGCCGAGCGACTGGGTCAGGCCGACCTCGTCGCCGAGGTAATAGGGATTCTTGAGCTCCTTGAAGACCTCGGCGCAGGCCGGGTCGAAAGACGCGCCGACACAGGCGGTCAGCGGCGACGTGACCTTGATCAGCCGTCCCCCGACCTGGCGACCGAGCTCGTCCCAGGCCGCGTCCGAAGGCCACCCCGGGTCCCCGGGGCGGACGCGCGCCTTCGGCTGGGCCTGAGCCGCCGCGCCTCGCGCAAGGCCGCCCATGAACGGAAGTCCGGCGAGGATCTCAAGCAGCCGCCTCCTGCTCATTCGTTTCGCCATTCGCCGCTCCCTGGCCGCGGGCCCTTTGGCTCTCTAGCCGCTCGGCCGGAGCGTTTTCAAGGCGACCCGAGGCGTTCGATCTCGGCGGCGAGCGCATCGGGCAGCCGGATTTCGGCGGCGGCCGCTCGCCGGCCCGGAATATGGACTCCGAGCTTGGCGAGCCGGTCGAGCTGGAGCCTGAGACGCTGTGGGAAATCGGGCGCCAGCAGCAGGGGCGCGATAGCGACGACGAACAGGCCGGCGCCGGGCGAACGGCCGCCAGATGTAAACGAGGGCGCGTCGAGGGCCCAGTTGGCGCCCGTAAGCCCGGCCGCGAGCACTTCGACCATAAGCGCGATATTGGCGCCCCGCGCGCCGCCGAAAGCGAGGAGAGCGCCCTTCAGCGCCGCGCGCGGATCGGTCGTCGGCTGCCCGTCGGCGTCGACCGCCCAGCCTGGCGGCAGCGCCTCGCTGCGATCCGCGTAGCGCCTGAGCTCGACAAAGGCGGTCGCGCTCGACGCCTGGTCGACGAGGAGCGGCGGCCCTTCATCGAGCGGCGCGGCGAACGCGAGCGGGTTCGTGCAATAAACCGGCGTTTTCGCCCCGGCGACGGTGATCAGCGCCGGCCCGCTGGTCGCCGCGAACGCAACCAGTCCGGCTTCCGCCAGCCGGCGTGGGTAATAGCCAAGCTCGCCGGTGGTGTAGCTTCCCTTGCCGGCGAACAGCGCAAGCCCGAAGGTCTCGGCCCGGCGTCGAAGATCGTCGAAAGAGCGGTCGAAACCGAGCTGGGCTATTCCGCGCCTGGCGTCGCAATGGATCGCGGCCGGCGCCGGCGATGTGACAACAGGCTCAGCGGCGCCGTCGATGCGGCCCTCCCTCAGCGACTCCAGATAATCGACGAGATGGGCGAAGCCGATCCCGCTCTTGCCCAACGCCTCCGCGGAAACGGTCGCTCGCGCCAGCGACCTCGCCGCATCCGCCGAGGCGCCGGCGGCTCGGGCCGCGCGCTCGGCAAGGCCGGTCGCCTCCTCGAGGCTGAGGCGTTGCGTCATTTTCCGCCGCGCCTCCACGCCAGCACCTCGTCGCGACTCACGGATTTGTCCTGAGCCCGTGCGGCGCGCGCCTCGGCGACAACGTACGAGGAGGTCGTAAAGACGTGTTTTCGCCTCGCGACCTCGACGGTGATCGTCATTGGCTTGGCTTCCTTCGGAACCGATTGGTCAAGCGCCTGGCCAATGCGTCATGCGAAAACCGGCTCCATGCGCTTGAGCGCTTCAACCGGCAGGTGGCATTTGATCGTGTGTCCCTCGGCGACTGTGACGGAAGGGGGCGTCTCGCGCTCGCATAAGTTCCCCGGAACGTCGCGCTTGTGGCCGCAACGGGTCTGGAACGGACAGCCCTTGGGCGGCGATAAAGCCGACGGGACCTCGCCATCGAGCACGACATGGCGCTTCTTCACCCGGGCGTCGGCGATCGGAATCGCCGAGAGCAGCGCCTCCGTATAGGGATGGAACGGGGGCGTGAAGATCTGTTCGGTCGCGCCCATCTCGACGATGTGGCCGAGATACATGACGGCGACGCGGTCGGCGAGATAGCGGACGACCGAGAGATCGTGACTGATGAACACCATCGTCGTCTTCGACTCGCGCTGCAGGCTCATCAGGAGCTCGCTGATCGCCGCCTGCACCGAAACGTCGAGCGCCGACATCGGCTCGTCGGCGATGATGACGCGCGGTCGACCGGCGAAGGCCCGCGCCACGCCGATGCGCTGCTTCTGGCCGCCCGACAATTGCCTGGGCGAGCGCAAGGCGAAGGCGCGCGGCAGCTTCACCAGATCGAGCAGTCGCAGCATCATCTCGCGCCGCTCGGGATTGTCGGCGCCGATCCGGAACCGCTCGAGCGTGCGCACGATCTGCGAGCCGACCGAATGGCTCGGATTGAGGGTGTCGAACGGGTTCTGGAAAATCATCTGGATCGAGGAGATGGTCTTGACCGCGCGGCTCTCGACCGGCTGGTTCTGAATCGCCTCATGATCGAAGACGACGAGGCCCTCGCTCGCGGTCTCGAGTCCGAGCAGGACCTTGGCGAGGGTCGACTTGCCGCAGCCCGACTCGCCGACGATCGCCAGCACCTCCGCCTCGCGAGCGGCGAACGAAATGTCCTCGACCGCCTTGACCGCCCGGCTCTCCCGCTTGCCGAACAAGGCGCTGGCGGCGACGCGATAGTGCTTCTTGAGCCGCGCGACGTCGAGGACCGGCGCGCCGATGCTGACCGGGTCGAGCCGGGCCGCCGGCCGCGACGATTGGGCCCAGTCGATCGCCTCGATCCTCAGGCAGCGGCTTTGATGACCGCTTGCGCCAGGGATCGCGCGCATCGGCACGTCGGCCTGATCGCACAGGCCCTCGACGAAATAACCACAGCGCGGGCCGAAATTGCAGCCCTTCGGCCGATGGTGCGGCAGCGGCAACTGGCCGGGAATGGGAACGAGCGGATTGTCGTTCTTGTTCGTCCCCGGCATGGGCATCGAGCGAAAGAGGCCCTGCGTATAGGGGTGGCGCACGGCGCCGAAAACGTCGCGGACCGCGCCGGTCTCGACCGCCTCGCCCGAATACATCACCGTGACTTCGTCGCAGGTCTCGAGGATGAGGCCGAGATTGTGGGAGATGAACAGCGACGAGGCGCCGGTGCGGGCGGTCAAATCCTTAACCAGGGCGACGATGCCCGCTTCCACCGTCACGTCGAGCGCGGTCGTCGGCTCGTCGAGGATGAGGAGCTTCGGGTTCGAGAGCAGCGCCATCGCAATGACTACCCGCTGCTGCTGGCCGCCGCTGAGCTGGTGAGGGTAGGCGCGCATGACACGGTCCGGGTCGGGCAGGCGCACGGCCTTGATCATGTCGACGGCGCGGGCGCGCGCCTCCTCTTTCGAGACCCGCTCGTGGATCAGCGGCACTTCCATCAATTGCCGCCCGATGAGCATGGTCGGATTGAGCGAGGCCATCGGCTCCTGATAGACCATCGCAATCTTCGAGCCGCGAATGCCGCGCAGCTCCGCATCCGAGAGACTCGCCATGTCGCGGCCCTCGAAACGGATCGCGCCGCCGGTGATCCGGCCCACGCCCGGAAGGTCGCGCATGACGGCGAGCGCGACGGTCGACTTGCCGCAGCCCGATTCGCCGACCAGCCCCATCGCCTGCCCGGGCATGACCGAGCACGAGAAGTCCATCACCGCCGGAATTTCTCCGGCGCGGGTGAAGAACGAGATGCCGAGCCGGTCGATTTCGATAAGCGGTTCGACCATGCGCGCTTCTCCTCAATCGCGCAGCGACTGCTCGCGGATCGCGTCGGCGAGCAGGTTCAAGCCGAGCACGAACGACATGAGAGCAAGGGCCGGGGGCAGCGCGGGGTGGACGTAGATGCGCATGAAGCGGCTCGATTCATTGATCATCGTGCCCCAGTTCGGGCTTTCCGGCGGCATGCCGAGGCCGAAATAGCCGAGCGCGCCGAGCAGAATGGTGGTGTAGCCGATGCGCAGGCAGGCGTCGACAATGAGCGGCCCGCGCGCGTTGGGCAGAATCTCCCACAGCATCACGTACCACGGACTTTCGCCCCGCGTCTGGGCGGCGAACACATATTCACGCGTCTTGATGTCGAGCGTCAGGCTGCGCACGATCCTGAAGATGCCGGGCCCGGAGGCGAGCGCGACCGCGACGAAGATATTGAGCGTGCTCGGGCTGACCTGGATGAGCCCGAACGGGTCGGCGTTGAAGACGAAGGTCGCGAACAGCCAGCCGCCGGCGAGCAGAGTGAGCGCCAGTCTGACCGCAAGCGCCGTCGGCCGGGCGCGATAGCCGGCGATGAAGAACACGCTGAACAGCACGATCGGAAAGGCGAAGAAGATCGCCGCCATTACATAGGGGATCGGCGTGTCCAGGATGCCCGGCGACACCAGGAGGTAGAACAGAAGGATGATCGGAAAGGACAGCACCAGATTGGCCAGGAACGACAGCGTCGCATCGGTGCGGCCGCCGAAATAGCCGGCCGGCAGGCCGAGGGCGACGCCGACCGCGAGCGCGAGCAGCGTCGCCAGCGGCGCGATGATGAGCACGATGCGGGCGCCGGCGATGACGCGGCCAAACACATCGCGCGCGAGCTTGTCGCCGCCGAAGAGATAGGGCAGGCCGGAGTGAGGATCGATCGCGCCCGGCGCCGCGTGTTGCAATTCCGCGATCTGGGCAAGCGGATCGAAGAGCTCGATCCGCTTGGCGAAAATCGCCGCGAACAGCCAGAAGCCTACGAGAATCAGCCCGGCAAGCCCGGGCCCGCTCGCGACGACGTGGCCATAAAGTCCGAGCCTCCGGCGGAAGACAAGGCTTGCGCCGAGAATGACCACGAGGCTCGCCCAAACGGGGATGAGCTGCGCAAGGGTTTTGAGAACGATCTCCCCGGGACTCAGAAACTGCAAGCGCGCCCCTCTAATGCACGCGGATGCGCGGGTTGAGGTAGGCGTAGCCGATGTCGGAGATGAGCTGGGTCAACAGCACCAGCGTCACCGAGACGAGCGAGCAGGCGAGCAGAAGGTCGATGTCGTTGTTGCCGGCGGCGTCGACCAGGGCCTGACCGAAGCCCTGATACCGGAACATCACTTCGACGATCACCACGCCGGTCAGGAGCCATGGAAAGAGCAGCATGATCACGGTGAACGGCGCGATCAGGGCGTTGCGGAGCGCGTGCTTGAGCACGATCGCGCCGAATCCGAGGCCCTTGAGCCGCGCAGTGCGGATATACTGCGCGTTCATCACCTCGATCATCGAGGCTCTGGTCATGCGCGCGACATAGCCCATGCCCAGGATCGCGACGGTCGCGACCGGCAACGCGAAATTATAGAAGCTCAGATGCCCTTCGGTCGCCGCCGCCGCCGAACCGTTGAGCCAGCCGAGCCAGGAGGCGAACACAATCGTAAGCACGACGCCCGACACATATTCGGGCGTCGACGTCGTCACGATCGACAATACTGACAGGGCGCGATCGGCGCGCGACCCTTCGCGCATCCCGGCGACGACGCCGATCAGAAGAGAGACCGGGATCATGACCACGAGGACCCAGAACATGAGGATTCCGGTCGCTTTGGCCGCCGGCCCGAGCTTGTCGACGACCTTGACCTTGAACTTGGTCGAACAGCCGAGGTCGCCCTGGAGGACGCCGGAAAACTTGGGCGTCTTCGGCTCGTCGCAGAAAGAAAAGCGCGGCGCCGCGACGCCCGTCTTGGGGTCGATGTCGGGCTCTTTCGGCCAGATGCCGAGCCAGGCGGCGTAGCGGACAAGGAAGGGGCGGCGGTAGCCGTTCTTGACCAGCCAGCTCTCCAGCTCCTGGTCGGAGGCGTGCATCTCGGTCTGGCTGATCGCGAGCTTGCGCAGGTTCGGCTCGAGATTGACGAGATAGAAGACGACCAGCGTCAGGCACAGCATCGTCAGCAGCATGACGCCGAGCCGCCGCGCCAGAAACGAGGCCATCGTTCCGCTCTCCCCCACCGCTCAAAGCGCTGGCCGATCCGCTCTCATGGAGCGGATTAGCCAGCGGTTCTGAACCTCCCGGCGCCGCGCCTCAGGCGTTCAGCCATACACGCTCGAGATGGGTCTCGTAGAGCGGGTGCATGCCGTAATCCATCACCTCCGGAGTGCGGTGGTTGTAGAGGGTGAGCCAGTAGGGCTGGATGATAATGCCCGAGTCCTGAAGAATCTTCTCGAGGTCTTTCATCACGACCATGCGCGCTTTCGGATCCGGGATCGCCAGCGCCTTTTCGAGCGTGGCGTCGAATTCCGGGTTGGAATAGGCGCTCTCGTTCCAGGCCTCGCCCGTGCGGTAGGCGAGCGCGAGGACCTGAACGCCGAGCGGGCGCATGTTCCAGTCGGTGATCGAATAGGGATATTTCGTCCAGTCGTTCCAGAAGGTCGAGCCCGGCAGCACGGTGCGCTTTACCTTGAAACCAGCCTCGCGCAGCTGCGCGGCGATCGCATCGCCGGAGTTTTTGTAATATTCCTCGTCGCTGGTGATGAGGTCGTGCTCGAAGTCGATCTGCCCGGCGTCGGTCATCAGCTTCTTCGCGCCAGCGATGTCGCGCGCCTTCTTCGGCAACTCGGCATATTCCGGGTGAATCGGCGCGACGTGGAAGTTTTCGCCGACGGTGCCGTGGTCCTCAATGCCGAGTTTGAGGATCGTCGCATTGTCGACCGCCATCTGCAGCGCATTGCGCACCCGCTGGTCGTCATACGGCTTCTGCTTGACGTTCGTGCGGGCGACGATGGTCGCCGAAGTCTGGACGTCCGAGCGGGTGAGCCCGGCCTTGTCCAGGATCGCGACATAGGCCGCGTCGGTCTTCATCGTGCAGTCGAGCTCTTTCGAGTCGAAGGCGCTGACGGTCGCCGAAATGTCGGGGCCGTAG
>Ga0335076_10001907_pt1 | contig 20488 bp, 18 predicted proteins | sample Lox_Sample_25_FD_206717 | JGI IMG/M metagenome (GOLD analysis project Ga0335076, IMG submission 206717) | Soil microbial communities from Loxahatchee National Wildlife Refuge, Florida, United States - Lox_Sample_2.5 | ecosystem: Environmental > Terrestrial > Soil > Wetlands | place: USA...
GCGATCTGCAGCGCGCCCGAACCCTTCGGTTCCAGATACTCGGCCGAGATTTGCAGCTGGCCGCGATCTTCGTAAATGGTGACTCGGCCCCGCGCGACCACCTGCATGCCATTCTCAGGACGAAAACGCAAAAGCCGAGCCTGCGAGCGGAACATCACCACGTTCAACTGCGAGTTCGCATCTTTCAGCGTGAAGTAGAAATGTCCCGAGTCGTGGGCGCGAAAATTGGAGATTTCTCCTTCCACCCAGACGTCGGAATATTCCCGTTCGATATGGGTGCGGACCGCAGCCACCAGCTCGCGTACCGTCCAGACACGGCGGTCGAGCGGCCGGAAGCTGAACCCAAGTTGGTCGGTAGAAGCCACGAGAGGAAGTTTACCGTCGCCCGCTCGCGATGCAAAATCACAGATGGCCGTGCAGGAAGTGGTGCCTCTTCACCCGGATACATCCATTCTCTAGCGCCGCCACCGCCCGATCACGTAGAGGACGATAGACAGCACGACACTCAGCAGAATGGAAGTAGCCAGCGGGAAGTAAAAGGTGGTGCGCTTCCCGCGATAAAGAATGTCTCCCGGTAGTCGGCCAAGAGGGAGGTTGGTTTTACCCGCGAGAACCAGCACCAGGCCCAACCCAACCAGCAGCCCACCGGCCACCAGCAGGATTTTGCCGAGATCAGTCACCTCTAGAGTGTATACGTCAAGGCTTCTGTTCTCTGCAGTACCAAGAATTTGCTCCCTCACCCTCAATGAGTTGAAGCGGGTACCGAAAACCACGGGTGCCAACCTGAGCCAGCATGCGCCAAGGAAGATCGAGAATGCTCACTACTTGAGCTGCAGTCCGTCGTGCGACGGCAGATTTTCCTGGACTTTTTTAAGCTGCATCAGTTCCGGCCGCCGCCCTGAAGGCTGATTGCTCCTCCTGCTACAATGCGTCGCATGAAGCTGATAAAGCCTGCAATCCTCATACTTGTTGCTACCGCTCTGCTTGCCCAGGGTCCGGTTCCTCCTGAGGTACCGATCACTTCCGAGCCATCGCATCACCTGGTGCTCGAAAATGAATTCATACGCGCATTCCAGGTGGAAATCGCGCCGCACAGCGCCACCCTCATGCATCGCCACCAGCACGACTATGTATTTGTGGCCCTGGGATCGGCGAACCTGGAGAACGATGTTGCCGGCAAACCTCCGGCGATGCTGAAGTTGCAGGACGGCGAGACTCGCTTTTCCCCAGGCAACTTCGCACACATCGTCAAGAATCTGTCAGACACTCCGTTCCGCACCGTAGCCATCGAGTTGCTGCAGGATGCAGGGGCGCGGAAGAACCCTCCGCCCAAGTGGGACCAGGAGCGTGGCCTTAACGTGCTCAACGGAGGAACGCAGGACATCCTGTTTGTCAGCGACGGCGTTCGCGTTGCCGAGACCGAACTGCAACCTGGCGCAACCATACCCCGGCATCACCATAGCGGTCCACACCTGCTGGTGGCATTGAGCGATCTTGATGTGCGCAGCGACGTCGAGGGCATGGGCCCCATGCCGGGGAAATTCAAGTCCGGCGACGTAAAATGGCTGCCCGGTGGATATACGCACACCCTAACCAATGTGGGCAAGAATCCCGCGAGATTTGTCACCCTGGAATTTCACTGAGAGAGTAGCCATTGCGGGGCTGGCGCGAGACCTGTCGCTGACAGCTATCCCTTGAACGGGTTCGGGGTGAAGCTGCATCTAAATTGCATGGACCAGCTTATTTTCATCGTTTGCGGCCGCAGCAAGCGTGCCGGGCTCGGGTTCGCAAGCGTCGCGGTTCTGCTGCTTGCCTCGCTCCCCGCTTTCGCCGCGGACCCTACCCCGGCCGCGCTTATTGAACACGGCCATTTCAAGCGGGCACAGGTAATTCTCGCCGAGCGCCTCAAGGCCAATCCCAACGACGCCCAGGCTCTTTGCGACATGTCGAAGGTCTCCATCGCCTTCCTGCGTCGGGACGATGCCGTGCAGCAAGCCGAAAAGGCTTTAGCCATCGACGGCAAGAGCGTCGACTTCCATGTTCAGTTGGTGGAAGCCTTGGGATCGAAGCTGGACGATACCGACGCGGGCATGTTCGCTCGAATGTCTCTGGCGCGCCGCTTTAGGAAGGAAGCAGAAATCACGCTCCAGCTCGATCCCAACAACATTGATGCGAATGAAGATTTGATGGAGTTTCACCTGGACGCGCCGGGCATCGTTGGCGGCGACCAACAGAAGGCCGATGAGATTGCCGAGCGCATGACCCACATCAGTCCTGTGCACGGCTACCTGATGAAGGTCGAGATCGCGTTGCATGACAGGCGCACCGCGGAAATTGGGCCTTTATTACGGCAGGCGATCAACGCCGACCCGAAGAACTACTCCGCCCAAATGCGCGCGGCAAACTTTTATCTCGAGCAGGGCGGCGCTGCCCTCGCACAGGCCGAAGCGCAGGCAAAACAGGCCATCGCTATTGCTCCTGATCGAGTCAGCGGATATACCGCGCTGGCCGTCGTTTACACGCAGCAAGCCCGCTGGAACGATCTCGAAGCCTTGCTGAAGGACGCGCAGACCGCGGTGCCGGACGATCTCGCGCCGCTCTATCAATCGGCGAAAAACATCGTCACCAACAATCAGATTCAGCAAATGACGCGCGCGGAGGGTTATCTACGGTCATATCTCGCTCAGCCCCCGGAAGGAGGCGAGCCCAGTCTGGCCGGCGCCCACTGGCGCCTGGGCCTGGTACTGGAGAAGCAGGGCCACAAGGATCAAGCGAGGCAGGAACTTCAAACAGCCGTAACTCTCGATCCCAAGTTCGAACCGGCTAAGAAGGATCTGAAACGCCTGCAGTAAACGCCCGAGGTGGAAGTCCGCCCAGCGCGCGACCTTGCCAGCTAGAAACTCATCATCTCGAACGGCTTCTCCTTGTGCTTCATGACGACCGTGGAAGAAGTTCGGCCCACTCCCAGCAGCGCGTTGGCGTAGGCGATCTTCTCGAGCGCAGCAATCTCCGGATCGGATATCTCCTCGATCAAGCGTTCCGCTCTGTCAGATGAGATTTTTGTCGCCAGACCAATGCAACGGCCCCACATAGCTACGGACGGCCAATTGCCCTTGAACGCCAGGTTCGGATTGTCCTGATCGCTATCCTCATCATAGAGCTTGTCCACCCACCTCATAGCGTCTGCCAGGACAGATGTGGCTCCGTCTTTGTCGCCCATCTTCAGGTAGGTTTCCCCAGCCTCCAACAGGGCTACGACTGCCCACAATGGGCGCAAGCCATCGATTTGTTTTCGTATGCCCGCGATGGCTTCCCTGGCCACCTGCGGTTCGCGGATCGCCGCCATTTTGGACACCGTTCGCAGGGCCGAAAACTGTGGATGATAGCCCTTGGGCGTGACCTGGGGAAGACCTAAGGCATCCGCCAAGGCTTGCCTTAAGTCCTTACTGCACTCTTCAGAGATGCGAGCGGAGGTCGCGAATACGTATACCTGCTCATCCTCTGCGGCGGCATCTGGCAGCGTCGGTCCGAAATTCACAATGCCCGAAGTGTCTTCGCTCTTGCCATCTGATGTCTCGCGCTTAACCGGAGGAATGGAGTTTAGCCCTTGAGGGTACCGGGTCAATGCCGATTTCACAGATTCGTGCTCGCGCTGCAACGCTTCGGCGCGGCTGCTGTCTAGTTCCTTCAGGATAGGCAACACTTCGAACAGGCGCAATTCATAGAGGGACGAAAACCTGGTTTCGTCCTGGAAGGTTTGAATGGCCATCCGGCCGGTACTGCTTTCGTCTTTGGCATTCTTCGCCTGGTCCAGCACCGCGTCAGCGGCTTCCAGCACCGTGGGGGGTGGGAGCTCACGCCAAAGATGGGTCAGCATTCCTGCGAAATCATCCGGTGTCACCCATGCGGGATCCGGCGGGTTCTGCTCGTAGGTGGTGAGTGCCTGAGCAAAAATAACGAGCCGTTCAGACTTATGGGACTCCGGGAGCGCCTGGACCAGTTCGGTGGCGCTGTCGTACGGATAGTCTGCGCTGTCAGCAAGGCGATTGAGGACTCCTTCGGCCTTCCGATATTCTTTCTTTTCGAGAAAGTGCTCCACTAACTCGCTGTTCACTTCGCTTCTTACACTGGGGTCTGCCCCCTCGGCGAGCTGCTCCGCTTCTTCGGGATACTTCCACATCAACTGATGTAAGGTATCTCTCTGTAGCGACTGCCTCACCCGGCATGTCTCATCTTTGACCACACAGGGCTCGCTCTGCGCACTTGAAACTGCTAAAGAAGCGTGGAATGCATTTTCCAAAAGAAGCCTGGCTTTCCGGGGGTTGGACTTGCTGTAGCCATTGGAAATCTGCCGGAGGAGGTAAGCACGCATCTCTGGCTCTGCCGCCGAGGCTTGCGCCTCCGCCGATTGCAGAAGGCTGAGCCCATGTTCCTGTTGGAGGGTAAGCTTGAGCCTGGGTTTCTTCGAAATGGACTTCGGTGAGCGGGCAACTGCCTGAGGGCTCGGCACAAGCTCTTCCGAGCCTGCTGCAGAACTTTCCAAAGTGAGGAGCAATGCTAATGGCAAGAGACACGAGGCCAACCGCATGACTTAACCTCGCCGGACCGTACGACTATCTCACAAATGTCTACTAGGCGCTGCATCAATCTTGGTCGGGCGTAATCATGGATAACTCACTCAGTGCCCTCCATATTCGTCGCGCAAGCGGGTCTGACGATTCGTCATGGGGATTTCCCGGCCGCCAATGAACACTTGCTTGACGTCGGTAGTCACGTCCAGGGGATCGCCGTTGGCCACCACCAGGTTGGCCATCTTGCCCACATCGAGCGATCCTAGTTTGTCAGCGACCCCCCAGATCTCAGCGGGGTTCAGCGTAATTGCCTTCAGCGCCTCGTCGTAGGGAAGCCCGAAAGCGACCGCATATCCCGCCTGGTAGGGCAAATTCCGGACGTTATGGGCTTCGTAAGAGGCGAACGCGATCTTGACGCCTCGCTTGTAGAGTTGGGCAGGCAGGCTGTAGACGGCGTCATAGCGCTCGTCCGGCTCGGGGTCTTCGTAAATCGGGCCGACAATGACCGGCGCCTTGAGAGCGGCAACATAGTCCAGTACCGGCTGCGAGTGGCTGATGTGGTTGAGGACAAACTTGAGATTGAATTCCCGGGCGAGTGCCACCGCGGTCTCAAGATCGCTTGGCCCCTCGGCAGCGAGCACGATGGGTTTTTGTCCCTGGAGGTAAGGCAGCAGGGCCTCTAGTTTCAGATCCCGCTTCGGCGGAGAGGGCGGTTCCTTCTTGTCTTTATCGTCGGCCTTGTTGGCGAAGTCGGTCTTCTTTTTCTGGTAGTCGGCCAGGCGCTGGGCGTAGTCCTGCGCATCCAGGAAGGCTTGGCGCAGTTGGGCGGCCATACCCATGCGTGTGTAAGGAAACTTTGCGCTCTCGAAGGAGCGGTTACGGCGCTGGTCGCCGGTGAAGTTCAGCGGCATGGCGACATCGCGGAGCATGAGCATTTCCTGCGCCGATGGGCCGTCGAGCTGGATGAAGGAATCCTGCCCTGGCAAAGTGTCCCGGCTTTCAGGCGCGACGATGGCATTGGTGATGCCGTTTACCCGGGTCACGGGAATCAATTCCGACTCGGCGTGAAAGGCATCGTAGACATGCATATGGGGCATGATCTCGTCACTCAGCTCCACCAGATCATTGGTGCTGTCTTCGGCCGAGATTTCGGTCAAACCCAGGCTGGTTTCTGAGTCGATCAGACCGGGATAGACGGTCATGCCGCTAACGTCGATGATGCGGGCGTCCTTGGGAATCGAGACCGATTTTGCCGCGCCCACGGCAGTAATCTTCCCGTTGTCCATGACAATGACGCCGTTTTCGATGGTGCCGTGCGAGACGGTGAGGAGTTTGCCGCCTTTGAGAACCACAGGTTTGGTTTGGGCGAAGGCAGTGATCGCCAGCAGAGTGCTCAACAGTGCTGCCAGCATAAGGTGTAATGACCGTGGTGAGCCAAAACGCTGCTCCAACTCGAGTCGTGCCGAGGTCTGGCGTCTCTGGTCCGAGGCCCGGCATCCGGAGTCTGACATCAGGCCTGCGAGGTCCACCGTCCGCTTCATAGTCCCCCCTTGTAGTGCGGCATTCCGTAGCCGGGCAACGAGCGGTCAAAATACACATCTCCATCGATGAAGACTTTGTTGGGCACTCCGTAGCTGGAGAGCGGATATCCATCCCAGATCACCAGATCAGCATCCTTGCCGATATCGATGGAGCCGACGCGGTCATCCACGCCCACGATCCATGCGGCATTCAGCGTGATCATCTTCAGGGCCTCTTCTTCTGTGGCCCCGCCGTAGCGCATGGTCTTCGCCGCCTCCTGGTTCAAGCGTCGCGCAAAATCCTCAGAATCGCTCTTGATGGCGACCCGCACGCCTTTGCGCATGGCCATGACCGCGTTCCACGGAATTGCGTCCCAAGCTTCCTGTTTGTAGCCCCACCAGTCGGAAAAGGTGGCAATGCCGATATTCTCGGCGGCAAGCTTTTCCGGCACTTTATAGGCTTCGAGCGCGTGGTGGAAGGCGCGAATTTTGTACCCGAATTCCTTGGCGATGGCGATCTCGGTGAGGAGCTCATCGGCGCGGTAGCAATGGATCTGCACCATCAACTTGCCGCGCAACACGTCGGCCAGGGCATCGAGTTTCAGATCGCGCTTGGGAGGCTTAGCATCCTTGTCGCCTTTCTTGACTTTGGCATCGTAGTCGTCCCATTCGCGCATGTATTCCTGGGCCTCGACCAGCGCGGCACGCTGCACGGCAAAGTTGCCCATGCGGGTGGAAGGCAGCTGCTCGCGGCGGCCGTAAACCCGTTTGGGGTTCTCTCCGCTGGCGAACTTGATGGAGCGCGGCGCGCCAGGAAACAACATGGCGTCGCGATCGGCGCCATACTTGTGCTTGATGACGATGGCCTGCCCGCCAATCATATTGGCCGAACCGTGCAGCAGCAGCGAAGTCGTCACTCCGCCCGCCAGGCCGCGGTAGATGGCCTTGTCCTGATAGTCGAAAGCATCTTTCATCATCATGTGCGGCGTGATCGGGCTGGTGGCTTCGTTGATGTCGTCATCGAGCGCGATATGCGAGTGCGAGTCGATGATTCCCGGCGTCAGGTATTTGCCTCCGGCATCCACCACGGTTGCGCTAGATGGAGCGTTAACGTCTTTGCCGACGGCGACAATCTTTCCGTCTTTGATGTAAACGCTTCCGTTCTGAATCTTGCCGTGGGTGACCGTCATGACCACGGCGTTCCTGATTAGAACTTCGTTGTGCGCGGACGGAGGCAAGGGCTGATCGGTCTGCGCCAGCCCAGCGAAAGGCACGATCAGCAGGAAACAGAAAATCCGCGCGGCCGCAGCCGCAAACCGGCGACACATCGTAGAACGACTCATGGCAGGAGCTCCTCGCAGGAAGGAAACGAGATTCTAGTGACCAACGCGCCAATTGGCAATCGGAAATTGCGCCCCGGACTTGAAACTCGACCGCAATAACTGGGAGACTGCACTCATGCGCGCAGTGGTCCAACGGGTGAGCCGTGCCAAGGTGACGGTAAGAGACAACATTGCCGGCGAAATCGGCCATGGACTACTAGTTTTGCTAGGTGTCGCCCACGGCGATACCGAGGCAGACGCCGACTACCTGGCCGACAAGATCGTAGGCCTGCGAATTTTTGAGGATTCAGCGGGAAAGATGAATGTCGCGGTCGCCGAGGTAAATGGGGCGGCGCTGGTGGTATCGCAGTTCACGCTTTATGGGGACGTTCGTCGCGGCAAGCGGCCATCTTTCGACGCCGCAGCAGCGCCCGAGCAGGCTCGGATTCTCTACGAATACTTCGCGGGCCGTATCCGCGCGGCCGGAATTCCCTGCGAGACCGGGCGTTTTCAGGAGATGATGCAGGTCGAACTCATCAATGACGGGCCGGTAACGATCCTGCTCGATTCGAGCAAGACCTTCTGACAATTGTCTAGTGTCAATACCGGCGCCGATTCTGCTCGAATTCAGCCGACAATCAGATCGGCGACCCGCATCGTATCTCTGCAGGCGCGGACGTCGTGGGTGCGGATAATGTGCGCGCCTTTCAACGCCAGGGCGGTCTCGGCGGCCAGGGTGGCGAAGGCCCGCTCGTCCACAGCGGCGTCCTTTCCATCTCGGGCCTGCAAGCGTCCGAGAAATGACTTGCGCGACACTCCCGCCAGCAGGGGATAGCGAAGCTGGTGGAAGTCCTCGAAATGCTTCATCAATGGATAATTTTCTTCGAAGCTCTTGCCAAAGCCAAACCCGGGATCCAGCACTAGGCGTTCCCGCTTTACGCCAAGGTCGAGCGCTGCATCAGCCCACTGCCGCAGTTCACGTTTGATTAGGCCCAGCATGTCGGCGATGCGAGGCAAGGTGCGCCACTCTTCCGGACGCCCGCGGCTGTGCATCATCACCACTCCACATTTCAGCTCGGCCACCGTCCTCGCCATTCCCGCATCCCAGCGAAGCCCACTCACGTCGTTAACGATTTCGGCGCCTGCGCCCAGCGCCGCCCGGGCGACCGTCGCCTTGTACGTATCCACGGAAATGGTGGCAGACGGGCGCTGCTGCTTGAGTCCGGAGATCACCGGAATGATTCTTTCGATTTCGTCCGTTTCGCTTACCCCGGGGCGGAGTGACTCCGCTATTCCGGAGGATTTCTCAGTTGCTCCTGCATCGAGTACCCTGGCACCGGGCCGCGTCGATTCCCCACCTACGTCGATAATGTCGGCGCCATCCTCCAGCAGTCGCACAGCATGCTCAATGGCAGCAGCCGGGTCGAGATACTTACCACCGTCGGAGAAGGAATCCGGAGTGACATTCACGATTCCCATGACCAACGTGCGTTTGCCCAGCTTCAGGACGCGTTTTCCGATATTCCAGTCGAACACTGGCCGCATTTCAGGATTCTAAATGAGACCCGGCCGTCTGCAGGCGCCGCAGTTGGCCAGCCAGCGGTGGGCGAGCCTGCGGATGACCGAGTTGCCCGATGAAGTGCTAGAATTCTGCTATCGCCCATGCGCCGTACGCGCCTGCATCTTTTACCGTTTCTTTGCCTGCTGCTCACTGTGCAGTTGCAAGCGGTCCACCGCAAACCGCTTCCGTCACGGATCAGCGCCATTCTGAGTGATGCCCAGCTGGCGCGGGGTTTTTGGGGGATCGAGGTCTTATCTCTTTCCTCGAGAAAAGTTCTTTATTCGCAAAACGCCGACAAGCTTTTCACCCCAGCGTCAAATACCAAGTTGTTTACGACCGCGGCCGCGATTGCCCTGATCGGGCCGGATTACAAGTGCCGGACAACGGTGGAAACCACCGGCACCCTGGACAAGTATGGGCGCTTGAATGGCGATCTGCTTCTGGTGGGACGCGGCGACCCGAATCTCTCTGGACGTGAATTGCCGTATGCCGTGCGCACGGCGCGGAGTGACCGTCCCATCAAGGTGCTGGAGGATCTGGCCGACACCCTGGTGCGGAAAGGGGTCAAGTACGTAGATGGCGACATCGTGGCAGATGATTCCTACTTCGCCTTCGAGCGTTACGGCGAAGGCTGGAGCCAGGACGATCTGGTATGGAGTGACGGCGCCCCGGTTTCCGCGCTCACCATCAACGACAACGTGGTCTTCGTGAACATCCTGCCCGCGGACCATGCGGGCGAGCGAGCCTTTGTCAGCATCACGCCGTTCGCGGATTATTACCGTATCGACAACCGCATCATTACTACCCCTTCGGGCACAGACCGCAAAATCTTCGTCAACCGCGAACCCGGGTCCACCATGTTGACCCTCTGGGGCAATATGCCGCTGGATGACCGGGGCGCCGATGAGGCGGTGGCCATTGAGGATCCCGCGGACTTTGCGGCGGAACTCTTCCGCAGTCTGCTGGAGAAGCGCGGCATCACCGTGTATGGACAGCAGCGCACTCGGCACACAGAATTGGCAAGCCTTTCCACCTTCAGCGTGACCACGACGGCTCCGGCCGGCGGCGGCGACGAGAACCCGCTGCGTCCATCGAGAAACGGGGAGCGGCTGGTACTGGCCAGCCACGACTCCGAACCGCTGATCGAGGATGTACGGGTGATCAACAAAGTGAGCCAAAATCTGCATGCGGAAATCCTGTTGCGCTTGCTGGGCCGGGAGAAGGGGACTTCCGGCACGGTGGAAGGCGGACGCGAGGTGGTTCGCGGCTTCTTAACCAAGGCGGGCGTCCCCAGTGACCAATACGTCTTCTACGATGGTTCCGGGCTTTCGCGACAAAACCTCGTCACGCCCCAGGCGGTCGTGCAACTGCTCAGCTACGCGGCGGTCCAACCCTGGGCCGGGAGTTTCCGTGCCACCTTGCCGGTGGCCGGTGTCGACGGATCTTTGGCGGATCGTTTCAAGAGCGGCACGGCGGAGGGACGGGTTTACGCCAAGACAGGTTCGCTGGGCGGCGTGAAGACCCTGGCGGGCTATGCCACTACCGACAGCGGCGACCAGGTCGCTTTTGCCATCCTCTCCAACAACCTCAACCTTCCTTCCAAACAGGTGACCGATACCATCGACCAGATTCTTGAAACCGTGCTCGACGATGGACCGGCGAAAAAGCCAGTAATTTCGAACCGGCTGGGGCAGTCTGACCTAGCCCAACAAAAAGGGAATGGCAACGGAAGGTGATTGGTCGCACGCCGGAAACGGCCTGGCTTGGATTCCCAAGCTGATTCCGCTCCCAAACAATGCCGGTGTGAGGCAACACTCCTCGCCTTGACGACTCAAGCGCATAGTTTTACCGGCGAAGCGCTGGGGAAATTCGACGTTCTGCCTGGATCCGCAACATAAGTATAGGGACAGCAAATCGCAGAACTGCAGCACATCGATCAGGACGCCGCGCTCGGCGTCGGAATGCCTGTCCTGCTGAGCAAGGCGCTGCCGGCGCGCCGCCTCCTCTTTCAAGAAAGCAGATATCTGCTGCGCTTCGTCGCGAGAATCGATGCCCAAGGTCCTTCTCATCTCCCCGAGGCGAGAGAAATGAGCACTGACCATGATTCCGCCAATGGGTGCGGCCGCTGCCGCCCTATCAATCGAAATAATCCAGGCTGAGAGGAAGTCTGAAACGTCCGCATCCAGAAATGAGAGCGGGCGGCCGGTCGGGCTCAGTCTTGGAGTAGGGCCGTCCGCGGAGGGGATTGGCGTATCGAAGGAGGCCCAACCGGCGTCGTGAAGGGCGATCGCCTGAATGATGCCGTCATCAAGCGAGGGGAGAAACGGCGAGTGAAGGGCGGAAGCCAGACTGCCCGCGAGTGCCGCATGGTCGGGCTGAGTGATCAGCCACCAGGATGAGTCATCCTGCTGCTGCTGTTGTGCGATAGCATCCCACACGCTTACCTCCGCGCTGGAGCTGGAAACGGGGCGGAATGAGCCATTGAGCGGATAAAGAATCATGAAAGACTCAGCGGTTGCCAATTAGCAGTTAGCGCCCGGCATTTAGCCATGAAGCCGCGTGGCAAGGCCCGACATCTACGACCAGGCGCCAAGCATTTATGGCTCACAGACAGGTCACACTCTCATGCGCTTGGCTTGCCGCTCGCGCACGGCCCGCAAGGCGCCGGAACCGGTTCCTGTAGGCGGTTTCTTCATTCCGTCGAGCAATTCTTTTAAGACGATCGCGTTGTTGTGCACCGAATTTTTCGAGGCGTACAACAATGTCAGGCGCTTGCGAAGAAATGCCAGCTTGTAGAGTCTGCGGAGCGCGTCCTCAGCTTCAGGCCGGGCAAGTTCCTTCATATATCGCTTGCGAAAAGCTCCCCAATCGTCAGGGCGAGCATGGAACCAGTGGCGCAGGTCGTCCGATGGCGCCAGGTCGCGCAACCAGGCGTGAAGCGCAGCTCGCTGTTTGCTCACGCCCCGTGGCCAGAGGCGGTCCACGAGCACGCGGGTGCCGTCTTTGACTGCGGGTTTCTCGTAAATTCGCTTCACCGCAACCGGCATAACTTTGCTCTATTATTGTACGTCCGGCACGACAGGATGTGCGAAAGCTGGAGACTACTTTCAATTTGAGGCGCGGATGGAATTTCTTGGGCTCTCAGCCAGTTTCCAATTGCGCGTCCGGCGATCCTTGGCCGCAGGGGCAGCGGTTGTGGTCTTGCTATGGATTGCGGGACTAAGCGGTTGCGAAGCGGAACGAAGAAAGAGCGACGCTGAATTAGGATTAACGCCGCAGCAGGCCTCCGGACGCCGCGTATACGATAAGTATTGCGACCGCTGCCACGAGCCGTACTCGTCCCGGGGCAAGCAGGGGCCGAGCATGAAGGGCGTTTTCAAGAAATCATATCTCTCCGAGAGCGGCCTTCCCGCCAATGACGAGCGTGTGGGCGAAATTGTTCGCCTCGGGCGCTCCAAGATGCCGGGGTACGGCCAGGTGATGTCGCAGCAAGAGCTGGACGACCTGCTCGTCTATATGCACACCCTCTGACGGTTGGCGTGGGACCGCCACCTCCCAAGCTGATAAAATCTAGAGAGTCGCATATGTCCTCAGGCTCCCAATTCGTGCAGATCGATCTCGCCCCGCCGGTGCGCCAACCCAAGCCCGACTGGCTTCGGGCCAAGGCCCCGGTCGGCAACAATTTTCACAATCTTAAGAAGCTTGCCCGGGGCCTGGGTCTGCATACCGTGTGCGAGTCGGCGCAGTGTCCGAATATCGGCGAGTGTTGGAACCACCACACCGCGACCTTTATGCTGTTGGGCGACATTTGTACCCGCCGCTGCGGTTTTTGCGCCGTACCCAAAGGCAGACCCGAAGCCATTGACTGGGATGAGCCGCGCCGCGTGGCCAAGGCCGTGGCCACGCTCGGCCTGAAACATGCGGTCATCACCAGCGTGAATCGCGATGATGACAACCTTGGCGGCGCTAGAATCTTCGCCGAGACGATCCGTCAAGTCCGCGAACTCGTCTCCGGTTGCCGCGTGGAGGTTCTGATCCCTGATTTCCAGGGTTTGGACGAAGCGCTGCGAATCGTACTGGCTGCCAAGCCCGACGTGCTCAACCACAATACCGAGACGGTTCCGCGATTGTATCGCGCGGTTCGTTCCGGAGCGCGGTATGAGCGTACACTGCGGCTGCTGGAGAATGCGAAAGAGTTCTCTCCCTCGTCCGTGACCAAATCGGGCGTCATGGTTGGACTCGGCGAAACCATGGCGGAACTGGTCGATGTCTTCCGCGACCTGGGGACACGCGGCGTGGACATACTGACGGTAGGACAGTATCTGCGGCCTTCACGCGATCACTTGCCAATCGCGCGCTTCTATACACCGGAGGAATTTCAGTTCCTGAAAGAAGAAGCATTGCGCTTCGGATTCCGTCACGTCGAGTCCGGACCTCTGGTGCGCTCCAGCTATCACGCCCACGAGCAAGCCGGCGCGACCTGCTCCCCCAAAGCCGTCTGAATTACCACACCCAGCAGGCGTTCTTCCGAACCATGGGCGCATCTTCTTTGCAGTGAAATGCCTGACGGAAGGCCGGCATATTTGAGACTGCGCCATTAACCCTCCAGTTCGGCGGGGAGTGGGTATCCAGCGTCACCAGCATGCGCCGGTAAGCGTCCGTGCGGTTCTGACACCAGGCGCTGGCCCAACCCACGAAGAAGCGTTGTTCCGGATTCAGCCCGCCAATGATCTGCGGGGGTTTACCCAGCAGCGCGCCCACAAGAGCGGCATACGCGACGCGCAACCCGCCATTGTCGGCGACGTTCTCGCCGGTGGTAAGCTCGCCGTTAAGTTTCAGGTCGTCCACCGCAGTGTAGTGCGCATACTGATCGGTAATGCACTTCGTCCGTTCCTGAAAGGCTTTCTTGTCGTCCTCGGTCCACCAGTTGCGCAGATTTCCATCCCCGTCGAATTGACTCCCCTGGTCGTCAAAGCCGTGAGTCAACTCGTGACCGATGAAGGAACCGATGGCGCCGAAGTTCAGCGCATCATCGGCGTGAATGTCGAAGAATGGCGGCTGCAGAATCCCCGCCGGGAAAGTGATGTTGTTCATTTGAGGGTTATAGCTGGCATCCACGGTGGCCGGCGAATACGGCCATTCATCCTTGTCTACCGGCTTACCGATCTTCGTCAGTTCCCGCTGGAATCGGAACTCATTGGCCCGCAGAGAATTACCCAGTGCATCTCCACGAATGACGGCCAGGCCGCTGTAGTCGCGCCACTGGTTGGGATAGCCGATGCGGTTAGTGATCGCCGCGAGCTTCTGATGGGCTCGCCGCTTGGTCTGGAAGCTCATCCAGTCAACATTGTCGATGTCGCCCGCTAGAGCGGCTTCGAGCATGTAGACCATCGTCAGCACCCGAGCTTTGCTGGCCGGGCTGAAGGCTAGTTCGACGTACTTCTTCCCTACGGCTTCGCCCAGATCGTAGTCGGTGTAGCTGACGCAGCGTTTCCAGCGCGGGGGAAGTTCCCTGGCGCCCGCCATCGTCTTGTGAAAAAAATCGAAGCTTTCGTCGGCGAAGCGCGCCGGCAACAACATGGAATCAGAGTGCACCACCTGCCAGCGCAAATAGGCCTTCCAGTCTTCGAGAGAAAAGGTTCGCATGAGTTCGTCTATAGCTTTGACGAATTCCGGCTCACTCACATTGAGGGCTTCAATCTTCGGCGCTCCGATTGCGCGCCGATAGTTGTTCCAATCAAAAGCGGGCGATAGCGAGACCAATTCCTGCCAGGTCATCTTGTGATAGACCTTGTTGGGGTCGCGGCGGCTGGCACGGTCGAGGGCGCTGCCCGCCAGTTTGGTCTCTATATTCAGGACGGCTTTAGCCTCGGCCGCAGCCCTCTCGGGCGCGTCTCCGAGCAATTCAAACATCTTCTGGACATGGGCCAGGTACTGCTTGCGTAGTTCGAGCGCCGGCGAGTCTTCCTTGAGGTAGTAATCGCGATCGGGCAAGGCCATTCCGCCCTGAATGATTTCAGCAGTCTCCTGGGTGGCATCTTTGAAGTCCTGATCTACGTCGAAGTTGAAAAGCGCATAGGCGCCCTCGCGCTGCAGATGAGCAATTTCGCGGACTAGCTGATCGCTTGACTGCAAGGCGTTGATGGAATCCAGGTCGCTTGCGATGGGATCGAGGCCAGCCTTCTCAATGGTTTTCTCGTCCATGCAGGAGGAGTAGTAATCGCCGATCTTCTTCTCATCCGCGGTTCGCTTGGGATCGTTGCGCGCGTATTTTTCGACGATCCCCCGAATCACCGACGCGGTGCGGGCGGTCATTTCGTCGAAGGCTCCCCAGCTGGCGCGGTCCGGCGGTATGGGGTTCTGGGCCTGCCACTGGTTGCAGGCATAGGCATAAAAATCTGTACACGGGTCGACGCTCTTATCCAGCATGTCGAGACGAGCGTGGCCCGTCGCCGCCTTCGGCTTCCGCGGTGCACCGTGGGTTTGCGCCAGCGCAAATACGGCGGACAAGATTACGAACAAGCTGAACCTTAACGCTCGCATTCTTCCTCGCCGGGAAAGGAATTGATTCTGGTCACGCATGAATCGCAAAGGCCTGGGGACGAGAATGCCCGGTACGCCACCAGGTAGATGGCGTTCCGTAATTTTGACGGGTAGGAAATGAAACCGTCAACTCGATCACACCAGCGGCGGAATCTCGCTTCCCAGCTGCTCAAAACACCTTGAAGTGGATGGTGAGATATCGCTTGGGATTTTCCCGAATCGCCTTGACCAGTTCTCTGGTTTCCACCAGCATCTGGTTGCTGTTGTTGTAGAGCGAAGGATCGCGCAGCAACTTTCCGGCGGTTCCCTCGCCCGCTTCCAGATGGTCGGTAAGCGCGGAAAGCTTGTTCATGGTGTTCTGAAGTTTGTCAGCAAACTCCTGATCCTTGGCCAGCTTGCCAATGGCGCCTTTGCCGGCATTGATGTCGTCGGTCAAATGCTTGACGTTTGCGATCGTATCGTTGGCATTGTTGTAGAGCGTGGGATCCTTGAGCAGCTTGCCAGCCGTACCCTTGCCCGCATTGATGTCGTCGATGATGGTGTTCAGCTTGTCGACGGTGGCATTGGCTTTGCGGTAAAGCTCATCATCGGAGATCAATTTGCCAATCGTGCCGTTGCCCGCGCTCACCTGGTTCACCAGACCCTGGAACTCATTGACCGTCGCCGCCAGTCGGTTATACAGCGTGGGGTCATAAACCAGTTTTCCGATGGACCCCTGGCCGCTTTCGATGAAGGCCACGATCCGGTCCACGCGTTTCAGCAGGGAATCAAGATTCTGCAATGTGCCCTGGCTGGCGCGCACCACATCCTGAATATCAGGATGATCGCGGGTAGCCAGAGTGTCTCCGTCCTGTGCCAGCGGACCAGAGGCGCGCGAGCTGTCGATATCGATGAAAGTTTCGCCCAGTACACCCGCCGTCGCCAGGCTCGTAACCGAGTCTTTGTGAAGACTGAAGCCGTAGCGGGTATTCACCTTCATGAGAACTTCCACGGGCGTCAGCTGCTTATCGCGATCGGCGACGATGCGAATCTTGCTGACGTTCCCTATGTCAACACCGGCCAGTCGCACCGGTGCCCCTTCCCGCAGACCGGCGGTATTGTCGTAGTAGCTCTTGAGCTCGATCTTCCGCGTGAAAAGACCACCGGTGCCGCTCATCAAGAAGATGAGAACAGAGAGAGTAATGCTGGCAAAGACCACCGTCAGCCCAACCTTCAGTTGCGACCACTTCAACTGTTTCTGGCTAGGCACGCCGTCCCCCAAGCATCATGTGCAATCCTCCTACCTAGGATGCCACCGCGAGTTGCCAGCATAATAACAAACCCCACCGCAGCCGCGGTCTTCCATCCGCTAAACCAGCCGCAACTCACGCCGTCTTCGAACTAAGGGTGGGGATCAACGCCAAGGCCAGCAGATAGGCCCCAGCCCCGCACGCCAGCGTAACATTGAGGCCGAAATGGATTGCGATCACCATCGCCAGCACCGACCCTAGAACGCTGGACGCCGCATTCATGGCCCAGGCCCATTCCACCGCATTATCGTGGGCAGCCGGGACCAGGGCCTCCTGACCTGGCAGATTAGCCAAGGCCCGCAATCCGGTCGGGAAAGGCATGCCCATGGCGAATCCAAGCGGGACCAGAAGCACCGCGCTGACCAATAGTTTTGCCACAAAACTCAGGCCGATCAGCGCGTGCAGCACCGCCGGCAGCGTGAAAACGTAGAACGACAGCGCCAGGGCTATCAGCAGCAGCGGCAGCCAGCAGCGCGTGGTTTGCGAAAGCCAGCGCCTCGACATCAGGCTGCCACCGCCACTCGAAAGCAGCATCAGAAATACCACCACCGTCAGCGCGTACGTGGGGTGGCCAAGAAACAGCACGAAGCGTTGAATAAAGGCAATCTCGACCAGGATGTATCCCAACCCCACGGCGACAAAATAGAGAAGGGAGATCGCCCGCTTCTGGCCTGCCGCCCTGCCCTTTACCGCCAGCGGAATGACGAGGAAGGCGAGCACGGCCACGATGGAAATCAGGAACACCATGCCCAGCACCACTACACCCAGATTGACCTTCCAATCGATGCCTTGCGCCAGTGAGCCGGGATGCAGCAACTGACCCGTCTTCAAGGTGAAAAAGAAAAACGGTGCGTTGTCGGTGACGGGAGAAATGTCGTACGGATAGTGCTCCGCGAACTCTTTGGGATCGTTGAGCTGAATCAACTGACCGAAGGAGTCAGAGGTTGCCTCATAGCGGCCCGAGGTTGGGCTGGGGGCATCCGGATCTGCGGGATACAAGACGTCCAGCACCGGATAGGTCGCCGCATCGTCCCGCACCCTTTGCAGTTCTTCCTCGGTGAAGGACGTGCGCTTCGCGAGTACCACCACTGGAATGCCGTCTTCGTCGAGATCGCCCTCAGAAACTACGACGAAATTGTTTCTCGTATCCTTCACCCCAAGCTCGTGCAAGGCCTGCATAGCGACCGACACCACCCGCAACGCCTCGCGGGGCTGCTGAAACTCCCAGCGAGTGATGGCGATCATCCCGTCCGGCTTCAAGTGCTCGAAGTATTCGCGGAAGGCGTCCACGGAATAGAGACTGTTCTCGCTGAGGGCAAACGCACCCGCGGCGGTCGAAGCCCAGGTATCGACCAGTGTCATCTGGATCACGTCGAAGCGCTCTTGGGTGTTTCGCAGGTAGGAACGGCCGTCGGTGACGTGAATGTGGACATCGGGCCGCTCATAGAGGTGATACGAGTAATCGGCGTAACGGCCACGCATGATGGTATTGGCGATGATGGGATTGATCTCAATGGCAGTGACGCTGGGACTGCCGGCAATTAACGCGCGCAACACGTCGGGACCGCCGCCCGGGCCGATGATCGCATAATCGCCATGCGGCCGGAGCACATTGGGAAGAGCCGGGGCAACTCCCAACTGGGCTTTCCGCCACTGCGCATCCTGCCAGTGGCTGGGATCGGCGCTCATGATGAAAGTCGAGGCGTCGGCGTCAATGACCACCGCCTTGGCATCGCCCTGGCGATCCACTTCCACACGGGAAATCGCATTCCAGCGGGCAAACTCCACCCAGGACGAATCGCGCAACTGGCCCTTGGCATAAGTGACGTCCAGCACTTTGCCAGAGTAATTCGCGGCGATGAAGATGACGAAGAGCGCGACTCGCACCCATGAGGATCGGCGGCTTCGCCGGTCGGCGGCCCACACTGCGCCAGCCACCGCCGCCATGGCTCCTGCGAAGAGCACCGTATTTGGTCCGCCCAGAAAATTGAGCAGCGGAACAACCGCTAAACAAGCCAAGGCCCCCCCGGCAAGGTCGGCGCCGTACAGGCTGGGAATGGTCTTCGACTCGCGCGCAAACAGTACGGAGAATTCCAGTCCGGTCAGAAAAAAAGGCACAGCAGACGCCAGGTAGATGGCAGTCAGGCGCAGCAGGTTCTCGGTTGAAAAATCCAGAGAGACCGGAATCCTGAGCACAATAACCAGAACGACGACCACGACCAGCGCATTGATATTGCAGAGCCTGGAAATCAGGGCACGTGTTTCGAAGCCCGCCAGCCTGCGTTTCCACAGATATGCGAATACTCCTCCTGCGCCCAATCCCAGGAGAGCGATAGAGATCGCCAGAAAGGCAAAATGATAGAAGAGCACCACAGAAAACAGACGGGTCAGCGCCAGTTCCAGAAGCAGCGCCGCAAAACTGCTCAGCGCAACGCCAGCGAACAGTTGTTTACTTCGATTTTGGATGGGGCCGGTGGAAACGGGGACCGCGGTACTGGCAGCTGACATGGTGGATGAAGGCATTTCCGGAATGCGACAGTCTAACAGAGCGCGCCGTCAGCTTTCGAGGATGACCTGTGCGAAAGCCTGCTCGGCGGTGTGAGTGAGGGACAGCGCGATGTTGTGGGTGCCGAGCCGGGAAGCGAACTCGGCAGCTTTGCCGTGGAACTTCATGGTGGGACGCCCGCCCGGCTGGCGCGTCACTTCGCAATCGACCCAGCGCACGCCATGGTTCCAGCCGGTGCCCAGCGCCTTCATGGCAGCTTCCTTGGCCGCGAAGCGGGCTGCATATCGCTCTACACGGTTAGCTTTCGAGTCGCAATACCGCATTTCGGCTTGGGTATAAATCCGCCGCAGGAAACGTTCGCCATAGCGGGCGATGGCCTGGGCGATCCGCGGCACTTCGGCGATATCGACTCCCGTACCCACGATCATTTGTCTATTTTCAATTTTCAATTGCCGATTGCCAATTGTCCGGGAGGGCACAACGCCTTCCAATCGAAAATAGGAGATCGAGAATTGTTCTAGAGCAGCCGGTCGCCGCGATAGATGACTTTGCCGTCTATCAGCCGCGCCTCCAGCATCAACTTGTGCGGCTTCACCGGGCCCGTGGCGTCAATGTGCAAGACCTCGTGTCCGTGGGCAACCAGCCAATCGGAGACCAGCATGCGGTGGCACTGGAAGTACACTCGCTCGGCGCACATGTAAGCGGTGCGCGACTCTTCCGCCAAACTAACCATTTCCGTCGCGGCGCGCTCGAACTCCTCGGTCAACATGTAGTCGGCGTAGTTGCGGAAACTGGGACTGCGCATGGCATTGTGTGGTGAGTCTTCGCGGATTTTCTTGCGGCGACCGCCCAGAGACCTCATCCAGATGTAACGAATCCCCTCCATCGGCAGCGACTTCTCCAACGACTCACGGTTGAAATGCGGCAAGCGGCGCGACATCGGCAGCGAGCGGATATCGACCAGAACTTCAATGGAATGGGCCTTCAGTGCCCCGATCAACTCGTCGAGAGCCCGGGTGGAGTGTCCGATGGTGTAGAGGGTTGCCACTGGCCCATTTCACCACAGAGACCCGAAAACACAGAGAAAGCCAAGGCTGATAAAGCAGCGATCTCCTCTGTCGCACGGTGTCTTCCTGGCGATCAGTTCTTCAACATGGAATTCAAAACGGCGACCAG
>Ga0335076_10001908_pt1 | contig 20485 bp, 18 predicted proteins | sample Lox_Sample_25_FD_206717 | JGI IMG/M metagenome (GOLD analysis project Ga0335076, IMG submission 206717) | Soil microbial communities from Loxahatchee National Wildlife Refuge, Florida, United States - Lox_Sample_2.5 | ecosystem: Environmental > Terrestrial > Soil > Wetlands | place: USA...
GCCAGCCCTCAGGACCATCTTTCCAGTATGAGTGGGATCCCACGCGATCCCGATCTGCGGGGCAAAATTCAAGTTCGGTTGCCGGATTGTGGCACCCAAATTCGGATAGTCCGGCACAACTCCGTTCAGGCTCGGGATGCCCGGCAGATCAGAGTCGGTCCTGCCTGTGTCTCGCACATAGCGCAGTCCGAGTTCGATATTCAGATTCGGCCGTGCTTTCCAACTGTCTCCCGCATAGAAGGCGATGCGGTTGTCAGGACCGAGCCCACCGGCCGGAAATCCGAATGCCGCCTGTGAGGTGGCATATCCGATCCCGTTGCCCAACGTGATGGCAGCGACGTCGTAGTTCAACGGATTGGAAGCTGCCGTGCCGTCAGGCCCCGCCGGACAACCCGCATTGACCGTGGCGCACTTGGAATCCAGGAGAGTCGGGTCCGAGATAACGACCGGGGCGACGCTGAAGAAGCTTGCGTAGCCACCGCCGTGAATATGGTTATAGGTCGCTCCGAACCGCAGGAGGTGCGTGCGAATCGACTTACTGCCGTCGTATTTCAGCTCGTGATCGCTCTGGGGAGTTGACTGTGGAGCAAGATAGTTTGGCCCACCAGCAAACGGGCCAACGAAGATCGTAAGACCGGAACCGGAGAAGGGCTGCCCCTGGTCACCGTTCTGAATCTGGTTCTGGAATTTCAGGTACTCGAAACGGATGCTGTGAGTGAAGCTGCCAGTGTTAAAGTCGATGCCCGCCACGTGTGAGCGGGAGTCATCTTTGTTGCTGTAGACCTGGTAGCTGGAAGCAAAGTAGGTGGCGTCCGTGAGATTGGCGAAGTAATCGTAGCGGTAGAAGACCTTCACGCTCTTGCCAATGGTGTAGTCCACTTTGCCGAGCAGTTCGCTCTCGCGGAAGGGTGCATTGAAGAAGCCGGAATCTGACGTAAATGGCGCTGGCAGCGCGACTGGCGACTGAAGGTTGTTGAGCGTCCTCTCTCCGTCTGCGAAGAAGAACAGCTTATCTTTGATGATTTTCCCGCCGAGTGAGCCGCCGTACTGGTTGCGCTGGAAGCCGGGATCGCCCAAGCCGGGAGGTGTAGGCAAGTGAGCCGCGACGGCGTTGTTGTCGCGGAAATATCCGAATGCTTGTCCGTGATACGCATTTGTTCCCGACTGGGTTGTCACGTTGATGGCGCCGGACGATGTCAGATCGTTGGAAAGATCCAACTTCGATTGGCTGATCTGAAACTCGGCGATGGCGCTCGCGGGGATGTCTTGGGTAGTCGTTCCAACTGTTTCGTCGCTGACGTCAACGCCGTCAACTTCGATACGCGCGCTCCGCCCGAAGCGTCCGCCGAACGATATCGATGAGTAACCAACTTTTGTCGGATCAAAATTCGTCCCGTCTTGAATCTGCACGCCGGGCTCAAGCTGCGCCAGGTCGAGGAAATTCCTGCCGTTCACCGGGAGGGTCTCAATCTGGGCGCTGGTGAGCACGCCTTGCACTGAGGCTTGCTCGGTATTCACTTGCACATCTCCGGCTTGCACCTCGATGATCTGACTCTCTTGTCCAACTTGCAGCGTGGCGTTGAACGTTGACGTGTTCCCCACCAGCACGTTGACAGTTTCGCTAGTGCTGCTGAATCCTTTTGCGGACACTTGCACCCGATATTGACCAGGGCTCAAGGCACCCGAAGTGTATGCTCCCGAGGAATTGGAGCTCAGCCGGATAACAAGGTTGGTGGCCGTGTTTGTAACCGTTATGTTGGCGCCGCTCACAAGCGCTCCGGTCGGATCGCTCACGATGCCGTTGATGCTGCCCGTACCCACTGTTGTCTGAGCGCTGGTGACACCAACTGAACACAACAACATTCCCAGGCAAAGAACAGAGTAGAGACTTACTCGCAAGGCGACCCGGCTGCAATTTCGCTCCACCATACCAATCCTCCTGTGCTGTCCTGACGGGGCGATCTGTCAGTTCGGAGTATTGGTGGCAACTGTTCGTCCGCTCAGTTTGCTTTTGGGTCATTACATCGGAGATTGGGACCAGTGGTCAGTGGGCTGCGATTAGACGTGTGATTTCGAAGACAATCTTCACAACAAGATCATGAGTGAAACCCGCGCTCTATATGTTTCCCCGGAGTTTTGGGCCCGCACATCTATGAGGATTTGAATTTAACGCGAGGAAACAACGACGCAGCCGGAGTGACTTTGGTGACTTTTAAGCGACAGGAACTCCGTTTCGAGATGCAGTCAATCAACAGTTGGGGCGAAAGCAGTAAACGGAAAACAACAATGCAGAACACAAATTGACAGGATCATCAAATGCCCGGGAATAACAAAAAAACGTTGGGACTAAAGCGGCTCACTTTTTATGGGCGACGATGTCAAACTTGAACTTCAATTCATCTTTGACGACGAGTCCGCCACCCATGGTCGAGATTGGTTTGATTCCAAACTGCGTTTGCAGGACAGACAACTCACCGCTAGCCCCCAGCCGAGAATTGTTAAGCGTGACGATAGGTGAGACGCTCTGTGGGCGAGTCATGCCACGCAAAGTCAATTCACCGTTGAGCGCCATCCAGTAGCGATCATTACTCATCGCGCTCACTTTTACCTGTGAGCACTCATAAATGATTTCTGGATATTCTCTGGCCAAGAGCACTTCATCGCGCATGATTCGTTCGATATCGCGCCGGTCTTGATCGCTAGTTTTGCTGACCACTTCCAGAGACGCGGCGTCAATTCGCAAAACGAGTGAGGAACGGTCAATCGAGACAGAGTCGACCTGAATCTCTCCCTCATAGCGACGGATCGCGATGTCGAGATTGTGCCCGAACACGGACAGCCACCCGCTCGCGGTGACGTGAAGGTTGAACCTGCTGGCACTGGGATCGATTGCGTACGTAACCGTCACCTTCCCAGGTAGAGCTTCCAAGTTAGACGCGGAATTCACCTTTTTATCCTCGTGAATCTGGTGCTCCTTAATTCTGCTTTCGGGCAACCACGTAGTACGTAAACTTCAATTCGTCCCTAAGTTTCAACGTGCCACGGGCAATCGACGCCACTTTGATGTTGTAATCGGGCTGCAGAATCATGAAGTCGCCGTGAACGCGCAAAGTATCGAGGCCAAAAGCGAGCTGACAATTCAATTCCAAACTCTTGGTCACGCCGTGTAAGTCCAAAGTACCTTCGATCTTGACGCGGTAAAGTGTCTCGTTTTTCCGATCTGCGATCACTCTCGTACTTTGATATCTGATCTCTGAATACCGCGTGGATTCCAATACTTCGTGATTCATGACCCGGTGAATCTCGCGTTTATCGTCATCGCGAAGTTCGTCGAGTACTTCCAGCGATGATGGATCTACCTTAACTTTCAAGCGAGCGTCGCGGAGCGAACCAGGCACAAATTCCGCCTCACCGGACCACTCTCGAATCGCGATCCGCGGACTGTGGGCCACCGCCGAAATGAGGCCGCTGGCGAATGCTTGAACTGAGAACTGGCTGGCTTTGGTATCAACGACATAACGGACAGCCGGACCTGTTGCGTTTTCCATTCGTCCCTCCGAATGAAAACATGCCGCAAACAGATTACATCATGTCTACCAATATTATGTTAGCCGCCTATGGTCCGTTTGTACCCCCAACTTACATCGATTTCAGCCGTAGATAGCGCTCGATATCGGGCAACGAAGCCTGAGCCAATTCTCCCAGCCCGATTTGACCAAGATAGCGGCGTACAACCGGGTTGGAGAGCACTAATCCCGTACCAAAGACGATTAATGCGATGCCACCAAGCATGTACAAGGTCTCTTTATCGCTAGAAAGCCCGTTTCCGTTCGTGTGATGATTCACGGCGATCTCCTCTCTGCGCTGCTTTTACCTGTTTGAATTGTCACTGGCTGAAACCTTGCCGTCTCGCAACAACTGAGCAACTAACTCCTCGACTTTCAGTACCGCACTCTCCACCGCCGTCGCCACCGCGTCAGTCAAACCCATATGACCGTCTTCACCACCCAAGGATGCGGGCTCGCAACCTACCAGCAAAATCGTGGTTAATCTCGCGCCCATACTGAAAGCCAGTTTGAGGACGGCAACTGGATCCATGGCGTGCGCCTCGACAACCGCGCCGTGGCCTTCGTTTGTGAGTCCCGCCAGATCCGGTGCGACCACATAGACTGTTCCCGGATGCTGCCCACGCGGATAGGCATCGACCAGGATTACTGCTTCATATTCATCCTGCAGCGCATAAGCGAGATCCAGGCCACGTATGCCGAAATCCGCTACACGCACACCAACCGGAAAAGTGCGCTCCGACAATCGCTTCGCTACTTCAACGCCGAAGCCGTCATCGCCCAGAAAGACGTTGCCGATTCCGGCGACTAAAATTCGCGGCTTCACCGCCATTTGCCGAGTTTCATCTCTGCTCACAAACTCGACTTCTGAAACATCAAAAAAGAAGCGGTGTCCGGGCTGCCGCAGCAAACCCAAGTCACGCCCCGGATCGGAATCCAGAACAACGCAAACGTGGTGTTTCCCGTCGTAATCCTGCTCGATCGATTCGATCGCCGCCGTCTGTCCGCTCAGGGCCATGTCCATGATGTCACCGCCCGGTCGCGGGCGCAGCCGCACACGGTCGCCAACCCGAAATTCAACGCCGCCTACGGTGAGGCTGTCGAATTTAACCCGATCCTCGAGAAGCTGCCACTCCCATTCATTCATCGTGGGTTGACCCGTGTGTAGCGGCCCCTGCAGGGCGCACGTCCCGGAGCACGCCGTGCAATTTCATAAACTGCTCGACCGGAATTGATTCCGTCCGGTCCAGAATCAGGCGCGAGCGCTCATCTGAGGACCGCATCTCGGCTTTCTCTTCTTCCGTCAGTGTCAGGATTCGGAGCGATAATATTTCGTCAATCTCCGTTCCATCGAAAAGTTCGCCCGCGCTCTCAGGAGCAATCTGTGGGTAGTCGTACAAAATGATGGGGGAAGCCATCATCGTGTCCCGCTCTCCATCACCTCCGACAAGTACCGGAAACACTCCTACATTTCGGCAATCGGCAGTCTTATCGCGCAGATCATTGGGAGGATCGATCTGCGAAACGAATTCGCCATACTCGACTCCGAGGATGATATGAGTTGACACCGGCGCCCGCATCAGCGCCCGCAGCCGCCCATCAAAACGCTCGTCGGCTGTGTCACTGGATCTGACGTTTCGCACTTGCACAGTAAGTCTCGCCACTTCCGAAGACAGAACAATCGCGGATACAAGAACGCTTAGCCGGATGCTGTCGCGGTGACGGAGTATGTCTCCTACCTGAATGCCGTGCGAGTTCTCAATGTTCTGAGAGCTGAAGGCTTCTCCGAACTCGAAACAAAACTCGCGCTGAGACGCCAGATCGCCAAGAGTACAGGCCTCCATCGCGATTTCCTGCTCCACGGCCTCTTGCCAGCTCAGGTATGTCTTGCCGTCGGCCTCGAGTTTATCGGTAAGTTGAAACTCGCTGCTCGATTGGTCCTTCTGCCGTACCAGACGGTCCACCATCTGCAGGAATCTCACCCGTACTTCCACCCTGGACGAGACGCCGCCACGAATCAGGCATTCCGTTTGCGACATCCACGACTCTCCGCAGCTCGTCGCATCGCAATAGGCGCGCGGATACAGGACACCAAAGTTGAAACGCTGCTGGTTCTTGATCGCTGAAGGCCGATACGGATACAGCATGTAGCCCTCATACAGCACGGCATTGGCGATCTTCTGCGCGACCTGGAGATTCATCGGCGCACGACCTCTGGGGCCTCGAGCATTCGCTCAAATGCGTCTTCCCAACTGAGAAAGCCATGCTGCACCTTATATTGATAGAGCCGGTCGAAAGTGTCGCGGCGCAGACGCAGCCACGCTCCATTCGGATAATAGACGTCCATCATCTTCCGCCAGATCTCGACGGGAAGACGGAAGCGCGCTTCCTTGTCCCATGAAATCGGCGCCACGAGCAATCCGCCATCGGCGCCTTCATGAAACGCGCTGCCCGAAAACTGGAAACACAGGGGAATCTCTCCCCGCTCCAACCCGTAAAAATACTTAGTGGCGGCGACATTGAAATCGAAGCTGCAAGGGACATGCACGTCGAGATTCGTCTCCGCTTCAAAGGCGGGAATCACGCAATGAGTATGGGTCCACAGCAGCGTTCTCAGAGTCTGGCTCCAGCGTTCCGGCTCTCCGAACAAATCCTGCAAGCGTTTTTGCTCATCGGGAGAGTAGCGGCGGCGGGTCGCCTCAATCTGAATCTGGCAGCGCAATGAAATGCTGTGAATGCGTTCGTTGGGCACCTGATTCTTGATTCGAAGTTCGAAGGCAAGGGTTGGCAGCGCGGTGAATGGGACAACCTCGATCTTCCCCGGCTCGAAAGTAAAGTCAGGCATGGTGCTCCTGCCCTACCCGCACAGCGCGGCTTCGCAGACTGGCAAAAAACTCGGCGATCTCCCGCCATACCTCTGTGCCCCCTGAAAAACCTTGCCAGCGGCTGCGGATGATTCCAACGAGACGGTAACACTCATCAATCGGCAGCACAAAATGCTCAGCGGAATTCGTTCGCCCGTGCATCGGCCGGCTCACGAGCAACGCCTCCACATCCGGCTGCATGCGGCGCAGAATTGGATTCTTGCTGACGAGTTCCGTCCATGTCTCCAACGAAAGCAGCGACTCGATCGCACCCGCCGGACTGGGATAGAACGCTTGCACCGACTCGGCCAAGCTTCCGGTGAAAAAGAACGCCATGTTGATGGGAATCATTAAGGCTTCCCAATCGGCGTCGGACAACTGAAACGGTTCGAGCAGACGAATGTCCCGCGGAACTCTACGGTATTTTGCCTTGCTCTGCCCGGAGAAGAGCAGAGCGCAAGCCTCGCAGGAGCACACCAGATGCCGGTTTGCCAACTCCAGTAAATGCGAATGATAGGGAGCGATTTCCGCACTGCAGAGTTCGCAACGCTCTACGTCACGCTTGCGGGGCGCAAACTGGCGGAGTGCGCCCAGGCCGCCGTTTATTGTCGTGGGTCCGAATCCCATATCACACGCGATTCCCTATTCCTGCATCCTGCCTGCCGCGACTGCGGGGCTCAATGATTCGCCGGTCTGAGTCAACTTATTCAATGACACAAAGCCTGCAGCATCGTTTCCGTCGAGCCCGGAAATTTCCAGAGAGCCGATATCGGGAGCCACGGTGTAAATGGAATCCGCAATCTCAGCTTTGATTGCTGCAGCCGTAGATCCGCAGGTGTGGGCTCCGGGAGAGACTTTGAGATGAAGCTTGTCAGCCAGCAAGGCAGCAATTTCAATCCCGATTCCCTGCCGGGCGTATTTCGATCTCAGCTTCTCCACGCACGCTATCACACGCGTATTCAATTCCTGAGGATGCAGCCCATAGAACGCAAGCACGCTTCCGACCAGCGCGTCACTTCCAAATTCGTCGATCAGGCTGGAGCCGAACTCCCCTCGCTGAAAAGTCTTTTCGAGCATTCGCTCCAGCACAGCTCCGTGCAGTTCCAGCAGTACCTGGATCAACTGCCTGGCGGAGGATCGCGCGGCGGGATCGCTGATTTCATCCAATTGGCGTACCAGGCCCACCACCTGTTGCACGCTCTGCTGAAGTTCTTTTTCGTCGCTCACTTTTCCTCTGTAAAGAATCGGGAGTGAAGTTCACGGCACGTCTGCGTTGCGCCGAACTTCACTCCCGAGATTGCGCGACCTAATGCTGCGCTCCAAACATCGGCGAATGGACCGTCTCCAGCACTTTACCGTTCCCCAGATACATGTGCACGCCGCAGGGCAGGCAGGGATCGAAGCTGCGCACCGCGCGCATGATGTCGATGCCCTTGAATTTTTCCGGCCCGTTCTCCTCGAAGATCGGCGTGTTTTGCACTGCATCTTCGTAGGGTCCTGGCGTGCCGTAAATGTCGCGCGGGTTCGCGTTCCAGGGCGTAGGAGGATACGGGTGGTAGTTCGCGATTTTGCCATCACGAATCACCACATGATGAGAGAGCACTCCCCGGACGGCCTCATGGAATCCGCATGCGACCGCATGCTCTGGAACTTTGAAGTCGGTCCAGGTCTTCGTCCTCCCGGCATGCACCTCCGCCAGCGCCTTCTCCATGAAATGCAGAGCGCAGCAGGCCGCGTATACCTGGAAGTACGTACGCGCCCGATCGCGCTCAATCGCGTTGCTCCACTTCGGAATGCGCCATTCGAACTCAACTTCGGGAAGCGAAGTAGTTTTTGGCAGATACATTTTGATACTGCTGCCTGTCGACTTGATGTAACCGATGTCCACTAATCCAGCGAGTGCCGTTGCCCACAGCCGTGCGATTGGGCCGCCTCCGGTATCGAGCGCGAGATGATCTCCATTGTGCAACCAGCGCGGAGACATCACCCACGTGTACTTCCCGGAGAAGTCGCGCTTTTGCGGACGCGGAATCGTGGTCTGATTCCATGGATGATTCTTGTCTACCGGATTCCCAAGTGGATCCTGTCTCACAAACGTCTCCGACCCCTTCCACTCGTCGTAATACGAGCTACCCAGCAGGATCCGGATATTCAGATTGATATCCACAAGATCGGTTGTAACTAACTTGCCATCGACCACAACGCCGGGAGTCACGAACATCTTGCGTCCCCAGTCGGTCATTCGTTTATACGTATAGTCGCAGTGGTCTGGATCATTGAATGATCCCCAGCAGGCCAGAAGGACGCGGCGCTCTCCGACTTTCTCGTATCCCGGAAGCGCCTGATAGAAGAAATCAAAGAGATCGTCGTGCAGTGGGACGACCTTCTTCATGAACTCGACGTATTTCATAAGCCGGACCAGGTAGTCGGTGAACAATTGAATCGTGGGAACTGTGCCGACGCCGCCCGGGTAAAGAGTGGACGGATGCACGTGCCGCCCTTCCATCAAGCAGAACATTTCGCGGGTCATGCGGCTCATCTGCAATGCTTCACGGTAAAACGCTCCCGTGAATGGATTCAGGGCGCGCATGATATCGGCGATCGTCCGGTAGCCGTGCAGATTCGCATTCGGCGCCGACGTCTTTTCTGCCTTGGCAAACACAGACGGATTCGTTTCCTTGACCATCTGTTCGCAGAAATCGACGCCGACCAGGTTGTCCTGAAAAATATTGTGATCGAACATGTACTCTGCGGCCTCGCCGAGATTCACGATCCACTCAGCCATGGGCGGAGGTGCCACTCCGAATGCCATGTTCTGTGCGTAGGTGGCACAGGTTGCGTGGTTATCGCCGCAGATCCCGCAGATACGGCTGGTGATGAAATGCGCGTCGCGTGGATCCTTTCCCTTCATAAAAATTGAATATCCGCGGAAGATTGAGGAGGTGCTGTAGCACTCGGCCACCTGCCGGTTTTCGAAGTCAATTTTTGTGAATATCCCCAGACTGCCTACGATCCGAGTAATGGGATCCCAGTTCATTTCGACGAGCTTGCGGGATTTGCTGGAGACATCTCTGGTCGGTGCGGTAATTGTGCTCATGCCATCGCTCCTTCGAATCTCTTTGATCTCTCGGTGTTCAGTAGGACCGCGGTACGTAACCGGTGGTCAGTTCGGGCCGCGGATGTCTCCACTTCGGCTCTTTGTTGACGGTCGCGTTGGTCAATGTGCGCAAGGCAGATATGGCGCGCCCATAAACGCCGACGCTGCCGGTCGAAACTTTCGCGCCCGGTGGCTCATCCATGAACGGCATGAACTTGTCGGGGAAGCCCGGCATGGTGCATCCAATGCAGATTCCGCCGACGTTCGGACACCCGCCGATGCCCGCCATCCATCCGCGTTTGGGCACGTTGCAATTGACGACGGGGCCCCAGCATCCCAGTTTCACAATGCACTTCTGCGAGCCATACTCGACCGCGAAGTCGCCCTGCTCGTAGTAGCCGGCCCGGTCGCATCCTTCGTGGACGGTCTTACCGAAGAGCCAAGTCGGCCGCAGTTGATCGTCCAGTGGAATCATGGGCGCCAGTCCCGCAACTTGATAGAGCAGGTACAGCACCGTCTCCATGAAGTTGTCGGGTTGTACCGGGCATCCCGGGACATTCACGATGGGAACGCCCGCCTTGGAGCGCCAATCCCAGCCGAGGTAGTCGGCCAGTCCCATGCAGCCGGTGGGGTTTCCTTGCATGGCATGGATGCCACCGTAGGTAGCGCAAGTTCCGATCGCTACCACTGCCAGCGCCTGCGGCACGAGACGATCGATCCATTCGTTCGTCGTTATGGGCTGCCCCGATTGCGAGTCCGTGCCCACCGCCGCCCAGTAGCCTTCTTTCTTGATACGCTCGTTTGGAATCGAGCCCTCAACCACAAGCACGAATGGGTCGAGCTTCCCTTCTGCAGCCTGGTAAAAGTAGCGCAAGAAGTCGTCGCCGACCTCATAAGCCAGAACTGGATTGTGCAAATGGACCTTCGGAAGACCCGGGATCGCTCCCAGCAGAACATCTTCCACACTCGGCTGCATCGCTGCGGTAACGGAGACCGAATCTCCGTCACAGCCCAGACCGGCCGTAAGCCAGACTATGTGTATCTCCCCTACAGCGGGTTGCTTCTGCGTGACTCGACCGTACGGAACTGTTTCCGCTGCCATAGCTGGATGCTCCTTTCAGTTCACTAGTCCGATATCAAAGGGTTGATTGTTTGCTTCGAGAAAGTACGGTGATCTGGCGAAAAACCGCGCACTGGCTCCCCATGGTGTGAAGTCATGATGTTGAAAACAAATCGAGATCACAACCTGATTTCGTTTTGAGGAGAAGTCCCTAAGGTCGGATCGGGGATTACCTGATGACCTCAGGCGAAAGCTAAGCTTTCTTCTGCTGTAGAGACCACTGAATGGCGTGCTGCACTAACTCACGACCGCTGCGAAGCGAGAGCTTCTCTTTTAAATGAGATTGATAGGATTCCACGGTCTTCACGCTAAGATGCAGCTCGTCGGCAATCTTCTTCGTGCTATGTCCTTCTCCGATGAGGCGGAAGACTTCCAGTTCGCGATCGGTCAGGTCCGCGACCGAAGATTCTCGCGTGGGAGCAGATCCCTTTACATATTGCCGGAGCAACTTTCCCGCGATTCTTTCGCTAACGTGAATCTCTCCATTCAGGATGCGTCTCACGGCCACCAGCACAGCCTCCGTCGCTTGCTGTTTCATGATGTAACCGTTGGCGCCTGCCCGCAGCGCGCGCTCCGCATAAATGACTTCGTCGTGCATGGAGAGAATCAGCACAGGAAGATCGGGATAGCGGGCGCGGATACTCTTGAGTACGTCCAAGCCATCGGGCCCGTTCAGCGAGATATCAAGAATAATGATGTCGGGGTTGAGCGAAGCAATTCCGTTCATTGCCGAATGCGCCTCTTCGGCCTCACCGCAAACCATGAGATCCGGCTCCCGGTTAATCAGCAAAGCCAGACCTTGGCGCACAATCGGATGATCGTCGACCACAAAAATTCGACGCTGATTTGATACGGGTTGGTACGACGCGTTCACAGCTTTATCGCGTGCCTTCGCTCAATCGGGAAGCGGCAGAGCACAGTGGTTCCCGACGGACAATTGCTTTTCAATTCCAGAGTCCCACCCACCATCCCTGCACGGTACGTCATGATATGCAGTCCCCTGCCAGGGCTGCGAGCCGGCGTTTGCTGAATGCCTGATCCATTGTCTTCGATGGTAAGGGTCCCCCAGCCGCTGGCTTCAGTTAATCGTATCGTAATACGATCGGCTTTCCCGTGCTTAATTGCATTATTCACCGCTTCGCGCACTATGTGGTACAGGTGATTCGCGACTGATGTGTCATCGATCAACACCGGGTGGGCGAACTCGAATAGGCAATGGACATGGAATAAATCTTCCACCTCGCGCACATAGAGTTGTATCGCCGACATTAAGCCATCGGCATCCGATACAACAGGCAGAAGGCCTCGGGACAACTCTCGCGTCTTCAGAATCGCCTCGTTGACGAGCTTAACGATCTTGTCGGCCTCTTGGGCTTCTGGTGATTCCTTTTCAGCCAGTTTCTGCTGGTGCGCCTTGGCCATGAAGGCAACTCCCGTCAGATGCTGTCCTAAACCGTCGTGCAGATCCTGTCCGATTCTTCGCTGTTCGCGCGCACTGATCTCAAGAACAGCCTTCTCTAACTGCTTGCGTTCCGTGATATCGCGAATCGCGCTTGAAACGAACGAACCCTCCTCGGTCTGCAAGGGACTGAGGCTGATCTCCACGGGGAATTCGTGACCATCCTTGTGCAACGCATAGAGCTCAAGTCCGGCGCCCATCGGTCTCTTGCGCGGCTCGGCGAAGAACTTGTCACGGTGTTCGCCATGCTTGTGTCTTTGCCGGACCGGCACTAACAATTCGATTTCTTTTCCCAGCAACTCATCGCGATGGTATCCAAACAGTTTTTCGACTTGTGCGTTCACCAGTACGATTTGTCCTTGCCGGTTCATTACAACAACTGCGTCTGGAGCCGCTTCCAGCAAGCCTCGAAATTTGGCCTCGGCTCGCTTCCGATCGGTGATCTCAACCCCCGAAGCGATCACAAAGGTACTCTCGGCATTCGGCCCCGGCATGGTGGTCGTCGTCCAGGCAATCGTCCTTTCGCTGCCGTCCTTCGCGATCCAGCTTCGTTCGTCAGTCTGGCGGCCTCGCCGAACAGGAATCTCCCGAAACCACTCACGAAATTCCTCGATGGCCTCAAACGGCAGGAAGAGGTCCCAAACATATTGCTCCCGCACTTCTTCGTAGCGATAACCCGTCATTTCTTCACAAGCGCGGTTAAAGCGCACGATCCGTCCCTGCAGGTCGAGGACGATTACGAGGGCACCTACGGTGTCGAGAATTGTGGATAGAAAATCAGACTGCTGCTGCAGCGCCGCTTCTGTGTCCTTAAGGTGCGTGATGTCGAATGCGATGCCGTGGATGAACCAAGGCTCCCCGTTCTCCCGACGGACCATCTTCGCGTCGCAATGGAACCATACGACCCGGCCATCGCGTGCTATGACGCGGTAGGCCGAGCGCAGCGGCTTTCCGGTCAGGAACATCTCGGCTGCTTCTATACTCCACCGGTCTTTGTCGTCAGGATGAATCTGCTGATACCAGCGGATCGGGTCTTCGAGCCACTGCTCCTGCTTGAACCCGAGGGTGGTTTCAATCTGCGGGCTGACGTAGGCTTCTCCCACGCCGCGGTCGAGATAGCCCATAAACACAATTGCCGGAATCTGCTCGACCAGAGCGCGATAGTGGGCTTCCAGGTTGGGTACGCGCGCCCCCTTCCGCTCTGAAGCTCCATCCGCGGGTTTGGCAGTGGGCAGTCCCTGACGGAAGAAGACGTCCGCCAGTTGCTGCAGGATTTCTTCCGCGGCTTCTGGGTTCAGGTTGGGATCTTCGATGATAGGCAAAAGCCCAGACATGGGTTCATTCTATTCCTGGGTCACTGCGCCTTGCTCACGGCTCGCAGCGTGTCGCGTTCGGCGAGCGCGCCAACTAGGCTCTTTGTTCAATGATGCCTGAGTGAACCGCCGCAAGGCATGAATCGCCCTCCCGTAGGTCTGCACCGCGCTTGAAGATAACAGCGATCCGGGAGGCTGATTCATGAAAGGCATGAACTTGTCGGGAAAACCCGGCATGGTGCAGCCAATACAGATTCCACCGACGTTTGGACATCCGCCCACTCCCCCCATCCAACCACGTTTTCCGACATTGCATTGCACGACCGGCCCCCAGCAACCCAGTTTCACGATGCACAGCGGCGAGCCATACTCTTCGGCGAACTCTGCCTGCTCATAATAGCCACCGCGATCGCAGCCTTCATGCACCGTCTGGCCGAACAACCAGGTCGGGCGAAGGGCCGAGTCGAGAGGGATCATCGGCGCGCGCCCCACCGCCATGTAGATCAGATATAGCAACGTTTCGGTGAGATTGTCGGGCTGTACGGGACATCCGGGCACGCACACAATCGGAACACCGCTCTTTGACTTCCAGCCCCATCCCAGATAGTCGGGCAGTCCCATGCACGCGGTAGGATTACCCTCCATCGCATGAATGCCGCCATATGCTGAACATGTGCCAGCGGCAATCAGCCCCCACGCATACGGCGCCAAACGATCGATCCACTCGCAAGTCGTGATGGGCTGTCCGGTTTTTTGGTCGGTCCCCAGCGAGGCCCAATATCCCTCCGCTTTGTTGGATTCATCCGGGATGGAGCCTTCGATGATCAGGATGAAGGGCGCGACTTCTCCTCTGGCCGCGCGATGGAATACTTCAAGAAACTCCTCGCCGACTTCTGGGGCCAGGAAGGGATTGTAGAGTTTCACTTTCGGGATCCAGGGCAGCGCGCCGAGAGTAATGTCATCGAGGCTCGGCTGCGTCGCAGCCGTCGCTGCGATGGTATCCCCATCGCATCCGAGTCCCGCGGTAATCCAGAGAACATGGATTTCTCTGGGAGGAACCTGACTCGCGAATGCATCAGTTGCCTGTTTCGGGCGGTTCGTCATAGCCTTATCGGTTGCGCGATCGTCGGAACGATCGCTCTAAGAGAGATGAGCATTCTACATCCGCTTGCAACTCGCCAAATGGGCCCCACAGCATAGAATTGCAGGCGGGAACATATTGATGGTTTTACAGGCTCAAATGAGGGGTCAACTACAGAATCGCTTATACACTCGCTATCCCCGGAGCGTCACCGTCTTGATTTTGATCTGCGGAATGATGCTTCTAATCGCCTGCAGCAGGAGATCGAGTGATCGCATTGAGTTACATGACATCGCCGAAGATTCGCGCCAAGGGTCTCTTCAGCAGCGGCTTCCTGCGGCATGCCCTACCGGTGATCCACCGGGTAATGATGTGTCGTCTCCGAAAATTGGCGGGCACACGGTGATTCTCAGATGGAATGCGAGCGCACCAGTGGATGGGCAAGAAATGCTTTATTGCTTATATCGAACAATTGGGGGACGCGTTCAGAAGAATAGGGATCAGGGTAAGAAGTCGCCTTGCGTGAACTGCCAGCGAGTTACATTAACGCCGGTATCAGGCACCACCTATAAAGACAATAACGTAGAAAACGATTCTCACTACTGCTACGTCGCGATTGCGATCTCCCCTGTAAACGGGCTGGTCAGCGATTTTTCGACTCAGATCGATGCGGTGATACCACCGAGGAAAGAACCGCCGTTCTGCGAGGCTTTGGGCGGCGAAAATCAAAATCGTTCAAGTCCGCATCGGGGTCATTGAACGTGGCACCGTAGACAACGCGGGTAAAACCTCCGAGCGTGGCATTTACCCGATAATACTGAATCGGGCTTACCGAGTTTCGGCATAGCCGAGAACAGCTTTAAGCTCGAGAAATTCCTCAAGCCCCGCTTCACCCCATTCCCGGCCGTTGCCCGATTGTTTGTATCCCCCGAAACAGGAACTGAAATCGACTCGGGCGTTGTTGATATGAACATTGCCGGCGCGGATCCGGTTGGCCACGCGGCGTGCCCGCTCCAGATTCCCAGAGGTCACAAAGCCTGCAAGCCCGTAGGGAGAATCATTCGCGATTCTGACTGCTTCATCATCATCTTCGTAAGGAATGATGCACAGGACGGGTCCAAAAATCTCTTCGCGCGCGATCGTCATGTCATTTCGCACATTCGAAAATACCGTAGGTCTGACGAAGTAGCCTTTGGCGTTGCCGTCCGGCCTTCCGGGGCCTCCAGTGAGAAGCTTGGCGCCCTCTTCGATTCCTTGATGGATCAACCGCTCCACTTTTTCAAATTGCGCGCGGCTCACGAGTGGACCGATCGTCGTGTCTTCTTTTTTGGGGTCGCCCACCTTCGCAGCTTCGGCTTCCTGTCTCGCTGCTTCCTCCGCCTCCTGCAACCGGCTTCGCGGTACCAACATTCGTGTAGGCGCATTACAGGACTGGCCGGCATTGCGAAAGCATGCCTGCACGCCTTCCTTAGCGGCCTTCGCAACATCCGCATCGTCGAGGATTATGTTTGCCGATTTGCCACCAAGTTCCTGTGTTACTCGTTTGACCGTGGGAGCCGCCGCAGTTGCAACGGCGACGCCCGCCCTGGTTGATCCGGTAAACGAAACCATCGCGATCTCAGGATGCGAAGCGATAGCCGCACCTACCGTGGCTCCCTCGCCATCGACGAGGTTGAAGACTCCGGCCGGAACACCAGCCTCGTGAAGTATTTCCGCCAACAAATGAGCGGACAGAGGAGCGAGTTCACTCGGCTTGAGCACCACCGTGCAACCGGACGCGAGGGCCGGTGCTACTTTGCATGTGATCTGGTTCATTGGCCAGTTCCAAGGGGTAATCAACCCGCAGACGCCGATTGCCTCTTTCCGCATCAGAGTCGAACCCTGAAGTTCCTCGAACTTGAACTGGCCAAGAACCCTCGCGGCTTCGGAAAGGTGCGCCTGTCCGGCCGGTACCTGGGCTTTTCGGGCTAGCGTAATTGGAGCTCCCATTTCACAGGAGATAGCCTGCGCCATCTCTTCGCCGCGTGACTTGTACACGTCGATGATTCGGCGAAGAAGGCTCAGGCGCTCTTCACGGCTGCTCTCAGAATACGAGGCAAAGGCCTTTCTGGCCGCGCCTACCGCACGATCGACGTCGGCTGTAGAGCCGAGCGATATCGTGGCGACTGCCTCCTCCGTGGCCGGGTTGAAGACCGTGAAGGGCTTGTCATCCGTGGGTTTTACCCACTGGCCATCGACATAGAACTTGCGCAGATCGATCATAGATTCTTCTTTTCAGCCTTGGCGGATGGGGGCTGCAAGCGTCTGGTTACGCACTGGAGGCCTGGTCTGCCACCATCGTGCGATTGACTCCCCAGGTTACCTATCGTAACGTACGAAGGTCAGCAAGACGGAGTAATTCGGCTTCAATTGGGGATGGGGATGTCGAAAACCTGGACGTACTTCGAAGATCGCTGGCACGAAGGTAACGTGCCGATCATGGGCCCTCGCACTCATGCCGCGTGGCTTTGCTCAATGGTTTTCGATGGCGCTCGCTCGTTTGAAGGAGTAGCGCCCGACCTTGAGTTGCATTGCGCGAGGGTCAATGAATCCGCGAAAAAGATGTTCCTGAAGCCAATCGTGGCAGTCGACACCTGGATCAAACTCGCCCACGAAGGAATTGCACGTTTCGATAAGGACGCCGCGCTTTACATCCGTCCGATGTACTGGGCAGAAAAAGAAGGACCCTGGGTTCAGGCTCACGATCCCGAATCGACTCGCTGGTGCCTTTGCGTCTATGAGGCGCCCATGCGGCCGCCGAAAGGTTTCTCGATCACACTGGCCCCGTATCGCCGCCCAACCCTTGAGACGATGCCGGTCGATGCGAAAGCGGGCTGTCTGTACCCCAACAATGCACGGGCGCTCTTTTATGCGCATGCCAAGGGCTTTGACAATTGTGTGATGTGCGATGCGCTGGGGAATGTCGCGGAACTTGCCACTTCGAATATTTTTATGGCCAAGGATGGGGTGGTGTACACGCCCATTCCGAATGGCACATTTCTGGCCGGCATTACCCGTCAGCGTGTCATCGGACTTCTACGCGATGCCGGTGTGAGTGTGGTTGAGAAGATTCTGACCTACCAGGATTTTGAAGTTGCGGATGAGATCTTCTCGTCGGGCAATTATTCGAAAGTCGTTCCAGTGACGCGCATCGACGGCCAGTTTCTGCAGCCCGGCCCGATCTACACTAAGGCCCGTGAACTTTATTGGTCCTTCGCACACTCGGCCTCGACTGTCTCGCTGTAAACGACCTATCTCGTCGTGGCCCGCAGCGGCTTACCGAATTTCGGTTTTGCCGAGGATGCCAGTAATTCATGCCGGATCATGAATCGCCGCAGTCGCTTCGACCCTTGTCGAATGTTGCGACTTCATCGACAACTGCGCTTTTGACCGACATCTGGCGCCGGGTGTTGCGCCGGCCCAGCATCGGCCCGAACGACAGTTTCTTTGACCTGGGCGGCAGTTCCCTGCTGGCGGTCCAATTATTTTCGGAAATCGCGCGAGCCTTAGGCCGTCAAATTCCACCCGTAATCATTTACCAGCTTCCAACCATCGCTGCTCAGGCGGCATTTATCGACCAGCCTTCGAGAGCTGAATTGTCACCGCTCGTACGACTCAGGTCTGGTCGTTCAGAGACCAATATTTTTATCGCTCCTGGCCTCGGCGGAGGTCCGGCCGAGTTCTTCCCTTTATCAAAGCACCTCCGCGTCCCCGCATCCATGTACGCGTTACAACCGAAGGGCATGGATGGCTTGGACAAGCCTGCCGCCCGGATCGAGGACATGGCGGACTTTTACGCCGCGTCGATCATTCAACAGCAGCCCCGGGGACCCTATGTTTTGATCGGCTATTCCCTCGGAGGACTGGTTGCCTTGGAAATAGCCCGGAAATTCTCCGCGAACGGCGAGAAGATTTCGCTGCTCGTGATGATTGACTCGTACCCGGATATCAGGTTCTTATCTCCAGGACAGAGCGTGCGGTTGCTGGTCCAGAAAGCGAAGCGACGGATGGCGAAGTTCAATCCCGGAGGGAAGTCCAGCGGTGCGCCCCGCCTGCAAGACATTGGCAGTTTTGCTCCCGGGTTCGAACAGGTTCGGCAGTCCGCCTATGGGGCCCTAAGATCCTACAAGCCGTCGTTCTATGCTGGATCCGTGAAGTTCATTCGTGCGGAGAAAGTCACGGAATTTCCTGCGGATCCGGTGGCAGTCTGGTCGCATCTCGTCGAGAGGATCGAAGTCGAGACCGTCCCGGGGAATCACCTCAGCATGCTGTCGGAGCACTACGTGGATCTCGCGGCAGCACTCAACCACTACTTGGACGGATAGGGCGCCACGCAGAACCGGCACGAAAGGAACCAGCCAACGTGTGACCAGAGTCACAGCGTCATTCTCTCCGCTAGTGGAATAATCATACTGAGTTTTCCCTCCCCGTAGTGCTTGCCCTTTTTCTTAACCAGGAGCACACCTATCTTCATGGGCAGGATTGGCTCGACCTCGCCGCATCTCACAGATTCCACACTACTTGCGACGACTGCGCGGCAGCCAGATCTCAAGTCATCGACGTACTTGGCTACGGTACGGGTTTTGCGGAGTTTGGAGGAATTGGAAGAAGTCAGAGACGCCTGGCAGGCATGGTGTGACTATCCCAATGCCGACATGGATTCCTACTTGGCGTCTGCCCGTTCCCGAACCGATTTTGTTCGTCCGCACGTGATGGTGGTTTATCGGCAGGGCCACCCAGATTGCATGCTGGTTGGCCGAACGGAACACCGTAAGCTGAAATTCAACGTAGGATACGCGACATTCTTTGAGCCACAGATCCGGCAGATATTTTTCGTGCACGGCGGCTTCATCGGAAATATCTCCGAATCTAATAGCCAACTCCTGGCTCTGGCGCTGCGTCGATGCCTGGCGAACGGAGATGCCGATCTTGCTGAGTTTGTTCGCCTCTCGATGGACTCAACGCTGCGCACCGCGCTCGCCACGAAATTCGGCCCTCTCTGCAGCGGTCACTCCATCGCTTTGCACGACCACTGGTGGATCGAGCTGCCGCCTACGTTCAATGAGTTTGTGCAGAGCCTCTCGCGAAAAAACCGGCACGAACTTCGACGCCATCAGAAGATGTTCGCCGCGGATTTCGCTGGGCGAACCAGCATCCGTTCCTTTCGCCATGAAGATGAAGTCGAGGAACTGACGCGAGATGTCGAAAAGGTGCACCGGAACACGTATCAACATGCACTCGGCGTCGGATTCAAGAGTGATGCTGAGACCCTGGAGTCACTGCGGGCCAGCGCGCGTAAGGGAGGACTGTGCGGCGACGTGCTCTACGTTGACGGCGAACCTATCGCATTTTTCGTTGGGAAGAAGTACAAGGACACGCTCTACGGTTACTACATGGGGTTCGACCCGCAATATAACAAGTACTCACCCGGGCTGCTGATCCTCATGCACAGTATTGAGCATTGTTTCGGGCCTGCGCCTGCTAGGCGCGTCGATTTGGGATGGGGCGACCGACGTTACAAACGTGCGATCTGTAACCAATCGAAGCTGGATGGCCCGCTCTACATATATGCGTTGTCCTGGAAGGGGCTGCGTTTAAATCTGCTCCGATCGACAGCCTGCTTTCTCGATCGGGCAGCGAAGCAGGTTCTGGCCAACAGTTCTCTCCTACAGAAAATGAAGAAAGGTTTGCTGGGGTGGTGGTCGCGCGAATGCGAATTCAAGTCGCGAATTGTCGAGGAGAAGTGCGCGGAATAAAAGCGCGCACTGTGGAGCCCGATTCTCATGCAAAAAGGCCGTCAGTTCGCGGATGACCTGGTGCTCTTCCGCGCGAACAATAACGGACTAAACCTGTCCGCGTGTGCAAGAGGTTGCACTCGCCCCGAACCCAGGTTCAATCGCCTTCCTGGCTCAGAACTCCCTGTTTTGAGGGTTGTTTATCCTGGAG
>Ga0335076_10001909_pt1 | contig 20484 bp, 11 predicted proteins | sample Lox_Sample_25_FD_206717 | JGI IMG/M metagenome (GOLD analysis project Ga0335076, IMG submission 206717) | Soil microbial communities from Loxahatchee National Wildlife Refuge, Florida, United States - Lox_Sample_2.5 | ecosystem: Environmental > Terrestrial > Soil > Wetlands | place: USA...
CGCCGGGTTGCTCGCCAGCTCGCTGTAGATGGGGCGTAGGGCGGGAATGGGCGCGGGCGCGCGCAGCGCGCGCAGACCCTGCGCAATGCGCGTCATAGCGTCGCCCTGGGCCATCCTGAGTCGATCCACGCGTGCCGCATCGGCGTCGTCGCCGCGCGGGACCACGGCAGCAGCCGCGTGCTCCGACAGCACCAGCGCGTGCAGGGCGAGCTCCGCTTGGGCAAGGCGGGCACCGGCGCCGATGAGAAGCTCGGCCATGTCGGGCGAGAAACGACCTTGCGAAGGCTCGCCGGCGAGTCGGGTCGCCGCCGCCTCCGCATCGCTGCGCGCGCGCCGCGCTGCGGCCTGCAGCGCCCGCAGCGAGGCCCGTTCGGTACTGCCCGGGTCGGCCAGCTCGCCAAGCAGCGCGCTGGCGTAGTCGCGATGTGCCTCGGTGAGACGGGCGAATTTTTCCTGCGCCGTCGTTCTTTCCCAGGTCGGCCACACGGCGTAGGCGGCAAGTGCCAGCGCGGCGCCGATGACCGTGTCGTAGATGCGCGCCTCCGCCGTGGACAACACGGGCAAGCCCATCAAGGCAAGCAGCACCACGATGAACACCGTGAGGAACACCGCGAAAAACAGGTAACTGGCCTCGAACAGGGCATACGCGATGGCGATGGCGACGCCCGCGGCCGCGACCATTGCGCCATGGCTGTGATGCGCGGCTTCCACCACGGCGGCGCCCGCGGCGGCTCCCAGCGCGGTACCCAGCGCCCGTTCGATGCCACGAGAAAACGTGGACGCATAGTCGGGCTTGAGAACCAGGAAGATCGTCAGCGCCGCCCAGCGACCTTGATAGAGGCCCGTTGCCTGAACGAAGATTTCGGCGAGCGCCAGGACGGCGGCCAGTCGCAGCGCGTGGCGTCCCGCTTCGGTGTGGGTGCCGACGTTGGCGCGCAGCGTTGCGAGCGACCGCGCGAATTCGTTCTGCCAACCCAGGGAAGTCGTGGTGCCACGCGCGCCGGCCGCGGCGCTCGATATTGGCGCGGCGCGGCCGGGCGTGCGGACCAACGCACCTGCCATGCGGGCTACCGACCGGAGCTGGCCGAGCAGCGCCTCGCCCGACCAGCGCCAGTGCACGTCGTCGGCTATCGTGAGCCGGGCGACGCATGCGTCGAGCGCGTCGAGCTTCGCTTGGCGCTGCATCCGCGGCGCACGAAGCGCATCAGCCGTGAGATTCAGCGCCTCGGCCGACCGAACCAGCAGCGCGCGGAGGTCGTCGACACCGCGTGGTTGCTGCACCGCCTGCGTCGCGAGTGCCGCGAGCGAGGCCCGGACCCGCTCGGCCTGCTCGAGCAAATCCATCAGGATCAGGCGCACGTCGCCCGGCAGCAAGGGATTGGGGTCCAGGACGGTTGCGGCGGCAGGCAACGGGAGGGGCGATGGCGGCCCGAATACGCCCTCGGACAGGCGGGAGGCATACACCGCCAGTGCCGCGTACGACGCGGCCAGAGCGCTGCGTTCGGTCTCGCCGGGCCGCAACGTCCACGAGGCGGCAACCAGCACCGCCTGAAGCAGACCGCCGGCAAGGACGAGGCCGGCATGCAGTGCCGCTTCGGACGGGCCGGCCGGCACGCCCGCGGCGATCAGCAATGCAACCGACCATTGCAGAATCGCTACGCTGGGTCCCGATCCGAGCGAGACCGAGAGCCCGGTCAGGTATCCCCATGCGGCGACTATCGGTACGAGCAACCACGGTGAAGCCTCGGCCGCGGTTGCGCCGACGAACGTCGACAGCGCCATGCCGGCGCTCGCCAGCAACACTGCCGCCACGCGGCTGCGCGTCTCGCCCTGGAACGATGCGAATCCGGCCGGAAGCGCGCCCAGGGCCGCGTACGCGCCGTACTGAATGTGGCCCGTGAGCAACCCGACCAATAGGGGCAGCACCACCCCCACAGCCACCCGCGCGGCGCGTGCAGCCGCCACTCGTTCCATGGAAAACCTGCCGAGCTGAGCACGCTCGTGCCACTTCAAAGCGGCTGTCATGCGCTGGATCGCCTGGCTCCAGGGAACGGACATTGGGAGACCTCGGATAGCCTGTGCGAACTCAAACCCGCGCCGTCTCAGGGGCGGACGCCGACACTCGTGTCGCGGCGATTGCTGTCCTCATCCCATCTCGCTGCAACTGAGCGCTGAGCGCGTCTGCGCAGGCACCAGACACCGCAGGATCGATACAGCTCATCGTGCGGTCGGCCGCTTGCGGACCGATTTCGGCGCGGCTACGGCTGCAATGGTTCAAGGGGCAGAAGGCGGCAGGCGTTCAGCAGGCGCTTTCGCCAGTCGTGTTACGGGCGAAATTCATCGGCAACGAAGGCGTGACCGCGCGGCATCAGTGTTCTGCTGTCCAGCGCCGCCGGTGCGGCCTTATGCAGTTCGAACGGATGGCGTGCATGAAAAGAGTTCTCGCAGCCTTGTGCTTTGCCCCGGCGCAACGCCGGCTCGGCGAGTGAATGCGTCATGAACCTGATGCGCCACCGCCACTATCTGCGCGCTCTGACACCCGCCCAACGGCGCAGCTGGTTGCAGCAGCGCAAGCGTCTGGCTCCGCGGGTTTCGATCGGCAGCGCATGGCTGCCGAACCCGGTGCGGCGCTCGTACGCGTACGCGGAACGGATCTGAAGGCGACCTGACGGCACGCGAACCCGCGCACGCGATCCGCGTGCGCCGCAACGTGCCGCAGCGTCGAGCAGGCGCGCGCGTTACAGCCGTAACATAAGGGCAATCGGAGCGACGCCTGGGCGCCCCACTTTGAGGCCATGTCAGTGCAGATGACCACCGGCTCGTCCAGGGGTCTGCGCCTGCGGCGTGGAATCCTCGCCGTGGGTAGCGCACTGATCCTCGGATTCGCCGTTTCCGCGGCGGTGGATCTGGGGCGGTCTTACCGGCAAACCCTTGTCGACATCGAAAGCGGACTCGGAAACGTTTCCAGGGCGCTTGCCGAACAGGCGGTCGACGTCTTTAGCTCGACCGATTATGTACTGCGTGCCCTGACTTCCTGGCACAAGGGCGAAGGGCGCCAGGCGTCCATCGAGCGCAAGCGCGCGGTCCTAGAATTCATGAAGACCGGCGTTCCTTTCAACGGCCTGTTCGTCAGCGACGCGCAAGGTGAACTGCTTTACAGCTCGGAGTCCGTGCCCTCTGGAATACGGGCCCAGGAGACGGGCGCGGTAGCGGCGGTCGACGGGCGCTACTCGGTTCTGATCTCACGCGAGTTGCTTGCTGAGGACGGCCGCGTCGAAGCGCGAGTCGGCGCGCTCGTCGACCTCGGCGAGTTCCAGAAGTTGTACGAGGCAATCGACCCTGGCCTGGGCAACCGCATTCTCCTTCTGCGCAACGACGGCCTGATTCTCGCGCGCCAGGCCAACAAGCCCGACGTATTCGGCACGCACTTCAACCGGCTCGATGAAATTCTCAGTGCGAAAGCCGCACGTCGCGTCGGAGCGACACTGCCGGCGACCCGGCCGGGGGGTGCTGCGCGGTTCTACGCGCTGGCACCGGTCCCCGGTTATCCGTTCCTGGTGATGACGACTCGCGACGAAACGGTTGCTCTCGGCGCCTGGAGCGCGATGGCGGTCCACACGGGTGTGCGGACAGTCCTTCTGCTGCTGCTCGGTGCGTTGCTCATGGCGGTGCTGGTCAGGCAGCTCGCGCGGGCCGACGCGCGCGAGCAGACGCTGCGTGAACACGCCGCGCTTCTCGATCTCACCCGCGATATGGTGTTCGTCCGCGATGCGAACGGCGTCGTCACCTATTGGAACCGCGGCGCCGAGGAGGCCTACCGCTGGGGCAGATCGGAGGCGATCGGGCACCGCGCGCATGAACTCCTCAAGACCGATTTCCCTGCGCCGGTCGCCGACATCAGTGCCGAGCTCGAGCGCACCGGATACTGGGAGGGCGAACTCGTGCACAGGCGGCGTGACGGCACGGTCATCATCGTGGCGAGCCGCTGGGCCCTGCAGCGCGGCGAGCACGGGCGCCCGGGCTCGGTCCTGGAGACGAACAATGACATTACCGCGCGCAGGCTGGCGGAGCGGGCGCGGCAGGACATCGAGGAGCAATGGCAAGCAGCGTTCGCGAGCAATCCCACGATGTACTTCATCGTGGACGCAGCAGGGAAGATCGTAACGGTCAACACCTTCGGCGCGGAGCAACTCGGGTACGACGCCAATGAATTGATCGGTCAACCGGTGCTGAACGTCTTTTACGAGGAGGATCGGGAGCCGGTCCAGAAGAATGCCGAGAGCTGTTTCGAGAATCTCGGTCGCAAGATGAGGTGGGAAGCACGCAAGATCCGCAAGGACGGCACGATGCTGTGGGTGCGGGAAACGGCGAATGCCGTTCTGCTGAAGAAGCGCCCGGTGTTGCTCATCGTCTGCGAAGACATCACGGAGCAGAAGCGCGCCGAGGAGGCCTTGCGCGCCAGCGAGGAGCGTTTTCGCACGCTCATGCAATTCTCCTTCGACGTGTATTGGGAGAGTGATGCGGAGCATCGCTTCATCCGGCAGGAGTTCGCCGAAACCTTCGCGGAAGTGCCGGCGCCCGGCTCGGAGATCGGCAAGACGCCCTGGGAAGTGCCTTACCTCGAACCTGACGAGGAGGCCTGGCGCGCGCACCGGGTGACGCTCGACGCCCACCTGCCGTTCCGCGATTTCGAACTCGCCCGACCGACGCCGGACGGTGGCAAGCGCTATGTCTCGGTCTCGGGGCTGCCGGTTTTCGACCAAGCCGGGGGTTTCATCGGCTATCGCGGCGTTGGCCGCAGCATCACGGAGCGCAAGCGGGCGGAACAAGCACTGCGACAAAGCGAGAAGGAGCTTCGCGACGTCGTCGAAACCATTCCGGCTATGGCCTGGACGATTCTCCCCGATGGGTCGGGTGTCTTCGTGAGCAGGGGCTGGACCGAATATACGGGTCTCTCGGTCGAGGCGACGGATGACTTCGGATGGCGTGCCGCTGTGCACCCCGACGATCTCGGTGTCTACGTGGAGACGTGGCGCGCTGCCGTTGCGGGTCGCGTGCCGGTAGAGAGCGAGACGCGCTTTCGTCGCGCGGGAGACGGTGCATACCGGTGGTTCCTGGTCCGCGCTGTTCCTCTGTGCGACGAGAAGGGCAACGTCGTCAAGTGGTACGGGATCGCGACTGACATAGAAGCCCGCAAGCGGACCGAGCAGGCACTAAGACGGAGCGAAGGCTATCTTTCCGAAGCGCAGCGGCTGACCCACACCGGTAGTTGGGCCTATGACCCTGCCAGCGGGCGGAATTCTTACTGGTCCGACGAGTTACTGAGAATCCATCAACGGACGGACGTCCCGGATCCCGAAGAGTACGTCTCGCAGCTCGTGCACCCGGACGATCGCAACGGTTTTCGCGAAGCGTGGGAACGGGCACTGCGCGAGAAAGCCGAGTTCGCGTGCGATTACAGGATCGTGCTGCCTGACGGAGCGATAAAGCACATCCGCGGCATCGGGCATCCTGTTTTCGATGCGACCGGCGAGTTCGTCGAGTATGTCGGGACGGTGGCAGACGTGACGGAACGCAAGCGCGCCGAAGAAGAGCACGCGGCGCACTTGTGGTTCCTGGGAAGCATGGACCGGATCAACCTTGCCATGCAGGGCACGAGCGACCTCGAGCAGATGCTGAGCGACGTGCTCGACGCGGCGCTTGAAATCTTCGCCTGTGATCGCGCGTGGTTGATCCACCCGTGTGCACCCGAGGCTGCGTCATGGCGCGCGGTCATGGAGCATACGCAGCCGCAATTTCCGGGTGCCTTTGCCCTGGGTGCGGACCAGCCGATCGATGTGGAAACCGCGGCCCTCTTCAGCGCCGCGCGCGCTTCCAGCGGCGCGCTGTCGTTCGGCTCCGGCAACGAACATCCGCTTCCGGGGCAGCTAGCCGAGCGATTCAGCATCCGCTCTCAGCTCGCCATGGCGGTCTACCCCAGGGTCGATCAGCCGTATCTGTTCGGCTTGCATGAATGTTCGCGGCCGCGTGTCTGGACGGCGCAGGAAAGACGGCTGTTCGAGGAGATCGGGCAGCGACTCGCGGGCGCGCTCACCGGCTTGCTCATGTTGCGCAGCCTTCGAGAAAGCGAGCGCAAGCTCGAAGAGGCGCAGCGGATCGCGCACGTCGGCTACTGGGACGTGGATCCCGAGAGCCGTCAGGTCACGTTCTCGGATGAAGCCTGCCGGATCCACGGCCTGCAACCACACGAGCTCGCGTCGTGGCAGGGGCAATTCCAGGAACTCGTCCAACCAGAGGACCGGGCAAGGGTCATGCAGGCCGCGACCGCGGCATTGCAGGGCGGCCCGCGCCTCGACGTGGAATATCGAGTGCTACGTCCGAACGGCGGCGTCCGGATCGTTCACAGCCGGGGCGACGTGATGCTCCATGAGTCCGGGCGGCCGCGGCGCGTTTTCGGCATCGTCCAGGACATCACCGAACTGCGGCAAGCCGAGGAAGGACTGCGTGCCAGCGAGGCGCGTTTCCGCACCTTCGTGGACCACGCGACCGATGCGTTCTTCCTCCACGGCGACGACGGAACCGTTCTCGACGTGAATCGCCAGGCGTGCGAAAGCCTGGGTTATGGCCGGGACGAGCTGATCGGAGTGAACCCGATGGACTTCGACCCGGATCTCGACGAAGCGCATCTGCGACAAAACCTCGAGCGCCTCAATGCGGGAGAAATCCTCACGCTGGAGACCCACCACCGCCGAAAGGACGGACGTGTTTTCCCGGTCGAGATCCGCCTGCGATCTTTCCTGCAAGGTGACCGCAGGTTCATCGTTGCCCTTGCGCAGGACATCACGCAGCGCAAGGAAGCGGAAGCGGCCAAGGCGCGCCTCGAGGCGGAGTTGCGCCGCTCGCAGAAGATGGAAGCGGTGGGCACGCTGGCCGGGGGCATCGCGCACGACTTCAACAACATCCTCGGCGCGATCCTCGGCTACGGCGAACTGGCGCAAAGGAAGGTGCACGAAGGCATTGTCATCGAGGATGAACTGGACCAGGTGGTGCAGGCCGGCCACCGCGGCAAACGGCTGGTCGAACACATTCTGGCGTTCAGCCGCAGCGGCAGTAGCAGTCGGGTAGCGGTCCACGTGCAGTCGGTGGTGGAGGAAACGCTGGCGCTGCTGGCGGCGTCGCTGCCGGAGGGGGTGCGGCTGGAGCAGCGGCTTGCCGCCGGCGATGCGGCGGTGGTGGGCGATGCCACGCAGTTGCACCAGGTGGCGATGAACCTTTGTACGAACGCGGTGCAGGCGATGGCGGCGGGCGGTGTGCTGAGCGTGACGCTCGAGCGAGAGGAGGTGGTGGAGCAGCGGGCGTTGTCGCACGGCGTGCTGGAGCCGGGGGCGTATGTGCGGTTGGCGGTGTCCGACACCGGCACCGGCATTCCACGCACGGCGCTGGAGCGCATCTTCGATCCGTTTTTCACCACCAAGGGGGTGGGCAAGGGCACGGGATTGGGACTGTCGCTGGTGCACGGCATCGTGACGGACTATCACGGTGTGATCGACGTGGCCACGCGCGAGGGCGAAGGCACGACGTTCACGGTGTGGCTGCCCTACAGTGGCGAGGCGGAGGCGCCGCCGGGCGAAGACATGGCCGAGTTGCCGCAGGGCAGTGGCGAGTCGGTGATGATTGTCGACGACGAGCGGCCGCTGGTGCGGCTGGCGGAGGAGACGCTGGCGCAGCTGGGGTACGACCCGGCGGGGTTCGAGTCGAGTGTGGCGGCGCTGGAGGCGTTTCGTGCCGAGCCGCAGCGCTACGACGTGGTTCTGACGGACCAGACGATGCCGGAGCTGACCGGCACCGAACTGGCGCAGGAGATCCGGCGGCTGCGGCCGGAGGTGCCGATCGTGCTGATGAGCGGCTACAAAGGGCCGCAGCTGACCGAGCTGGCGCAGGCCGCTGGCGTGCGCGAGATCCTGCACAAGCCGCTCATCAGCCGCGACATCGCCGAAGCGCTCGCGCGTGCGCTCCCGCATGCACCGGATTGAAAGCGTTGCTACAACCGTAATCGAAGAGCAATCGCGTCGAAGCCGCTGCGCCGCAGTTTCCCGCCAATCGGCATCTGATCCCCTGCCACGCTGAACGAACCGAGAGCCGGCGACGCTGGCGCGGATGAGGTGCCGGTAGGACCCGCCTTCAAGGCGTGAGCGCGCCGACCCGCTTCGCCCGCGTGCGGTGAACGAAGTGATGTCTAGGGAGATGCAGATGAACCACGTTCACGATACTTCCCGGCTTTCCCTGCTCGGCGTGCAAAGACACGCATGCGCCTTCTTTCACAGCGCCGATGAGAAGTATCGGGCGCTGCTCCCGTTCATCAAGGAGGGATTCGACTGCGGCCACCGTGCGTTTCACGTCGTCGATCCGCAACGGCGTGATGCGCACCGGCAGCGGTTGGCCGCGGCCGGCATCGACGTGGCCGGTGCGGAGCACGACGGTCGCTTCGAGCTCCGCGGTTGGGGTGAGGCGTACTTGCGCGATGGCCGGTTCGAACAGGAGCGGATGCTCGCTCTTCTCGAGGAAGTCATCGAAGGTGGCAGGAAGCACGGCTTCGCGATGACGCGCATGGTGGCCGACATGGAATGGGCGCTGGAGGAGTCACCGGGTGTCGAAGACCTGGTGGAGTACGAAACCAGGATCAACCACATGTGGCCCCAGCACGAAGACGCCGTTATTTGCGTCTACGATCTCGCCAGGTTTCGCGCCGAAACCGTGATGGACATCATGCGGACGCACCCCGTGGTCCTGATCGGCGGAATCCTGCAGGAAAATCCATTCTTCCTGCCGCCGGAAGAGTTCCTGCGCGAGCTGCGTGAGCGCCGTGCGCACCGGGCCAGCTAGCCGAGACTTGCAAACCACCGCAAGCACACACGCATTGCCGCCCGGCGGTGGACGCCCCGATGGAACAGCCCGCCGACGAGATCAGGCGCCTCAAGAACTGCATCAGCGACCTGGTCGGGGTCCTTGGGTTTCGCGCTGTCTGGAGTGGCGGCGAGCCATCGCAGATCGTGAGCACGCTGCTCGACATCCTTATCGGGACGCTGCGGCTGGATTTCGCGTATGCGCGGTTCCAAGACCCGATGGGCGGCGCTCCCGTCCAGTCGGCTCGGCTGAATCAAGAGCGAAAGCCCGCGGTGCCGCCGCCGGAGTTGCGTCGGCTGCTCGACGCCTGGTTGCGCGACCCGCCGCACGCAGGACGCATGCGGGTACCGAATCCGATCGGAATCGGGGATGTGTCGGTCATGGCCGTGCGGCTCGGGCTGCAGGATGAAGTGGGAATGCTGGTCGTGGGCTCCAGCCGGTCGGAGTTTCCCTTGGAGACCGAGCGAGTCCTGCTCAACGTGGCGGCGAACCAGGCTGCGATCGGCCTCCACGAGGGGCGGCGCCTGACTCAACGGGCGAAGGAACTTGTCGCTGCCAACAAGGCGTTGAACCGGCAGATCACCGAGCGCCGGCGCGCCGAGGAGGCGCTGCGCCTGAGCGAAGCGTATCTCGCCGAGGCGCAGAGACTGAGCCGTACCGGCAGCTTCGGATGGGACGTGGCGACCGGAAACATAAATTGGTCGGACGAGACCTATGAGCTCATGGGACTCGACCGGACGATCCGCCCCACGGTCGACGACGTACGCCGGCGCGTCCACCCGGAGGACGTTGCGTTCTATGAAGACACGTTCAACCGTGCAACGCGTGTGGGGGAAGCCGTCGATTTCGAGCATCGGCTCCTGCTCGACAACGGCGCGGTAAGGCACGTTCACGTCCGGGCGCGGCCGCTCAATCGTGAAGCAGGCGTGGTCGAATACGTGGGCGCCGTGACCGATGTGACGCGGCGCAAGCTGGCCGAGGCCGAGCGGCTGAAACTCGAGGAACGGCTCCGACAGGCCGAGAAGATGGAGGCGATCGGGACGCTGGCGGGGGGGATTGCACACGACTTCAACAACATCCTCGGAGCGATCCTGGGTTACGGCGAACTGGCGCAAAGGAAGGTGCACGACGGCAACCCGATCGAGGATGAACTCGACCAGGTGATGCAGGCGGGCAACCGCGGCAAGCGCCTGGTGGAACACATTCTGGCGTTCAGCCGCAGCGGCAGCGCCAATCGAGTAGCGGTCCACGTGCAGTCGGTGGTGGAGGAAACGCTGGCGCTGCTGGCGGCGTCGCTGCCGGAAGGGGTGCGGCTGGAGCAGCGGCTTGCCGCCGGCGATGCGGCGGTGGTGGGCGATGCGACGCAGTTGCACCAGGTGGCGATGAACCTCTGCACGAACGCAGTGCAGGCGATGGTGGGCCGCGGCGTGGTGACGGTGACGCTCGAGCGCGAGGAGGTGGTCGAGCAGCGGGCGTTGTCGCACGGCGAGCTGGAGCCGGGGGCGTATGTGCGGTTGGCGGTGTCCGACACCGGCAGCGGGATTGCGCGCGCGGCGCTGGAGCGCATCTTCGATCCGTTCTTCACCACCAAGGGGGTCGGCAAGGGCACGGGCTTGGGACTGTCGCTGGTGCACGGCATCGTGGCCGAGTCGCGCGGCGCGATCGACGTCAGCACGCGCGAGGGCGAAGGCACGACGTTCACGGTGTGGCTGCCCTACAGTGGCGAGACGGAGGCGCCGCCGGCCGAAGACATGGCCGAGTTGCCGCAGGGCAGTGGCGAGTCGGTGATGATTGTCGACGACGAGCGGCCGCTGGTGCGGCTGGCAGAGGAGACTCTGGCGCAGCTGGGTTATGACCCGGCGGGGTTCGAGTCGAGCGTGGCGGCGCTGGAGGCGTTTCGTGCCGAGCCGCACCGCTATGACGTGGTTCTGACGGACCAGACCATGCCGGAACTGACCGGCACCGAACTGGCGCGCGAGATCCGGCAGCTCCGTCCCGAGGTGCCGATTGTGCTGATGAGCGGTTACAAAGGCGCGAAGTTGACGGCACTTGCGCAAGCCGTCGGGGTCAGAGAGATCCTGCACAAGCCGCTCATCAGCCGCGATATCGCTGAGGCGCTCGACCGGGCGCTCCCCGCGCGGATCTAGTTCGGGCCGCTGCCACAGGCCTGACAGAAAGAAGGCGTAATCGGATCGAAGCTCGGGCGCCTCATCCCCTTTCGAAGCATCGGGCGCTCCGAGAGGCCAGGTTACGGCTGTGACCGTCTCGAAATCCCGGCGCCGGCACCGTCGCTCACGATGAGCTTCGTCACGACAAGCCGATGTGCCGTCCATGAGTACCCGCCCGGGCGCTCCCCGATGAAGAGACTCCGTGTAAGGCGGCTCGAGCTGCAACTGCTGTTGATCAGGGTCTGCGCCGGCCTCGCTTTTCTTCCGCACGCGGCGCCCAAGCTCTTTGAGGGCTTTGTGGTGCGCGAGCGGATCGCGCAGCAAATTGCCGGTGTCGGTTTGCCGCACGCGTTGCAGTTCGTGGTCCTGGCCGGCGTAATCGAGCTGGTGCTCGGATTGACGCTTACCCTCGGTTGGGTCATGCGTGCCGCCGCGGTGCTCGCTGCGGTCTATCTCGGCGTGCTCGCCTATTTCCTCCCGGAAGAGCACGCACTCCTATGGCTGGTTGTCTGCGTCAGCTTTGCCATTGCGGGTGGCGGGCGATGGTCTGTGGATGGCTGGCTCGGGAGCAATTCGGTTGCAGCCGTAACGGTTGCGTAAACGCCGGGGAACCCCCGCGCGCGATTCTGCGGTCGGCCGAAATCATCCGGCCTTAACGAATCGCGGCATGGCTCAGGCCACAACGCAGGGTTGCACCGAATGGACGGCATACCGGATTCCTCTCGCGCTGATGTCGAGTCCGCACCGATTGCCGAAACCGGCTTTCAAGCGTCGCACATCGGGCCGGGCGAGCGAGAGTCCGGTCCGGTGCGCGATCTCGACAGCGCCGATCGACCGCTGACCCTCATGCGCGTCGAGGATCACCTTGATGCCCTGCTCGACGATGCGCTCGCCGCCACCTTTCCCGCGAGTGACGCGGTGGCGCTCACGCCGGGCGGCCACGCACCCGCCCGCCTCTTGAATGCGCCGCGATGCTGAGGATCACGCTTTTGTCCCTGCCGCTTGTGTTGGCCGGTTGCCTGCAAACGAAGCAGGCGGCAAGCCCGCCGGCGGCTCCCGAAGTCACCGTCGTGGCGGCCCATGCCCAGTCGGTGCCCGTCACGGCCGAACTGCCGGGCCGCACCAACGCCTATCTCGTTGCCCAGGTACGCGCGCGCGTCGACGGAATCGTGCTTACGCGCCAGTTTCGCGAAGGCGGCGACGTACGGGCGAACCAGTCGCTCTACCAGATCGACCCCGCGCCCTATCGCGCCGCGCTCAACAGTGCGATCGCGGCGGAGAACAAGGCCGCGGCCAACCTCGTATCGGCGCAGGCGCTGCTCGAGCGCTACAAGGTGCTTCTGCCGGGCAACGGGGTCAGCAAGCAGGACTACGACAATGCCGTCGCGGCCGAGGGCCAGGCAGTGGCGGACGTTGCCTCGGCCCGCGCGGTGGCAGAGCAGGCGCGGATCAATCTCGGCTATACCAGCGTCGCCGCGCCGATCAACGGGCGCATCGGTCCTTCATTGGTGACGCCCGGTGCATACGTCCAGTCCAGCGCGGCGACCTTGATGGCCACGGTGCAGCAGATCGACCCGATCTATGTCGATCTGAATCAATCGAGCGTCGATGGGCTGCGCCTGCGGCGGGAGGTCAGCAGCGGAGCACTGAAGGCCAAAGGTGCCGGCCCGGCGTCCGTGACGCTGCTGCTCGAGGACGGCAGCCAGTACCCGATCGCGGGCAAGCTCGAGTTCAGCGACATCAGCGTCGACGCGAACACCGGCTCGGTGACGGTACGCGCCGTGTTTCCGAATCCCGATCGGCTGCTGCTGCCCGGCATGTTCGTGCGCGCCCGCATCGAGCAAGGGGTGAACGAGCAGGCGATGCTCGTGCCGCAGGAAGGCGTGACACATGATGTGCGTGGACAGGCGGTCGCGCTCGTCGTCGATGGCGACAACAAGGTCGCCGAGCGCGTGCTGAAGGCAACGCGCACGCTGGGTGACCAATGGGTGGTGCAGGGCGGGCTCGCCGAGGGTGAACGCGTGATCGTCGCCGGTCGGCAGAAGGTGCGCTCCGGGATGACGGTGCGCACGGTGGCATCGGCGGGCGAACCCGTGGCGGCGCGTTAGGCGGGCACCGACCCATGGCGCGTTTCTTCATCGAACGCCCGATCTTCGCGATCGTCATCGCGCTGCTGATATCGATCGCCGGCCTGCTCTCGATCGCCACGCTGCCGATCGAACAGGTGCCTGCCATCGCGCCGCCCTCGGTGCAGATCAGCGCGAGTTATCCCGGCGCGTCGGCCCAGACCGTGGAAAACACCGTCGTGCAGGTGATCGAGCAGCAGATGAGCGGCATCGACCGCCTGCTCTACATGTCGTCGACGAGCGACGACAGCGGTGTCGCCAACATCACACTTGCGTTCGAGCCCGGCACCAACCCGGACATCGCCCAGGTTCAGGTGCAGAACAAGGTGCAACTGGCAACGCCGCTGCTGCCGGCGCAGGTACAGCAATCCGGCATCCGGGTCACCAAGTCGAGCAGCGCGCTGCTGATGGTGATTGCGTTCTATTCGAGCGATCAAACCATGTCGAGATACGACATCGCCGATTACATCGTCTCGCATGTACAAGACCCCGTGAGCCGCATCGACGGCGTCGGCAGCCTGAACGTCTTCGGCAGCCAGTACGCGATGCGCATCTGGCTCGACCCGACCAGGCTGACCAGTTATGCGCTCACGCCGCTCGACGTGACGACCGCCATCCAGGGCCAGAACGTGCAGGTATCGGGCGGCCAGCTCGGCGGGGTCCCCGCGCCGGCGACGCAGAAGCTCAACGCCACGATCACCGAGGCGACTCTGCTGCGCACGCCCGCGGAGTTCGGCGCCATCCTGCTCAAGGTCCAGCCGGACGGCGCGCAGGTCCGGCTGCGCGATGTCGCGCGCATCGAGCGCAGCGGCGAGAACTTCAACGTCGACAGCACCTACAACGGGCAGCCGGCGTCCGGCATCGGGATCCAGCTCGCGCCGGGCGCCAATGCGCTCGCCACGGCAAACGCGGTGCGCGCGAAGATCGACGAGCTGTCGAAGTACTTTCCGCAAGGTATCCAGACCGCCTACGCGAACGACACGACGCCATTCATCAAGGCGTCGCTTTGGGAGGTGGTGAAGACGCTGTTCGAAGGCATCGTGCTGATCTGCCTGGTGATGTACCTCTTCCTGCAGAACTGGCGCGCCACGCTGATTCCGACCGTCACCATTCCCGTGGTGCTGCTGGGCACCTTCGGCGCGATGGCGGCGCTCGGCTTCACCATCAACACGCTGTCGATGTTCGGCATCGTGCTCGCGATCGGCCTGCTGGTAGACGATGCCATCGTCGTGGTCGAGAACGTCGAGCGCATCCTTGCCGAGGAGGGCCTGTCGCCGCTGGAGGCGACGCGCAAGGCGATGGGGCAGATCAGTTCGGCACTGGTCGGCGTGGCCGCGGTGCTGTCGGCGGTGTTTGCGCCGGCAGCCTTTGCGGGCGGGTCGGCCGGGGTGATCTACCGGCAGTTTGCATTGACCATCGTGGCCGCGATGGCGCTCTCTGTCTTCGTTGCGCTCTCGCTTACCCCGGCGCTCGCGGCGATGATCCTGCAGCCGGGCACGCATGGCCCGGGCAACCGGTTCGCACGCTGGTTCAATGCGGGGTTCGACCGCACGCGCACGGCTTATGTCGGCGGCGTGCGCCGTGTCGTTGCCAATATAGGGCGTTGGCTGGTCATCTACGTGGCGGTGATTGCCGCGGTAATCCTGCTCTTCCGGCAACTGCCGACTTCGTTCGTGCCGACCGAGGACCAGGGCTTCTTCTACGTTCAGGTGCAGATGCCGCCGGGCGCGGCGACGCCACGCACGCAGGCAGCGCTCAACGACGTCGGCAAGTATTTGCAGCAAGAAGAAACCCAGGCCGTCGACGGTGCGCTGCTGGTAAGCGGCTACAACTTCGCCGGGCGCGGGCAAAGCCAGGGCCTTGTTTTCGTGCACTTGAAGGACTGGAATGAGCGCAAAGCGGCGCACCTCTCCGCGCAGGCCGTGATCGCCCGACTCAACGCGCGGTTTGCACCGTACCAACAGGCGACGGTGCTGGCAGTCAATCCGCCGCCGATCCAGGGGCTGGGCAACGCGTCGGGCTTCGACATGGAACTCACCGACGTCGGCGGAGTGGGCCATGACACCCTGGTGCGGGCGCGCAGCGACCTCATCGCGGCGGCGCGCGGCGACGCCGACATCGCGCTGGTGCGCGCCAATGGCCTCGATGACAACCCCACCTTCAAGATCGACATCGACCGGGAAAAGGCAAGCGCCTTGGGCGTTGCCTTGACGGACATCGACCAGGGCTTCTCGACGCTCTGGGGTTCGCGTTACGTCAACAACTTCCTCGACACCGACGACCGCATAAAGAAGGTCTACGTGCAAGGGGACGCGCAGTTCCGCATGAACCCCGACGACCTTGCGCACTTCTACGTGCGCAACAGCCAGGGAACGCTCGTTCCGTTCGCGTCGATCGTGCGCACGTCGTGGGGCTACGGCTCACCGAAGCTGGAACGCTACAACGGCGTCTCGTCGGTGGAAATCCAGGGCGCAGCGCCTCCAGGCAAAAGCACTGGCGAGGCGATGAACGCGATCGAGCGGCTCGCGCAGAAGCTGCCTTCTGGGGTCGGCTACGCGTGGACCGGAATCTCGCTGCAGGAGATCGAGGCCGGGTCGCGTGCGCCTGTGTTGTACGGGCTCTCGATGCTGGTGGTTTTTCTGTGCCTTGCGGCTCTCTACGAGAGTTGGCGGGTCCCGATCTCGGTGATCCTGGTGGTGCCCCTCGGGGTCCTCGGCGCGCTGGCGGCCGCCACGGCGTTCGGGATGGCCAACGATGTCTATTTCCAGGTGGGGCTGCTCGTCACGATCGGCCTTTCGGCAAAGAACGCGATCCTCGTGGTCGAGTTCGCGCGTGAATTGCAGCACCAGGGCCGGTCGGTGGTCGAAGCGGCGCTCGAAGCCGCGCGTGTGCGCCTGCGCCCGATCGTCATGACGTCGCTCGCCTTCGCGCTCGGCGTGCTGCCGCTGGCCCTGGCCGATGGCGCCGGCTCCGCGAGCCAGCATGCGATTGGCATTGGCGTTCTGGGCGGCATGCTCTCGGCGACGTTCCTAGCCATCTTCTTCATCCCGATGTTCTTCGGTGTCGTGAGCCAGGGGCTGGGCCGCAGCCCGAGCCGGAAGCTCGCCGCCGGCACGACTCCATGAAACAGTCGCTCTGCATTGTGCGACTTCCGCTCCTCGCCCTGGTGGCAGTCGCTGCCTGCACCAACCTGGATCCGCGCTACGAGCGGCCTGCGGCGCCGGTGCCGGCCACCTACCCGAACGGCCCCGCCTACAACGTTTCGAGCGACGCAAACGGGCGCCGCGTCCCGGACATCGGCTGGCGCGAATTCCTGCGCGACGAGCGGCTGGTGCGCCTGGTGGACGTTGCGCTCGCGAACAATCGCGATCTGCGCGTCGCGGCGCTCAACGTGGGCGCGGCACAGAGTCAGTACCGTGTGCAGCGCGCTGCGCTCGCTCCGTCCGTTTCAGCATCCGCGGAACGATCGGCCACGCGCAATCCACTGAGTACTGTGCCGACGACGGACAGTTGGTCGACCGGCCTCGACGCCACCTGGGTGCTCGATCTTTTCGGCCGGTTGCAAAGCCAGAGCCGCGCCGCACTCGAGCAATACTTCGCGACCGCGTACGCCCGCAACGCGGTGCAGGTTCTTCTCGTTGCGCAGGTGGCCGACCAGTACCTGACGGTGCTCGCGGCCGACGAGCAACTCGTCGTGACGCGTGCGACCCTCGCCGCGGCACAGGCCTCGTACGACATCGTCAAGCTGCAGTTCGATACCGGCACCGCAAATGAGCTGACCCTGCGCCTGGCCCAATCGACGGTCGAGCAGGCACAGGTCAACATCGCCGCGCTCACCCGTGCGCGGGCGCAAGCCGAGAACGCATTAGTGTTGGTCCTCGGGCAGCCGGTGCCCGTCGACCTTCCGCCTGTCGTGCCGCTGAGCGCGCAGGCCATCGTCGCCGACATTCCCGCTGGGCTGCCTTCCGCGCTGCTCGAGCGCCGCCCCGACATCCTCGAGGCCGAGGCGCAGCTGCGTTCGCAAAATGCCAGCATCGGCGCCGCGCGCGCCGCGTTCTTTCCGACCATCGATCTGACAGTGAGTGTTGGAACGGCGAGTCCCGCACTGAGCGGCTTGTTTGGCGCCGGCTCGGCTGCATGGACCTTCGTTCCCACGCTCACGCAGCCCATTTTCCAGGGCGGTGCGCTGCGCTCGAGCCTCGATCTCGCCACGGTGCGCAAAGATATTGCGATCGCCCAGTACGAGAAGGCGATCCAGACCGCGTTTCGTGAGGTGGCTGACGGCCTTGCCGGGCGTGGAACGTACGACGAGCAACTCGCCGCGCAGCAGCGCTACACCGCCACGCAACGGCGGCGCCTGGAGCTGGCGCAGTTTCGGTACCGCAACGGCGTGGACACCTACCTCAACGTACTGACGGCGCAGACGGACCTGAACAACGCCGAACTGGCGCTCGTCGCCGCGCGGTTGAATCGCCTGACCAACCTCGTCGATCTCTATCGCGCGCTGGGTGGCGGGTGGACGGCGAGTGCCGAACTTGAAGCTCCGAACCGATCCGATAGCTGATCCAATGCGTCTCCTGGCACCCGACCCTCGGTTCGCAACTGCCACGCCCCTCTCCGCGGGAACGGGGGCTCGTGTTGCAACGCTTCGACAGCGAGCGTGGCAGCAGGTCGCCCGTGCTCGCTCCAGCGCGTCAGTCCGTGCCAGCCGGGAAGACAAATGTCGCCCGCGCAGTCTGGCCGTCCAGCACGACCACGTGTTTCTTGTACAGGGTGGGCGCACCAAGCGTCGCATTCACCTCGTACGTGCCCGGCTCGAGGCGGACCAGCATGTACGGACCCTGGGCCTCGACGTCGAGAAGTTGCTGCCCATCGGACTGCGTGATCACGACACGCGCGTTGGAGGTGTACCAGTCGCGGGTGCCGTTCCTGGGCTTCTCGACGCGTTCGATGGCCAGCGGATAGTCCTGCATGCGACTTTTGAAGAGGTCGGCTTCGTCATAGGTCACACCACCGCTGGTGTACCCGACGCTGCTCACCTGCACCTCGGGCGGCAACGTGGTGGTGACTCCCGGCGTCACATTGATTGCGGCGTGGGTGTTGGCTGCCTGGGCGACTGCCACCAGCAGCGCGCCGAGCACGCCAGCGATCGCACTGCGTGCGAGGCGGCGGCGGATGAACCGATGGGTCATGGCAAACGCTCGTTTCAGGGGAAGAAGACTTGCAGCGGCTCAGCCGAGATCGATTGGCACGTAGATGCGCTGGTCGTCGCGCTGGATGAGCAGCGCGAGGCGCTTGGGCCTGGCGTCGAGTGCCTGGTGCAGTTCCTGCACCGTGGAGACGGGACGGCCGTTGAACGCCAGCAAGACATCGCCGGGCTGGATGCCCGCGTGCGCGGCCGCACCTTCGACTGCACGGACCAACAGCCCGTGGTCGGTTCGCGCTTCGCGTTTCTCGTCACGCGTCAAAGGTCGCACCCGCAAGCCAAGCTGGCCCGGCGCCTCGTGGCGCGCAACGCGCTCGGTTTTCGAGGACGTCACGGCATCCAGCTTCACGTCGATCGGCCGCGCGGAGGAACTGCGCCAGACGCGGAGCCGCAGCATGTCGCCCGGCGCAGCCGTGCCGACACGGTTCGACACGTCACCCGCGCTCTGCACCGGCTGCCCATTCACTTCGGTGATGACATCGCCGGGCTGCAGATGGGCACGCGCCGCCGGCGTGTCGGGGACGACGCTGGTGATCACTGCCCCGTCGGGTGTCTCGAGTCCGAACGATTCCGCCAGCGACTGGTTGAGGTCCTGCAGCGACACGCCAAGCCGCGCGTGATCGATGTGGCCATTGGCCACGAGCTGGTCCTTCATCTTCAGCGCAAGATCGATTGGAACGGCGAACGCGAGTCCCTGGAAGCCGCCGCTGCTCGAGTAGATCTGTGCGTTGATGCCGATCACACGGCCGTTCGCATCGAACAACGGGCCACCCGAGTTGCCGGGGTTCACCGCGGCGTCAGTCTGGATGAACGGCACGTACGACTCGCCCGGCAGCTCGCGTCGCTTGGCGCTCACGATGCCCTGGGTGGCCGTGCTCTCGAAGCCGAACGGCGCACCGATGGCGAGCACGTAGTCACCGACTGCGATCTTCTTCGGGTCGCCGGTTTTCACCACCGGCAGGTGGCGCGCGTCGATCTTCAGGACCGCAATGTCCGTTGCCGGGTCGGCGCCCACGACCTTGGCGCGATACTCGCGGCGGTCCTGCAACTTGACCGTGACGGCACTCGCTTCGCGTACGACGTGCGCGTTGGTGAGGATCAGGCCGTCGGCGCTGATGATGAAGCCGGAACCTTGCCCACGAAACGGCACGTCGCGGCGCGGCGGCGTGGGCGAGAACCCCGGCAGGTTGCGGTAGAACTCGGAGGGCAGATCGTCCGTGTTGTCCACCTTGCGCGAGCCGTCGACGGTGACGCCCACGACGGCGGGACCGTACTGCTCCACGATGGCGCGGTAGTTCGGCGCGCCGGCTGCGAGCGGCGCGATCGGTTCGAAGGCGTTTGCCTCATCGGCCGCTGCGGCAGGTGCCGTTGCGGCTGCCGGGCTCCCGGCCGGCTTGCGTTGCCCGTCAGGAGGATTCCCGTTGTTGGCCGAGCAGGCGGCGAGGGCGGCCATGAGCGCAAACGCCGTGATCTGAGTACTCAGTTTCATCGCAAGTCCAGTCGGCCTTTGATTTATCGTCAGCGGCAAGTATTTGCCGGTGTGGCAGCCATGCCGCTGAAAGAGCACTGACAGGTGTCTGACTCGGCTCGCATCGGAACAGCGGCGGTCGTGCCAATCGCGGCCGCCGTAGTGGACCCTTGTAACGACCACAGCAGTCTTTGAGGGGGATTGATATGCGCATACTTCTCGTGGAAGACGACCCGCGTATAGCCGACGTCACGAGCCGCGCGCTGGCCTCGCAAGGGTGGGCGATCGACGTGACCGCGCGCGGTGAGCCGGTATCGGCCTCAGTGCGGCGCGACCCGTACGACCTCGTCATCCTCGACATCGGTCTCGCCGGGATCGATGGCTTCGAGGTCCTGCGGCGCTTGCGGGCCGATGGTGCGCAGGTGCCCGTGATCATGCTGACGGGCCGCGACGCCGTCGCGGACCGCGTGCGCGGCCTCGAGACTGGAGCTGATGACTACCTCGTCAAGCCGTTTGCGCTGGCCGAGCTGGTGGCGCGGGTGCGCGTGCTTGCGCGCCGCCGTGAGGCGCGTTCCGACGACGTGCTGGCCGCAGGTGAATTGCGCATGGACC
>Ga0335076_10001911_pt1 | contig 20469 bp, 28 predicted proteins | sample Lox_Sample_25_FD_206717 | JGI IMG/M metagenome (GOLD analysis project Ga0335076, IMG submission 206717) | Soil microbial communities from Loxahatchee National Wildlife Refuge, Florida, United States - Lox_Sample_2.5 | ecosystem: Environmental > Terrestrial > Soil > Wetlands | place: USA...
GAGAAACAGCCTCGACGAGCCGCCGAACTTGCTCCAGAAGTCCGAGCTCCCGTTGATGTAGACCTCCGGCCCGAGCGCGATGATCTTGAAGCCGAGGCCGTTCTGAGACATCGAGCCCGTCCCGCCCTTGCCGTTGACGAGGTTCAGGTCGAGCGTGACGTTCTGTCCCGAGCTCAGCACCTTGCCCGCCACGTGGACGGAATTGGCGCTCCCGACGGCGTTCGTCGCGGCCGAGATGATCTCGGTCGGGGACTTCGAGGTGATCCCGTTGGAGGATCCGCCTCCACTGCTGCCGCCTCCGCCACACGCTGCGAGCGCGAGCGCGACGAGTCCGGCGAGGGCAAGGAGGGCGAGGCGAGGGCGCATGTAAGGTGAACACCGTACAGGTCGGCGGCGATCGTCGCGGCAGTCGCAGAGGTCGCGCTCGAGAGCGCTACTCGTCGCCGTCGAGGCTCGACGCGATCATCAGCGCGGCGCGTTCGTGGGCGGCGTAGGTGGCGCGGAGCGCAGGGACGACATCGTTGCCGTCGGCCCGCACAGGGGGAGGATCGGCCACGAGGACGGTCCGGATCTCCCGGCCGAGCGGCTCACCGCCGACCGCGTCGGCCAACGCCGCCAGCGCGTCGGCGCGGACCCGGGCACCCTCGACGAACGAGGCGATCACGGTCTCCCGCGCCAGCGGAGCACGCCCGAACACGCGGGCGTGGAGCACCGCCGGATTGACCGCGTGGGGCCGGATCAGCGCGCGGCGCTCGCTGACGGACATGCCGGCGACGGCCGCGAGGTAGTCGATCGCCTGGGTGACGCCCTGGGCGTCCACCGGGAGCGATGCCTGCAGGTCCGCGGGGAGCCTCGACATCAGGCTGTCGTGCTCCGCGGCGGCTTCGGAAAGCAGCGCCTGCACTCGGCTTCGGTGACTGCTCTCCACGCTTCTCAGCCGTCTCCGCGCCAGCCGAGCGTGCGGCGCTGGGCGCGCGGTAGCTTGCTCACGACCAGGTCGTAGGAGTCTTCGATCATGTCCCCGATCGCGTCCGGCGTCAGCGAGCCGTCGATGATCACAGTGTTCCAGTGGCGCTTGTTCAGGTGATACCCGGGGATCACGGCCGCGTGCGCCTCGCGCAGCTGCTCGGCGAGCGCCGGATCGCACTTGAGGCTGATCCGCAGTGGGCTGCCGCCGAGCCTGGACAGCGCGAACATCTTGCCGGCGACCTTGAATACTGAGTTCTCGGGGCCGAACGGAAACGTCTCCTCGGCTCCGGGAAGCGAGAGACAGCGGTCGCGCAGCTCGGTCGGCTTCATCGCCGCACATCGTGCCAGCGCGGCGATGAACCGACCGGATAAGAGAGAGCTACGTCAGCTAGGCGGCGGCCAGCTCGCGCTCAGCGCGTAGCCAGTTGCCGAGCTCGTCGGCACCGCCTTGCTCGATTGCGATGAAGTACGCGCGCTCGGAGATCTCGGCGTGCGTGGGCTCGCGGAACGCGGGCGCGGCGACGGTCCTCGGCTTGGTCGCGCGGGTGCGCCGGCGGGCAGGCTTCGCGGGCTTCTCGGTCATGTACGTCCTCCTGGTCCTTGTTCACAGGGGCTGGCGCCGCCATCCCCCACGGCATCGCGCAAGGAGTTCGACGCCGCCGTGCCCGGACCTTTCAGGCTGCGCGGACCTTAATACCCCATGTCGTTGCTCGTCGAGGTCAGCGCGCCAGACGCGAACACGAGCGCCCAGATCACCGAGGCGACGACGCTGATGAGGATGATCCACCGCCCATGGCGCGCGGTCGTCTTGTTCGGGCGGGTCACGCACACGACCCCGAGGAGCAACCCAAGCAGCGGGAGCGCGAACGCGGTGATGTAACCGAGCACCACGAGACGGCCGGGCATCTCTCGCTTGGGATGAGCGGTGGCCCCGTTGCTCGAGACATAGTCGCTGGCCCAGGGCTTGCCGTTCGGCGCGGGCGGTTTGGTGGCACTCATCGCAAATCCTCCGCCTGAGAGCGTAGAGGCACCGCCGCCTTTGATAGAACCGCCGCGAACCCTTCAGTTGAGGAGAACCATGAAAGTGATCGGGGCGGGCCTTCCGCGCACCGCGACGACAACCCAGGCAATCGCGTTCGAGCAGCTCGGCTTCGGACACTGCTACCACATGCGCGACCTGATGATGGACTTCGACAAGGGCCTGACGCAGTGGGAGGCCGTGGCCCGCGGAGAGCCCGACTGGGACGCGATCTTCGGCGACGCCCAGTCGACCGTCGACTGGCCCGGAGGCCGCTACTACAAGGAACTGCTCGAGTACTACCCCGACACGAAGGTCGTGCTGAGCGTGCGTTCGGCCGAGGGGTGGATCCGCAGCATGCGCGAGACGATCTGGCCGATGTACTTCGGCGACTCGGTGATGCACCACATGTGCGCCGCCCGGGCAGTGCTCGACCCGCTGTGGCGACGGTTCATGGACCTGATGATCTGCATGACGTGGGATGAGCACACCGGCGCGCTGGCACCCCCCGAGGCGACCTTCGACGACGGCGGGCTGGCCGCGGCCATGGATCGTTGGAACGAGCGCGTCAAGCGGGACGTTCCCGCCGATCATCTGCTCGTCTGGGAGCCCGCCGAGGGGTGGGAGCCGCTGTGCGAGTTCCTCGAGGTGTCCGTGCCCGACGAGCCGCTCCCGAACGTCAACGACACCGCGGCGTTCAAGGAGGGGATTCTCGGCGGCGCGATCACCGTCGTGAACGAGTGGTGGGACCAGCGCGAGCGGCCCGCGACCGGGCTACACGCGGCCTCGCTCGAGTGATCCGCGGCCGGCGACGCTGAGGCGTTCATCGGCGACCCGTCGCGCGGCGGCGAGCGGCGTGATCGCGTGCTCGTGAAGCGCCGAGCGCTCGCCGACCACGATCGAAACCCGTTCGTGCTCGAGCATCTCGACATCGTATGCGTCGATCTCACGCTACGTTGGACAAACGCAGATGAGCGATCCCTACGGCCTGGAGCGATTCGTCTCCGCCCAGAACCGGGCGGGCACGTACGCGGCGGTGGTCGACGAGCTTCGCGCCGGCCGCAAGCGGAGTCACTGGATGTGGTTCGTGTTCCCGCAGATCGCCGGTCTCGGGCAGAGCTCGATGTCCCGGACGTATGCGATCTCGTCGCTGGACGAGGCGCGGGCGTATCTCGCGCACCCGATCCTCGGGCCTCGATTGACTGAGTGCGCGCGGATCCTCGCCGAGATCGACGGGCTCACCGCGCAGGACATCTTCGGCGGCATCGACGCAATCAAGCTGCGTTCGTCGATGACGCTGTTCGCCTACGCGGACTCGGCCAACCCGATCTTTGGGCAGGTGCTCGAGACGTACTTCGGCGGCGTCCCCGACGAGGCCACCGAGCGGCTGCTCGGCGTCGGCCGCTGAGAGGCGGCGTCGGAGCCGCTGAGCCGCCGGCGCAGAAGCGCGTAGCCGGCGAGGCCGCCGAGGCTGGGGATCCAGAACGCGATCGCGTGATAGATGATGACCGCTGCTGCGGCCTGCGTAGCCGGGGCGCCGTACGCGATCAGCGTGCCGGCGAGGCCACCTTCGAGCACGCCGAAACCGCCGGGCACCGGAATCAGGTTCGCGAGGTAGCCGATCAGGTACCCGAGGATGAGCGGGGCGAGGGGGACCGGGTGGCCGGTGGCGGCAAACGTTGCCCCGAGCGCGGCGATGTCGAAACCGAGGTAGCCGGCGGCGCCCAGCAGCCGCCAGTTCGGCGCGAACAGCGACCGGCGCGCGCGCACGATCCCGCTCGCGAGGTCGATCAGCCAACGCGGCCACCGGCGGTCTGGCGAGCGCCGCAGCAGGGTCGGGATCGCCAGCACCGCGGCGGTCGCGGCGATCCCGCCGATGATCGGGATGCCGGCGCGGAGCAGGTCGTAGCCGCCGAGTGGCGCGCGCACGATCAGCAGCGTGCCGCCGCCGACCAGCGCAGCGACGTTGACCGCGCTTGTCAGGAAGAACAGCGCGCTCGAGCGGTCGATGATGCTGCTCGTCGACATCCCCGCCCTGCGCAGCAGCCAGCCGCCGATCGCGAGTGCGCCGACGCCACCGCCGGGAAGCAGCGCTCCGGATCCCTGCTCGGTTAGGGCAAGCTCGCGCGCCGTGCCGGTCGGCACCTCGTCGAAGAACAGCCGGAAGATCACGACGAACCCGAGGCACGAGCCCACCTCGAAGGTGATCGCGGCGAGCACCCACGCGAGATTCAGGTGCACGATCTCGCTCGCCACACCGCGCAGCGGCGGCACGGCGAGCACCAGTGACCCGACCGCGGCGCTCAGGAGCACCGGAGTCACGACACGGCGGGCGAGCCGAGCGCCGGTCGCGGGCGATCGGTCGCTGTCGGTGTTGGTCTCGGTATCGGTGTAGGTGTCGAAAGTCATCTCGGGTCCGAACTACTCGTTGCTAAGACGCGCGCTCGGCGTGAAATTCATCGTTAATAAGACGCGCGAGGCACGCCGGACGTGACAACGCAGCCGAGCGCGGGTCAGCGGCCGGGGTACGGCCCAGGCTCGCGCGCGGGCGCCCCCGCGTGCCATTCGCGGGCGAGCAGCGCGTAGATCCGGAGCGTCGACCACTCACCCTTGAACCAGTCGGCCTCGACCAGGCGGCCCTCGCAGCGGAAGCCGACTCGCTCGAACAGACGGTGTACCGCGGGGTTGCGGTCGTCCGTCTCCGCACACACTCGGTGCAACCCGTAGGTCTCGAACAAGACCGACACGACGGCGGTCAGTGCCTCGGTCGCTCTCCCGGCTCCCTGGCTGGCGGTGGCGAGCGTGACTCCGAGCTCCGCAGTGGCCGGCTGATCGATCAGCACGCGGACCGCGCAGTCGCCGTGCATCGTGCCGGTCGCTCGGTCGAGGATCGCGAGCTGGACGAAGTCGCCGGGCTGCCCGAGCGCGAACCCTTCCTGCGACTCGAACATCCGCTCGGCGTCGTCGAGCGAGTAGGTGTCCTCCCAGCTCTGGTACCGCGCGACCTCGGGCTGTCTCCGATAGGCGACGAACGCCGGCAGGTCCTCGCGCACGAACCGCCGGAGCCGCAGGCGGGCGGTGACGATCTCGGTCACCACTTCCATTTCCTTGCGAGCTTGCAGCGACTCAAGTCGCGAGTGTCGGTTACAGCTTTAACCGTGCGGCCTGCCTCCGCACCATGAGTAAGAAGTGGGCGCGACTACCCCGCGTGGCTGCGCCAGCGCGTCGAGCGGCGATTGCCGGTTCGGCTGACGCGTCCCGCTTCCTCGAGCTGCTGAAGACGGTTTCGCACGACGGCCGGCGACACGCCGAACTGCTTGGCGATCAGCGATGCCTGATCCTGGCCGTCCTTGAGCGCGTCGAACACTGCCTCGGCCGATGCCGTACGGCTGCGACGCGGACGTCGAGCGGCGGTGGTTGCACCCGTGGCGCGGCGGCGACGCGAGGCGGTGGCGTTCCCCGCGGAGGCGGCCCCATTGCGAGCGCCCGCGTTCTGGCGACCGCGGAGCGCCGCGAGCGCGCGTTCGTGGGCATCGATCTCGCTCTTCAACTCTTTGATTCGGGCCTCGATCTTCGCTGCGAGGGCTTGCGTGTATTCCATGGGTCTCCTTGCCGCGTTAACTCAAGTAGCGGAGAGTACCTATTTGTTTATGCCGCGGACGTAGCCTCACGCACGCCGAGGCTGAACGGCACTGACGGATCGCGGCCGTCGCGCGCCAGCCACGGGTAGCGATCGGTGTCGAGTCCGGCGTAGTCGGGATCGAGATAGATGAAACAGCGCTGGATGAGGAAGTCGCGGACCTCGAATACGTCGCACCACCGTCCGGCGTGGGTGACCCCCGCGCGCCACTCGCCATCCTGGTGCTCTCCGAAGCTGGTTCCCTCGCAGGCGAACGTGTCGGTTCCCGTCATGATCCAGTTGAAGTTCGCGTAGTCGTGCACGATCCGCTCGAGCGTGGCGCCGACGTCGCCGAACATCCGGCCGATCGCGTCCTTGCCGGTGGCGAGTCCCCACTTCGGGAAGTGGACCTGCGCGTCGTCTGCAAACAGATCGAGGATGCTCCCGCCGGTCGATGTCGTCCCGCCGTTGTCGAACGCCTTCAGATACTCCAGCGCGACCGACTTGCGCTGCTCGTCGGTCATCGGCTGCTGGGAAATCGCCATCGGTTCCTCCTCCACATCGGCTGTTCGCGGTCGTGCCGGCGGACCAAGTCTCCCAAACCGCCCGCTGCCGGGCGTAGAATCGTCATACGGTTGATCCGGGTGACCGTGCAGTTGGCAGGCGGGACAGAGATTGGGACTGTCGAGTCATCTGAGGTTGGACACGCGACGAATTCTTGGCGACGCGATCGTGTCGGTGCAGGGCGACGTCGACCTGACCACGTGCGACGCGGTCGAGTCTGCGCTTGACGCCGCCCCACGTGTCGGAGCTACCGTGCTGGTCTTGGACTTGCGCGAGGTCGGGTTCATGGACACCTCTGGCTTGCGCCTCGTGATCTCACAGCAACAACGCGCCGAGTTGGACGGATACCGTTTCGTGGTGGTTCCGGGGTCCGCAAGGATCCAGCGGTTGTTCGAGATAGCCGGGTTCCGCGGCGGGGACCCCTTGTTCGCCGACCCGCCACCCGAACCCATCGGCGGGTGATAAGCGTATGAGCACGGGGCCTGCGGGCGACCGGTTTGAGCTGCTCGCCGCCGCCGGCGAGGTCGCGGACGGCACGCTGTTGATCGAGAACACCGTGGCGCGGCTGCTGGAGCTGGTCGTACCGGCGTTCGCGGACATCGCCACCCTCGACAGCATTTCGCCGGACGGCGAGCTCCGAAGGCTCGGGTCGCGGGTCGACGCCCCGCGACGCCGCGAGGAGCTCGAGGCTGCCCTACTTCGCCGGCGCCCGCTGCCCGATGCGCCGGTCGGGTTGCCGCGGGCGATCGTGAGCGCCGAGAGCCAGCTCCTTGCGAGCGTGACCGACGAGGAGCTCCGGATGATCGCGTCGAGCGAGGAGGACTTCGAGCTCCTGCGCGCGCTCGAGTTGCGCTCGGCGCTGTTCATCCCGCTTCGCGCGCGGGGTCGCACCGTCGGGGCGCTCGCCCTCGGCGTCGGCACTTCCGGCCGCAGCTATGGCGAGGACGATCTGCGCTACGCCGAGATCCTGTCGGGGCGCGTGGCGCTCGCGCTCGACAACGCCACACTGTCCCAGACCGTGACCGGGCTCGAGCGGCGGCTCGAGGCGACGCTCACGAACCTGGCCGAAGCGGTGATCGTCCGGGAGGCAAGGGGAGAGATAGTGTTCGCCAACTCCGCGGCGGCGCGGCTGTTGAACCTCAGCTCGGTCCGGGACGTGACCGACGCCACGCCCCAGCAGTTGATGGAGCTCTACGACGTGTTCGACGAGGCGGGGAGGAGCCTCGAGCTCACGGATCTCCCGTCCTCGCACGCTGCTCGCGGCGAGGAGTCCGAACCGTTGCTCGTCCGCAACGTGATCCGCGCCACCGGTGATGAGCGTTGGCTCCTGCATAAGGCGACCCCGCTGTTCGACGCCGACGGCTCGCTGTCGCTGATCGTGAGCGTCGTCGAGGACCTCACCGACGTCAAGCGCGCTGAGCTCGCCCAGCGGCTGCTAGCGGAGGCCGGCCAGGAGCTCTCTTCCTCGCTCGACTACGAGCAGACGCTGCAGCAGGTCGCGCAGCTGGCGGTCCCGGGGCTCGCCGACTGGTGCGGCGTTGTGATGCGCGGCGAGGGCGATGCGCTGCGGCAGGTCGCGATGGCACACGTCGACCCGGACAAGGTCGCGCTCGCCCGGGAGTTCGCGACCGGAGCGGCTCGGGTCATCGATCCGGGTCAGCCGCAGCTGGTTCCGCAGATCACCGACGAACTTCTCGCGGACGCCGGCCTGTCCTCGGAGGAGCTCGCGTTCGTGCGTACACTGGCGATCCGCTCGGTGATCGTGGTTCCTCTGGCGATCGCCGACCAGCCGGCGATCGGCGCGCTGACGCTGGCGATGGCTGAGTCCGGGCGAAGGTTCGCCGAAGGCGACCTGGCGCTCGCGTCCGAGCTCGGGCTGCGCGCGGCTGTCGCGGTCGAGAACGCCCGGCTCTACGCCGAGCGCTCCGAGATCGCGGAGACACTCCAGCACAGTCTGCTGCCACCCGACCTCCCCCAGATCCCCGGCTTCAGGCTGGCGAGCCTGTACCGGGCCGCCGGCGAACACAACGACGTCGGCGGTGACTTCTACGACGCGTTCGAGGTGCCGGGAGGCTGGATGGTGGTCGTCGGCGATGTGGCCGGCCGCGGGGCCGAGGCGGCTGCACTCACGTCGCTGTCGCGATACACGTTTCGCACGGCCGGCAAGCTGCTCGGGGATCCGATCGCGGCGCTCGAGCAGCTCAACGCCGCACTGCGGGAACGGCCGGGGCTGTCGCTGGTCAGCGTCTGCTGCGTGATGCTGCGCGTGGTCGACGGCGACGCGACCGCCGACCTGGTGCTCGCCGGACACCCGCCCGCGTACCACCTGCGCCGCGGGTCGTGCCGACCGGTCGGCGTGTTCGCCCCGTTTCTCGGTGCCTACGAGCGGGGCGGGTGGGAAGCGACGACGATCAAGCTCGAGCCCGGCGACCAGCTCGTGCTCTACACCGACGGCGTCATCGACACCGTCGGCCAGGACGATCGGTTCGGCGAGGAGCGGCTCGCGCAGACGTTGCGCGAGGCCGGCGGGGCTGCGGATGCGGTGCGGCGGATCGAGCAGGCACTGGTGCGGTTCGCCCATGGGTCGCAGGTCGACGACACCGCGGTGATCGCCGTCGAGCGATCGCCCGGCGAGCGGCCCGCCGGGCGTGGCGAACCGAGGGACGATGCGACTAGAGTCGCTCGTAACTAGAAAGAGGCAGAGAGAGGAGCGTCCCATGATCGAGCCTTACCAGGCCGTCGGGTTGATCTCGACGATGCGCGGCATCCGCCGGCGCGACGAGATCAGCTGGAATCTCGAGCACATCTCGCACATGATCAAGGCCGCGTCGTGGCTGTCGAGCATGGAGCTTCCGGTGAGGCTGATCTGCATCCCCGAGGGAGGGCTGCAGGGATTCACGGACGAGGTGCTCGACCTCGATCACGAGACGTATGCGCGCGAGTGCGCGATCGACATCCCGGGGCCCGAGACCGACTACCTCGGCCGGCTCGCACAGCAGTGGGACGCGCACGTGATCGCCCAGGCCAAGGCTCGCCATCCCGAGTTCCCGGGACGGTTCTTCAATGTCGGGTTCGTGATCGAGCCCGAGGACGGCACGGTGATCCTCAGGCACCACAAGCTCGTGCCGCTGCTCCCGGTCGAGCACTCGGTGACGCCGCACAACGTGTGGGATCGATGGATCGAGCTGTACGGCCGGGAGCTCGACGCGTTCTATCCGGTTGCCGACACCGAGATCGGGCGGATCGGAATCATGATGGCCAACGAGGCCTCTTATCCGGAGAACGCGCGCGGGCTGGCGATGAACGGTTGCGAGATCGCCTACCGCGGACCGTACCCGGCGCCTGGCGTGATGAGCGGCATGTTCTCGGTGCAGAACCGCGCTCGCGCGCTCGACAACAACATGTACGTAATCGGGATGAACCTCGGCACGTACTACCTCGACAAGGATTCGGCGACGCCAATCGACACGTTCTCGGGCGGGTCACAGATCGTGGACTATCGCGGCCAGGTCGTCACAGAGGTTCCGTACGGCGCCGGGTCGACCTGGATCGCGGGCACGATCGACATCGAGGCGCTACGCAACTTCCGGCAGACCGCTCAGTGGGACAACTGGATGAAGGACCTCACGACCGAGCAGTACCAGCTCGTGTACGAGCGGCCGATCTACCCGAAGAACCTGTACCTCGAGCGCGCGCCGTACACGCATGCCGAGTACCGCGAGCATGTGACGCGAAAGCAGGTGGGGCTGCTTCAGGAGCGCGGGGTGTGGGCCCGTCCGGGACGCCACGCGCCGGCCGAGATCCAGACCCACACCCCGCTGCTCACCGAGCCGCCGGCGCCGGCCGAGACCCCGGCCCCGGCCGTCAGCTGACCAGCGTGGCCGGCTGGGACGACGTGCGGCGGATCGCGCTCGCGTTGCCGGAGACGGGCGAGCGCACCTCATGGGGTAACACGTCGTGGCGCGTGCGCGACAAGCAGTTCGTGTGGGAGCGGCCGCTCCGCCAGGCGGATCTGCGCGCGCTCGGCGATGCGGCACCGACAGGAGCCATTCTCGGCGCGAGAGTCGAGCACGTCGGTGCCAAGGAGGCGCTGCTCGCCGGCGATCCCGGCGTCTTTTTCACGACGCCGCACTTCGACGGTTCTCCGGCGATCCTCGTGCGCCTCGACGAGATCGGGCTCGAGGACCTCGAGGAAGTGATCGTCGAGGCGTGGTTGGTTCAGGCGCCCAAGCGCCTCGCCAGGGAATACGAGGACGGCCGGCGGGGCTGACGCGGCGGGACCGCGCCAGCCCCGGGCCCGACCGTCTATGGCGCCGCGCAGGTCGGCGCGTACGCGCAGTCGTTGAACGACTGACCGTCCGAGGCGAGCGCGGACGGCGTGGCCTCGTTGACCACTCCCGGCGAGAGGAAGATCTGCGTGGGGTCTCCCTCGGCGATCGTGTGCGTGACGCCGCCGGCGGTGTACGTCGAGGTCGGTCCGAAGTGGACGGTGCCGACGTTCGCCAGCAGCGTTTGCGCGACGAGCGTCGGGGCCTCGAGGATCCACTCGCCGGAGGACTCCGACGAGGCGTAGGTCACGTCCCGGCTCCAGCTCCACTTGCCGGCGTCGGTCATCGAGATGCTCCAGGTGTTGCCTGACACCTGGCTGATGTTCACGGTGACGTTGTCGCCAGGTGTGACCGTGCAGTTGGGGTCACCGGTGCAGTTCGTCAGCTGGGTCTCGCTCGCGGGCAGCAACTCATACCACGCGTAATACTGATCGCCCAGCAACGGGTTGCTCGGCGCGGACTGCTCGGCGGTGCCGGCCTGGATCAGGTCGCTGGTGTTGTACCCGCCAATCCCGGTCCATGTTGCGGCGAATCCCGGCGGCACCAGCTCGGCCGATGGGACCGTGAACGACGAGGACACAGCGGTGACTCCGCCGCCGGTCGGGGTAACGGCGTAGCCGGACCAGTTGAGGCTGTCGGCGGTACCGCCGTGGGCCGGCAGTCGCTCGCCCTTGGTCTTTGGAATCAGCAGGCCTAACCCGCGCTGGGCGTGGGCCCTGGTGGCGTGGGTCTTCGCGGCCGCGGCGCTGGCTCCGGTCAGCGTGGCGGCGAGGATGATCGCGGTCGTGAGTCCGCGCCCAGCGGCTCTGCGCATGAGTAGTCCTCCCGTGAGGGTGCGGCGAGGGTGGATCCCCTGCCCTGGATCGATTGCCGACCGTACTACGCCGATGACACGCGTGCGCCACTTCAATGGTGTCGCCCGCCGGGGCGAGATGCCGGCCGGCGACCGCAAGGTCTCCGGCCGGCTTCCGCAAGGTTTCTACCGCCTCGATCCCGGCTTCGTTATCATGATTGAGACTATTCCTGATTCTGGGAGGGTTACCGTGTCCGCTTCATCCACGTCCGGCTCCGACAGCACCAATTCGGGAGGGAAAGGCGCACGTCGCCGTCGCCGGCGGCTCGGGATCCTCGCCGGCGCCTTCGTCTTCGAGGCGATCCCGCTCCTGCGAAACGGCTACGGGATCGGTGGCAACGTCGTGGTGCAGTGCAGCCAAGGGCACCAGTTCACGACGATCTGGCTTCCGGGAGCATCGGTGAAGTCACTCCGGCTCGGCCCGCGGCGGGTCCAGTACTGCCCGGTCGGTCACCACTGGTCGCTCGTCCACCTGGTCAGGGAATCCGATCTGTCCAAGCGGCAGTTACGAGCCGCCCGCGAGCGCCGGGACATCCGTATCCCCTGAGTCGCGGGCGGCGCGACGGCTACACCTGAGCGGTCGGGCGGACCGGCGCCGCGTCGGCGACCGACGCGGTGGCCGACGGCATCTCGGGCGCGGCAGCGATGCGCGCCGGCTCGGCGGGCGCCGCCGGGACCTCGCCGCTGATCGACTCCTTGAAGCCGCGCAGTCCGGCGCCAAGCGAGCGGCCCATCTCCGGCAGGCGCTTGGCTCCGAATACCAGCAGCAGGAGCACGAGCAGGAACGCGATGTGAACTGGATTGTCGAGGCCCATCATGGCTTGCTCCGATCGTTGGTTGTGTTGGTTCCTTACGCGCGCGAGCGTGATTTGGATCAATCACGCACGCGTCACGATCACCGCCGGGGTCGTGGGCACCCGGCTGCCCCCCGCGGGCTCGACCGTCACGAGCACGCGGGTGATCCCCGTGATCTCGCCCGGGACCCCGAGAACGGCCGTGCCGCGAGCGGTGACCGCGAACAGCGTGCTCGGCGTCGGCATTCCGCTTCCGCGCTGCAACCACAGCTCGTAGACGTGATCCGGCGGCGCAGGTCGCAGGTGATCGACTATCAGCTCGCCGCGGTCCCCGGTGACCTGCAGCTGCGCGTGGCCGACGGTGGCCTCGATCGTGCGGGTGGTCGACCCGCCCGATCGGACCGAGATCACGACCGCGAGTGTGACCGCGAGCGCGAGCGCGGCTGCGATCGCCGGCCGCGAGAGCGTCCACCGGCGGCGCCGGCGGCCGGTCCGGCGAGCCCGCGCGCTCGCGCCCCTGCCCTCTGACCGGACCGCGCGCATCACCCGCCGCCGCAGCGCGGCGCTGACCTCGTAGCGCGGAGCGCACGAAGGCAGAACATCGAGCACCGGTGCGAGCGCCAACACCTCGTCACGGCAGATCGCGCAGCTCTGCATATGGTCGGCGAACGCCCGCGCTTCGGCGGGCTCGAGCGCACCGAGGACGTACGGCGCCGCGTCGTTGCCGCAGTCATGCTGCCGCCCGCCGGGTTCCGAGCCGTTCATGGCAGCACCCCCGCGGGTTCGCCGAGCGCGATCCGTAGCTTGCTGAGCGCGAGCCGCATCCGCCCCTTCACGGTCCCGGCCGGCAACCCGAGCGCGTCGGCGATCTGCGCGTGCGAGAACCCGCCGAAGTACGCGAGCTCGATCACCTGACGCTGCTCCGGAGGCAGGCCGTCGAGCGCGGTCCGCACCAGCCGGGCGTCGCTGCGACGCTCGACCTCGTCCTCGGTTCGCTCGCGCGCGGGCACAACCTCGCTGATCCAGTCGTCGGCCACGTCGTGCTTGGCGGTCGAGAGCTCGCGCCGGAAGGCGTCAATCGCGCGGTTGTGCACGACTCTGAGGACCCACGACCGGACGCTGCCGCGGGCGCGGTCGTACCGGGCGGCGCTCCGCCACAGAGACACGAATGCTTCCTGGACGATCTCCTCGGCGAGAGCCCGGCGTCCGCACATCCGGTACGCGAGCGAGAACGCCGGGCCGGCGTGCCGGTCAAAGATCACCTCGAACGCAAGCGCGTCGCCGTCGTGGACGAGCGCCATCAGCTCCTCGTCGGCGAACGCCCGCAGGTCGGGCGAGAACAAGCGTCGTGGTTGACGAAGCACGGCAACGCTTACGGAGCCGGCCGCGATCCGGATCACCGGCGGGAGTGATCCGACTCGGCCGCCGGCGCGTACAGGCGGCTGAGATGCTGAACGCGATCCGCACGTCGATCCGGTCGGTGGGCCACGAACAAGAGATGAGCCTCGTCGGGCATCTCGACGAGCTGCGCACGCGCCTGATCGTGTCGCTGGCGGTGATCGGGGTCGCGTTCGGGTTCTGCTTCTGGCAGAACAACCGCCTCCTGCACATCATCGACCGGCCCCTTGCCGATCAGACCGAGGCGCAGGTCCGCGCGGGCCACGGGCCGCTGGGCGCAACCTACACCGTGGCACAGAGCGCGCGCGACGTCGCGATTCAGCTGCGGAGCGTGGTGGGCGTGCTCGACCGGCGGGGCCAAGGCCAGTCGCCGGCGGCGCTGGCCGCGCTGCACCACGTCGACCAGAGCCTCGAGCGCGACGTCGGGCGGCTGTCGGTCCCTCCGGAGGGCGACAAGCCGGTGACGCTCGGGATCGGCGAGCCGTTCACGACCACCGTGACGATCTCGCTCGTGTTCGCGCTGATCCTGGCGCTGCCGTTCGTGCTCTACCAGGCGTACGCGTTCCTCATGCCGGCGCTGCGCCCCCACGAGCGCCGGCACATCCGTCCGCTGGTGCTGTCGATTCCGTTCCTGTTCGTCGCCGGCGTGCTTTTCGGGTATTTCGTCGTCCTGCCGGCGGCGGTGCACTTCTTCCAGAACTTCAACAGCGACCAGTTCAACGTCCTCGTGCAGGCGAACCAGTACTACAAGTTCGCCGCGACCACGCTCCTGGCGATGGGGCTCCTGTTCCAGGTGCCGGTCGGGATCGTCGCGATCACGCGCTCCGGCTTCGTCACGCCGCAGCGGCTGCGCAAGAACCGCCGCTACGCGGTCATCGCCTGTGGCGCGGTCGCTGCGTTCCTGCCGGGCGACGTGATCACGCTCCTGCTCGAGACCGTGCCGCTGTACCTCCTGTTCGAGCTCGGCGTCCTGTTTGCCAGCGTGGCCGAGCGTCGGTCACGGGCTCGTGCTTACACCAATCCCGAGCCAAGTTACGGAATTAACACATCCGGCGAGTGATCCGGTTCACCGCTGTCTGCGAATTATCGGTGACAGTCAAACACCACTGGCCGGAGGGCAGATAGATGAGTGACAGTACAAGGCGCGGATTCGTCAAGAATTCAGCCGCGGCGGCGGCGGGCATGACCGTCGTCGGCGCGCTCGTCGCCGAACAGGCCGACGCAAAGGCCGCGGCCGGATCGGGCCCGGTCGTCGCGTACATCCGCAACCCGCGCTCGGGCGAGATCTCCGTGATGACCGGCGAGCGCGAGGTCAAACTCCACGACCGCAAGATCGCGGCGCGGCTCGCCCGCGCGGCGAGCTGAGGAGGCAACCGATGTCATCCCACCGCGAAGCACCGGCGATCAGCAAAGACCCGGTCGCCGACAACACAGACCTGTACGCGTTCGTCTCCCCCGACGATCCCGGCACGGTCACGATCATCTCCAACTACCTGCCGCTCGAGGCGCCGTACGGAGGTCCGAACTTCTTCGAGTTCGGCCCCGACGTCCGTTACCGGATCAACATCGACAACGACGGCGACGGCGATGCGGACATCATCTACGAGTTTGCATTTGAGACCCAGGTCGCCAACCCGAACTCGTTCCTCTACAACAGCGGCCCGATCCTCTCGATCGACAGCGCGAATTGGAACCGAAAGCAGTTCTACTCGGTCACCCGGATCAGCCGCGGCCGGCGCCAGGTGCTCGGCTCAGGGCTGGCGTGCCCGCCGTGCAATATCGGCCCGCTCTCGACACCGGACTACGACATGCTGGCCTCGCAGGGAATTCACAGCCTCGCGGGTGGCCGGACCGTGTTCGCGGGACAGCGGGCGGAGGGCTTCTACGTCGATCTCGGGTCGATCTTCGACCTCGGGACTCTGAGGCCGTTCGAACAGCTGCACGCGACGTTCGGACTTCCGTCGCTGGCGGCCGCCGCCGGCGTCAACGGGACCGACAACTTCAGCGTGCACTCGATCGCGTTGAAGGTCCCGATGTCCGATCTGACCCGTCATGGCACGACGCCGACGAACGCCTCCTCGCAGGACTCGGTGGTCGGCGTGTGGGCATCGGCGAGCCGGCAAGCAGCGACCATCCGCGAGCCGTGGTCGGAGTACGTGCACGAGGCCGGCGATTGGACGCAGGTCTCTCGCCTCGGGAATCCCCTGTTCAACGAAGTCCTCGTCGGGATGGGGTTCAAGGACCTGTGGAACTCGCTGCCGCCCTCGGCGGACAACCGGTTCGCGGCCGGCGTGCAGCACCCCGAGCTCGCCACGCTCCTGCCCGTGCTGTACCCGGGCGTGTTCCCTAACCTGGCCAAGCTCACCGCTCCGCGCGCCGACCTCGTCGCGATCCTGCTGACGGGGCTCCCCACCGGGATCGTCCCGGGCTTCCAGAACTTCACCGGAAGCACCCTGGCCGACATGCTGCGGCTGAACATGGCGATCCCGCCGTCGTCAAAGCCGAACATCCTGGGGCTGATCGGCGCCGACCCCGCCGGGTTCCCCAACGGCCGGCGGGTGTTCGACGACGTCGTGACGGTCGAGCTGAGAGCGATCGCGGGCCTCACGTACCCGCTCGTCAACAGCAGCTACCCGCCGGACGCCGCGGCGAGCGCGATCACGGACGGCCTGACGCCGGCGAGCGTGAATCTGCCGTTCCTGAACTCGTTCCCGTATCTGGGGACGCCGCAGGGCGGCTATCAGACCGCGCCGCTCGGGACGGTGTGAGCAATGGCGACGATGACCGCAGAGCACGGAGCGCTCGAGCCCGCAGCGGCGTGCGCGAGCGTGGCGATCGACGTCGGCGTCGGGTCGGGAGCCCTCATCCTGTATCCCGGCGAACGGTTCCGCGGCCTCGAGATCGAGATCAGCCGGGTCGGCGGTGACGGTCATCGCGTCCACACCGGGGTGCACGAACGCACCACGCAGGAGTGGTCACGGTTGACCGCGATCTTCGGCAGCCTCCCAGTCGGCGACTACGTCGTCTGGGAGGACGCCGGCATCGCGGGACCCGTGGTGACCGTGCCCGACGGCGGGGTCGCGGAGGTCACGCTGCCATGAGCGCGAAGCTGAGCCCGACCGAGCGGCGCGCCGTGGCCGGCATGGCCGGTGTGGTTGTCGGGTTGCACGCGATCGGATTTTTCATCCTGATCGCGCTCGTCGCCCCGCACCACTACCACTTGGGGCCCTCGGGCGGGTTCAGCATCGGGCTTGGCTTGACCGCGTACACGCTCGGGCTGCGCCACGCGTTCGACGCAGATCACATCTCGGCGATCGACAACACGACGCGCAAGCTGATGGCGGAGGGCAAGCGCCCGCTGAGCGTCGGGTTCTGGTTCTTGCTCGGGCACTCCTCGATCGTGTTCGGGTTGTCGTTCCTATTTGCGATCGGCATCCGTGCGCTGAGCGGACAGGTGCAGCACGACGGCTCGACGCTGCACAACGTCACCAACTGGATCGGCACCAGCGTATCGGGCACGTTCCTGTATGTGATCGCCGCACTCAACGTGGTGATCCTGGTCGGGATCGTGAAGGTGACGCGAGAGATGCGGCGCGGAACCTTCGACGAGGCCCAGCTCGAACGGCAACTGGACTCGCGCGGATTTATGAACCGGCTGCTCGGCAGGTTCACCAGGACGATCACGAAGTCGTGGCATATGTACCCGATCGGCCTGCTGTTCGGCCTCGGCTTCGACACCGCCAGCGAGGTCGCGCTGCTGTTCCTGGCCGCCGGCGCCGCCGGCGCTGGGCTCCCGTTCTACGCGATCCTGTGCCTGCCGATCCTGTTCGCCGCGGGGATGAGCCTGCTCGACACGATCGACGGCTCGTTCATGAACTTCGCCTACGGCTGGTCATTCTCCAAGCCGGTGCGCAAGCTCTACTACAACATCACGATCACCGGGCTGTCGGTGATGATCGCGCTCGTGATCGGGACGGTCGAGCTCGCCGGGCTGTTCTCCCAGGAGCTCGGCGCGCACGGCTCGTTCTGGAGATGGTTGCAGAACATCAACATCAACCAGCTCGGGTTGATCATCGTCGGAATGTTCGTCGCGACCTGGGCGATTGCGCTCTCGATCTGGCATTTCGGCCACATCGAAGAGCGCTGGGCCCCGCGCGAGGCCGACCCCGATCCGCTGGCGGCCTCCTAGCCGGACCACGTCAGGTAGCAAAACTTTCACGCCGAAGGGGAAGGATCCCACTTCGCCGTACGTCTGGGTCGGGTACGAGTCCACTCTCAGGGTGGCTCGAGCCTGTACACGACGATGGCGCTCAAGGTGACGAGCCTCGAGGTGCTGCGGATCGTCGTCGCGATCGGCGGAGTCGAGACCAATCACTTCTCGCTGTGGCACGACAAGGCCGGGAACGCGGTCGCCGACCCGCTGGCCGGAGCGACCGATCCCAAGACCGGAACGACCTTCCCGAACCTCAACACCGGAAGCGAGGCGACGCAGACCAACCTGATCCTGCCCGAGCCTTGCGAGTTCATCCCGGGCCTCCCGCCGTGCTCGGTGGTGCGCCCGACGATCGACGAGCTTGCCGGCGCACGCGCGGCGGTCAAAGGACTCACGAAGGACGGACTGTTCGACGGTCAGTCGAAGGCGTTCTTCGACTTCATCCAGCGGCTGGCCCGCGAGGCCGACGCCGCGACGAGAGGGATCGGCTGAGTCATGGCGACCGGATTCCTCAGTCCCGTGCACGTGGCGCTCCTGCTCGTGGTCGTGCTGATGCTGTTCGGGGCCAAGCGCCTACCCGAGTTCGGGCGCTCGCTCGGAAGCGGCATGCGCGGATTCAAGCGGGCCCTGGACGGCCAAGAGGAAGAGTCCAAGCACCTCGAATAGGCGCCTGCGGGGGGTGGGGCGGGGCGCCGCGGGGGTGGGGCGGGGCGCCGCGGGGGGGCGGCGGCCCCCGCCCCAGCCGGGCCGCCGTCTGACATTTGTCATCTCGAACTGATGAGGTTCGGCTCTACCCGGACCGGGGGCGAGGTGTCACCGTGGTGGCATGACAACACATGACACTTCCGATGGCGCGGTCGTTCTCTCTCACCTCTCAAAGTCGTACGGCGCCGTCCGGGCCGTCCGGTCGATCGACCTGACGATCGCCCCCGGCGAGACCGTGGCGCTGCTGGGGCCGAACGGCGCCGGCAAGACGACCACGATCGACATGGTGCTCGGGCTGACCCGGCCGGACTCCGGCACGGTGTCGCTGTTCGGGATGTCGCCCGCGGAAGCGGCCGCGGCCGGGATCGTCGGCGGCATGCTCCAGACCGGATCGCTCGTCGATTACCTGAGCGTCCGCGAGCTCGTGACGATGGTCGCGTCGCTGTACCCGCGTCCGCTCGGCGTGGACGACGCGCTCGCGCTCAGCGGGTGCTTGGACTTCGCCGACCGCCGCACGCGCAAGCTGTCCGGGGGCCAGAGCCAGCGGGTCCGCTTCGCGATCGCGCTGGTCGCGGACCCCGACCTGTTGCTGCTAGACGAGCCGACTGCCTCGCTCGACGTCGAGGCGCGGCGCGATTTCTGGGCGTCGATGCGGGCGGTGGCGGCGCGGGGCAAGACCGTCATCTTCGCGACGCACTACCTCGAGGAGGCCGACGCGTTCGCGGACCGGATCGTGCTGCTGGCGCACGGAAGCGTCGTCGCCGATGGATCTCCCGGTGAGATCAAGGCCCGGGTCGGCGGCCGGACGATCCGGGCGACGCTCCCAGACGCCGACCTCGACGCGCTGCGCGCACTGCCGGGCGTGATCGGGGCCGAGCGGCGCGGCGATGCAGTGATCCTCACGTGCTCGGAGGCGGAGACCGCGCTGCGTGCGCTGCTCGACCGGTTCCCGGCGGCCGCCGACATCGAGGTTCGCGGCGCCGGGCTCGAGGACGCATTCCTCGCCCTCACGGCCGACAGCAATCACAACTAACTACTTACCGGAGGTCACAAACGATGCACCCCACATATCTCCGATACGAGCTGCTCCGGAACGTCCGCAACTGGCGGTTCATTCTGTTCTCGCTCGCGTATCCCGTCGTCCTGTACTTCGTCGTCACTTCGCCGCAGCGACACGCCACGTTCGACGGCGTCGCCTTCCCTCTGTACTTCATGGCCGGGATGGCGGCCGTCGGAACGATGATCGCGGTCATTTCGACCGGAGCGCGGATCTCCGTCGACCGCTCCGCTGGGTGGACACGCCAGCTCAGGCTCACGCCGCTCACCGCGGCCGAACATCTCGGCGCCAAGGTGGCATGCGGCTTCCTGACGGCGCTGCTCGTGATCGCGCTTGTATCGCTGTCGGGCAGCGCGCTCGGCGTGCACCTGTCCGCCGGCGCCTGGTTGACGATGATCGGCCTGATGCTGGTCGGGCTGATCCCGATCGCGGTGCTCGGGATCCTGCTCGGACATCTGCTCACGCCCGACTCGCTCACCCCCGCCGTCGGCGGGACGATCATGCTGTTCGCGGTGCTCGGTGGGGCGTATGGGTTCCTGGTCGCGAAGTCGGGCGTGGTGTTCGACGTGATCAAGGCGCTGCCGTCGTACTGGCTGGTACAGGCGGGCAAGACCGCGCTCCGGGGCGGGAGCTGGCCGGCCGAGGGGTGGATCGTGATCGCCGCCTGGACCGCCGTCCTCGTCCCGCTCGCCATGGTCGTGTACAAGCGCGACACGAGCCGCGTGTGAGAACCTCCTCGGCTCGGCCGGTAGATTGGAACCAAGTGGACGCCGAGGACGAGCCGCACGCGGACTGGGTCGCCACCGAGCGCCGGTGGACGCAGGGGTGGCGCCGGTTCGTGCTGCCCACGGTGTTCCTCGTCTATCTGGGGTACGTCGCTCAGTCGGTAGCGAACAACAACAACGGCACAGCCGCGTTCGCGGGTTATGCCATCCTCGTCGCGTTCGCCGT
>Ga0335076_10001912_pt1 | contig 20466 bp, 21 predicted proteins | sample Lox_Sample_25_FD_206717 | JGI IMG/M metagenome (GOLD analysis project Ga0335076, IMG submission 206717) | Soil microbial communities from Loxahatchee National Wildlife Refuge, Florida, United States - Lox_Sample_2.5 | ecosystem: Environmental > Terrestrial > Soil > Wetlands | place: USA...
GGTCGGGGTATTTCTCGCGGATCTCGGCGATCGTGGCCGTGCGGGGGAAGCCGACCGGGTACGGGTCGCCGCCCGCGGCCCGGATGCGGTCGAGCTTGTCCAGGCGCACCTGCATCTGCTCGGGCACATGCCCTTGATCGCCGTCCGTCACGTGCCAGAGATTACCGGCCCGGCCCTGGCTTAGGCACCGGGGTTTGTTTCCTGGCCGCCCGCCACGACCTGGCTCAGCCAGGAGAAGGCGGCCTGCTGCCAGAGCCGCTGTCCCATTCCTTCGCAGTGCCCGCCGCCGCCCTCGGCCGCGGTGAAGGCACGGAACTGCTTCGGGCAGGTCAGCGCGTCGAACAAGGCACGGCTCTGGCTGGCGAAGTCGCCCTCTCCCTCGGTGACGAGGGTCGGGCAGGTGATCTTCTCGGCCCGGCCCGCCAGCGTGTACCCGGTCATCGTGCGCAGCCACTCGCCGAACGAGGCGGCCCCCATGGCCGCCATGCGCGACCCGTAGAACTCCCGGTCGCGCGGCTTGACCAGGAAGCCCTCGAGGCCGGCGTCCATGCCCGGGTCGGCGTCGAGCACCTTGCGCCAGTCCTCGTCGCTGAACATGGACCGGAACCGCGAGGTGAAGTCGAACTGGCCGGGATCGCAGACCAGGGCGGCGATCCGCGGCTCCCCGCTGGCGCCCCGGGGGGCCAGGTAGCCGCCCAGGCTCCGGCCGACGAGCATCAGCCGCCGCGGGTCGGCGAAGTCCGGCTGCCGCAACGTCCAGTCGACCACTGGCCCGAGCACGGCCTCGAAGTCCGGCCGCATGGCCACCCCGTGCTGCACGAGCATCCCGCCCTGCCCCGGGCCGTCCCAGGCCACCGCGTTCCACCCGAGCTCGAGCGCGGCCTGCGCCCCGTACTTGAACAGTTCCTCAGCGGTGCCGTCGAAGCCGCCGGCGAACAGCACGGTCGGCCGCGGGCCGCCGGGTGCCGCGCGGTATGTGTAGCCGGGCATGGGGGCCGGGGCGAACGGGATCGCCACCGCCTCGACCCGGTACGGCAGGAACGGCGCGGCCTTCTGGAATGCCTCGCGCTGCCGCCGGTAGCCGGTGCGCACTCTCTCGTCGGCGAGATCGTGGCGCAGGAAGAAGAAGGCCTGGCGCCAGTACTCAGCCGATCGCAGGTACCCCCGCGCGGCCATCGTCCCGTGCCCGGCCGCCGCGGCCTGTTCGGCGGCGGCCAGCGCCACCTCGGCGGTGTGCGCCCACTCCTGGTACCACTGGCCGTAGTCGCCGGGGGCGACCCGCCCGGCGGTGGCCAGGGCCTCCCCGAGGTCGGCGCTGCCGGTGTACGCCCCGATCAGCGTGCGCTCAAGCTGGGCCGCCATGTCGGCGTCGTCATGCAGGACAGCCATCGAGTTCCCCCTGGTCGCGCGGCCGTTAGTCACCAGAAGTATTGCGCTCGTAGACCAGCCGCAACCCGGTCAGGGTCAGCCACGGCTCGTAGGCGTCGATGACGCTCACCTCGTCGATGACCAGCGGGGCCAGCCCGCCGGTGGCGATGACCGTCACCGAGTCCGGATCGCCGGGGGCCAGCTCGCCCGCGATCCGCCGGGCCAGGCCCTCGACCTGGCCCGCGAACCCGAAGATGATCCCTGACTGCAGCGATTCCACCGTGTTCTTGCCGATGACCCGGCTGGGGCGGGTCAGCTCCACCTTGAGCAGCTGAGCGGCCCGGCGGGACAGCGCGTCGACCGAGATCTCGATCCCGGGGGCGAGCGCGCCACCCACGAACTCGCCCTTCTCGCTGACCGCGTCGAAGTTCGTCGAGGTGCCGAAGTCGACGACCAGCGCGGGGCCGCCGTAGAGGTGCACGGCGGCCAGCGCGTTCATGATCCGGTCGCTGCCGACTTCCTTGGGGTTGTCGGTACGTACCGGGACCCCGGTCCGCACGCCCGGCTCCACGATCACCGCGGGCACGTCCGGGTAGTAGCGCCGGAACATCTCCCGCATCTCGTGCAGGACCGACGGAACGGTCGAGCACAGCGCGATGCCGCCGATGTCGGGGTCCTTGACCAGGGTGCTCTGGCCGAGCAGGCCCTGCAGGATCACCGCGAGCTCGTCGGCGGTGCGGACCGGGTCGGTGGCGATGCGCCAGTGCTCGATCACCTGGTCGCCGGAGAACACGCCGAGCACGGTGTTGGTGTTCCCCACGTCGATCGTCAGCAGCATCGAGGCTCCCTCCGCCCGCGGATCAGGGCTGGCCGCCCAGCGCGACCTGCGCGTTGTCGATCAGCCTGGTCGTCCCGGCCCAGGCGGCGACCAGCAGCAGCGCCGGGCCGTGGTAGCCGTCGCGGGCCGCGGTGAACGTGACCGGGTCCGCCAGGGCCAGGTAGTCGAGCGCGAGCGGCGGGTCGCCGGCCGCGGCGTGGTCGAGCACCGCGCGCGCCGCGGCCAGCACGGCGCCCGGCCCGGCTGCGGCCGCCGCGGCTCCTGCGGTCAGCGCGCGCGACAGGCCCAGCGCCGCCGACCGCTCGGCCGCCGACAGGTACGCGTTGCGGCTGGATACGGCGAGCCCGTCCGGGTCCCGCACGATCGGCACCGCAGCGATCTCCACGCCCAGGTCGAGGTCGGCGGCCATCTGCCGGACCAGCGCGAGCTGCTGCGCGTCCTTCTGGCCGAAGACCGCCACGTCGGGCCGGGTCAGCTGGAGCAGCTTCAGCACCACCGTCAGCACTCCGCCGAAGAAACCCGGCCGGGAACTGCCCTCCAGCAGCCGCCCCACCGGGCCGGGATCGACGGTGACCAGCGGCTCCGCGGGATACATCTGCTCGCGGGCCGGGGCGAACACCGCCGTCGCGCCCTCCTCGGCGCAGATGGCCAGGTCCCGGTCCAGGGTTCGCGGGTAGGTGCCGAAGTCCTCTCCCGCCCCGAACTGGAGCGGGTTCACGAACACCGACACCACGACGCTGCCGTCCGGGGCGGCGATCTCCCGCGCCCGCCGCAGCAGGGCCCGGTGCCCCGCGTGCAGCGCTCCCATGGTCGGGACCAGCACGACCGGCCCCGCCAGCCCGGCGCGGACGGCGGCGAGCTCGGCCCGGGTCCGGGCCGCCCGGGGGATCACTGCGGCGCCCCGCCGAGCACGCCGAGCAGGCGCTGCGCGTCGGGCGCGGACAGCGTGCCCGCGGCGAGCGCCCGGTCCGCGGTCAGCCGGGCCAGGGCCAGGTAGGCGGGCAGCGCCTGCGGCGCCGCGGCGCGCAGCACGGCGAGGTGGCTGGCCACGGTGTCCGCGTCGCCGCGCGCGACCGGACCGGTCAGGGCGGCATCACCGAGGTCCAGCGCGTTGTCGAGCGCAGCCTGCAGCAGCGGGCGGAGCATCCGCGCGGGCTCGCCCACGCCGGCCTCGCGCAGCAGGTCGGCCGCCTGTACGACCAGGGTGACCAGGTGGTTGGCCGCGCCCGCGAGCGCCGCGTGGTAGAGGCCCCGGTGCTGTTCGGCGATGAACACGGGCTCGCCGCCCATCTCCACCACCAGCGCCTCGGCGGCCAGCCGGAGCGAGTCGGGCGCGGTGACCCCGAAGCTGATCCCGGCCAGCCGGTCGAGGTCGTCGGGCCGCCCGGTGAAGGTCATGACCGGATGCAGGGCGAGGGGCAGCGCGCCGACCCGGACCGCCGGGTCGAGCACCGCGAGGCCGTGACGGCCGCTGGCGTGCGCGACCAGGCGGCCCTCCAAGGCGGCCCCGGTCGCGGCCAGCCCGGCCACCAGGCCGGGCAGCACGTCGTCGGGAACCGTCAGCAGGACCAGGTCGGCCGCGGCGACCACCTCGGGCGGCAGCTTGATCGCGACCCCGGGCAGGCGGCTCCGGGCCCGCCGGACCGAGGCGTCGGACACGGCGGACACCGCGACGATCTCGTGGCCCGCGCGGCCCAGCGCGGCGGCGAGGGTGCTGCCCACCCGGCCGGCCCCCACGACGCCGACCCGGAGCATGGCCGGGTGCGCGCTCGGGTTCTCGGGGTTCATAAAGTTCCAGTCCTCGCTGGGTACCGGACAGCGACGATCAGGATATTCGAGGGGCCGGGACGGGGAGCGGCCGCCTGGTGACCGGGGCGCGCGCGGTCACCAGGCGGCCGCCCCGCGACCCCGGGCGCGCGCGATCACGGCGGCGGCCTGCTGCCGTTCCGGCTCGCGGGGGCGTCGCTGTCGCCGGAGTCCCGCGGGGCCCGGCAGCAGTGCTCGAGGTAGAGCGCGGCCGCGACCAGGATGGCGGCGGCCACGACCGTGGCGGCCGCGTTGATGGCGTCGTGCCTGGGGACCGCCACGTCGAGGAAGCCCGCCGTGTAGGCCAGGAACCCGGCGGCGAGCCCGCCGAAGGCGGCGCCGCCCAGGGAACTGGCCTTGGCCAAGGCGGCCATCCGGGCGACGGCCAGCGGCGCGAGCGGCTTCCCGCCCCGCCGACCGGAGATCCTGGCCGCCAGGTTCCGGCCGCTCAGCGCCTCGGCGGCGGCGAGCAGCAGCATGGCAGGGACCGCGGTCCACGGCAGCGTCGGCAGCCCGGAAAACGTCGCCCGGACGATCAGCCACGCCGCCACCGCGCAGACGGCCGCGACGGCCAGCAGCGCCGCCGGCCGGGTCGGCTTCATGACGGGCACCGTAGCCCTGCGTCGGGGCGGTGCCGCAGGCCGCCGGGGGGCAGGGCGGCGAGCAGGTCGGCCACCCGGCCCTGCCCGGGGATCACCGCCCCGGGATCCACGTCGTGCCAGGGGGCGAGCACGAAAGCCCGCTCGTGCGCGCGCGGGTGCGGCAGCGTGAGGTCCGGGTCATCGCTGATCTCGTTGCCGTAGACGATGACATCGACGTCGACGGTGCGCGGTCCCCAGCGCGGCCCGCGGACCCGGCCCCGCGCGGCCTCCGCCGCCCGGCCGAGGTCCAGGACCGCGCGGGGCGGCAGCGACGTCGCGGCGACGAGCACGGCGTTCAGGTAGTCCGGCTGGGACGGCCCGCCGACGGGCGCGGTCTCGTAGACCGGCGAGACCGCGACGTCATCGAGGCCGGGCGCGGCGCACAGGGCGTCCACCGCGCCCTGCAGGTGGGCCAGCCGGTCGCCGAGGTTGCTGCCGAGAGCCAGCACCACCGTGCTGCGTGGCGTCATGCCCGGCTCCGGCGGATGGTGACGGTCACGTCCCCGAACGACTGGACCAGCGGCGCGTGCGGCTTGTGCACGGTGATCTCCACGTCACGCACGGCCGGGTGGACGGACAGGCACGCGGCGGCCAGGCGGTCGGCCAGCGTCTCGATCAGCGCGACCGGCTCACCGGAGACGACGGCTGCGAGCCGGCTGGCCACCGCCGCGTAATCGACAGTCAGCGTGAGGTCGTCGGTAGCGGCCGCGGGCCGGGTGTCCAGCCAGAGCACCGCGTCCACCACGAATTCCTGGCCGTCGCGGCGTTCGTGATCGAGCACGCCGTGGCGTCCGAACGCGCGCAGGCCGATCAGCGAGATCCGGTCGGTGGTCAGCCCCGTCACCCCGATTCCGGCCCGCGGGCGTCGCGCCACCGCGCCGCGACCCGCACCGCGTCCGCGTTGGCCGCCACGGCGTGGACCCGCACGCACCACGCCCCGGCCGCCGCGGCCAGGGCGGACACGGCCACCGTGGCGTCGTCGCGCTCCGCGACCGGGCGCGGCTCGCCCCCGGCGTCGGGGAGCAGCCGGCCCAGGAAGCTCTTCCGGGAGGCGCCGACCAGGACCGGGAACGGCGGCCCGCCGCCCAGGCGGGAGATCTCGCCCAGCCTGGCCAGCAGCGACCAGTTGTGCCCAGCCAGCTTGGCGAAGCCGAGCGCGGGATCCAGGATGATCATCGTTGGGTCGACCCCCGCCGCGACGACCGCGTCGACCTGCCGGCCGAGCTCGTCGCGGACCTCGCGCACGACGTCGTCGTAGACCGCGCGGTCCTGCATGTCGCGGCTGGGCCCGCGCCAGTGCGCGACCACATAGGGCACGCCGGCGCCGGCCACCAGCCGGGGCAGCCCGGGATCGGCCCGCCCGCCGCTGATGTCGTTGACCAGCCGGGCCCCGGCGCCGAGCGCGAACTCGGCCACCGCCGACCGCATGGTGTCCACGCTGACCAGGACCCCGGCGGCGGCCAGCCCGGAGACCACCGGGCCGATCCGGCGCAGTTCCTCGGCCTCGTCGACCCGTGCCGCCCCGGGACGGGTCGACTCGCCCCCGACGTCGACGAAGTCCGCTCCCTCGGCCACGAGCCGCAGACCGTGGGCCACCGCCGCGGCCGGCTCCAGCCAGGCTCCGCCGTCGGAGAACGAGTCCGGGGTCACGTTGACGACGCCCATGACCAGGCACCGGGGCGGCTCGGGCAGGCCCGCCGGATGCGCCCGCCGAGGCACAGCCCGTGTACGCGCCTTGCCAGTCATGGCGCCAAATCTACGGGCTACGCGGCGGCGTCCGGGCCAGGACGGGCGGCCGGCAGGCGACGCCGGAGCTTGTCGAGCCCGAGCCTGCGCGCCGTCCGCCGGGCGACCCGGCGCACCTCCAGGGTGGGCCAGACGAGGAACGCCTCCGCCTCCATCGCGGCCAGGCCGATCCTCGGGACGTCCCGGGTGCCGGTGTAGACGAAGAACCTGGGCACCCATTCCGGGCAGAACTTCGCGTTGAACTTGTACAGCGACTCGATCTGGAACCACCGCGAGGCGAACAGCAGGATGCCGCGCCAGGCGCGCATCACCGGCCCGGCGCCGATCCGCTCGCCCCGCTCGAGAGCGGCCCGGAACATGGCGAAGTTCAGCGAGATGCGCTTGACGCCGAGGCCGGGCGCGCTCTTGATGGTCTCCACGATGAGGAAGTCGTTCAGGCCCGGCTGGGCCGAGCGGGCCCGCCGCATCAGGTCGAGCGACAGCCCGTCCGGTCCCCAGGGCACGAAGTGCAAGATGGCGCACAGCACCCCGTCCTTGGTGGCCGTGGCGATCACGCAGTCCTCGTCGCCGGGGGCTCCGACGCGGCCGAGCGCCATCGAGAACCCTCGCTCGGTCGGGCTCCCGCGCCAGGAGTCGGCCTGCATGATCATCCGGTCTATCTCCGCGCGCGGGATGTCACCCGTCCGGCGGATCTCCGCGACGTAGCCGTTCCGGCATACCCGCGTCACCATCTGCCGGACGTTCTTCATCGACCTGCCCTGCAGGGTGAACTCGGCCACGCTGACGACGGCCTCGTCACCGAGTTCCAGCGCGGTCAGCCCGCCCCCCTCACGGCACCAGGTCTCCGCCCCGAGCTCGCTGCATCCGAGCACGGCGGGAACCCAGGCGTGCCGGTCCGCCTCGTCGAGGAACGCGTTGATGGCCCCGGGCCAGGCCTCGGGATCGCCGATGGGGTCACCGCTGGCCAGCATGACCCCGGACAGCACCCGGTAGCCGATGCACGACTTGCCCGTGGCGGACCAGATGATGCTCTTGTCGGTGCGCAGCGTGAAGTAGCCGAGCGAGTCGCGATCCCCCTTCTTCCCGAGCAGTTCCCTGATCCGGTTCGCGTCCTGGTCGCTGAGCTTGGCCACGCTCTTGGCCGGGCGCAGGAACAGGTACAGGACCACGATCACGGTGAACAGCCCGAGTCCCCCCATGAGGAAGGCGAAGACGTCGCCGCGGGTTTCCGACGTGAAATTGACCGGCCCGGTGAAGCCGAGCAGTCCGTAGATCACGGATTGCAGCCGCTGACCGAGGGTGTAATCCTCGGCGAGGCCCTTGGTGACCGAGATATAGGCCAGGCCGATGACCACGTCGGCGATCACGAGGCCGATCAGCGCCCACAGCGCGCTCCACCGGGTCCGGGGGTCGCCGACCGCGTAGAACTCCTTCCGGTAGACCCACAGGAGGGCCAGCAGCGCCACCGTGACCGCGGCGGGGAGGATGTGCCGGCCAGGCAGCACGGCGTGCGTCACCACGCTGAAGGCCAGCAGCACCATCACCCCCTCCCAGGCGCGGCGCTTCCGCCTGCGCAGGCCGTGCGAGAGCATGAGCAGCAGCAGCCCGATGATGACGTCGGCGACCCGGGGCAGGATCGCCAGCACGCCGGGCGCGATCTCGGTCAGCCGGTGCAACGGGTGCTTGAGGTGGATGTAGATGACCCGGGTCCGGAAACCCTCGATGATGTAGGCCAGGCCGAGCAGGAACGCCACGATGCCCGTGGTGACCGGCACCCAGCGCCGCTGGTGCCGGCGGTCCGGCGGGCGCGCGGCCGGCTGGCCGTCGGCCGGCCCGGCCTCGGCCTCGGCGGGCCGGCTGGCGCGGGCACCAGCGGCCTTCGCCGCGCCGTCGGCGGCCTTCGCCGCGCCGTCGGTCGCCTTCGCTGCGCGGCCGGTGGCCTCCACGGCTGCCTGGGTAGCCTTGACCGCACTACCGCTAGCCTTGACCGCACTACCGCTAGCCTTGACCGCCTCACCGGTGGTCGTGGCCGCGCCGCCCGTCGTCGTGACCGCGCCGCCGGCAGCCGGCACCGCACCGTCGGCGGCCTGTACGGCCCCCGCGGTGACGGGCTCGGGCGACTCCACGCCGCCGCTCTCTGTCATCTCGGACATATGGGTCGAACTCCGGCTCACGAGCGACCAGGGTAGTCACGGCCGGCCGATGATGCGGGCAAACCCCTGAACACGGCAGCCAACCTCCCCCTGAGCGGGCTGCTTCGCCGACTCGCCGGGCGATAAGGCAGTAACGCTCATAAGTCTAAGGTTCTTCTCAGCCATCTCTCAGACGCTCCCGGTACCTACACGGTTCCGGCCCGGCAAATGTTCAGCGACGGCCGAGCAAAAGACTCATCGCCTCGGCGCGCGTCCGGTCCGAGTCGAGGAATATCCCGCGTACCGCGGAAGTCACGGTCTTTGCCCCAGGCTTACGCACGCCGCGCATTGACATGCACAGGTGCTCGGCCTCAATCACCACGATAACGCCCCTCGGCTCGAGCACGCTCATCATGGCATCGGCGATCTGGCTCGTCATCCGTTCCTGGACCTGGGGGCGCCGGGCGTAGATGTCCACGAGCCTGGCCAGCTTGGACAGCCCGGTGATCTGGCCCTTGTCGTTCGGTATGTAGCCGACGTGGGCGCACCCGAAGAACGGCGTCAGGTGATGCTCGCAGGTGCTGTACAGCTCGATGTCGCGCACCAGGACCATCTCGTCGTGGTCGGCATCGAAGACCGTGCTGAGCACGTCCTCGGGATGCTGCCGCAACCCCGCGAACTGCTCGGCGTAGGCCCTGGCCACGCGGCCCGGGGTGTCTCGCAGGCCGTCCCGCTCCGGGTCCTCGCCGATGGCGAGCAGGATCTCGCGTACGGCCCGCTCGATGCGGGGCTGGTCAACGCGGCCGGGATCGCCCTGGTCGGTCAATGAGTCCCGCCCGCCGCGGGGCCTCCTGCGGAGCCGCCCGGCGCGCCGTCATCCGGACCCGGCGGGGAACCGTAGCCCCCGGGACCGCCCGGGGCGCCGCCGGCACCCATCGGGCGGATGGTGCCGATCGGGCCGCCCGGGCTCGCGGTCCCTCCCGGCCCTGGCGGGCCGAGGGTCGGCGCGGACCCCTCGGGACCGGTCCCCAGGGGAGCCTGCCCGTTGCCCGTGCCGTCCGGCGCGGAGCCGTCCGGCGCGGCCGTGAGGGCCATCTCCCGGCTCTCCTTGGGCGAGAGCACCGGCGGCCGGTCGGACGGCAGCCGCTTGCCGTAGCCGGTGTAGGAGCCGCGGATCGGCCGCTGGCGGATCGGGCTGAAGATCGCCAGGACCTGGTCCCGGGTCAGCGTCTCGTGCTCCATCAGCTGGAGGACCAGGTTGTCCAGCACGTCGCGGTACTCGACCAGGATCCCCCAGGCCTCGTCGTGCGCGGACTCGATCAGGCGGCGCACCTCTTCGTCGATCGCGGACGCGATCTCCTCGGAGTAATCCCGGCTGTGCGACATCTCGCGGCCCAGGAACGGCTCACCGTCGCCGCTGCCGAACTTGCGCGCGCCGAGCCGTTCGCTCATCCCGTACTCGGTGATCATGCCGCGGGCGATCTGGCTGGCCTTCTCGATGTCGTTGGCCGCGCCGGTGGTGGGCTCGTGGAAGACCAGTTCCTCGGCGGTCCGGCCGCCCAGCAGCATGGCCAGCTGGTCCATCATCTCGGCCCGGCTGACCAGGAACTTGTCCTCGGTCGGGGCGGAGGCCGTGTAGCCGAGGGCCCGGCCGCGCGGGATGATCGTGATCTTGTGCACCGGGTCGGCGTTCGGCAGCGCGTGCCCGACCAGGGCGTGCCCGCCCTCGTGGTACGCGATGATCTTCCGCTCCTTCTCGGAGAGCAGCACGCTCTTGCGCTTCGGGCCGGCCGTGACCCGGTCGATCGCCTCCTCCAGCGAGGCCATCATGATCTGAGTCTGGTTGGCCCGCGCGGTCAGCAGCGCGCCTTCGTTGATCACGTTGGCCAGGTCCGCGCCGGTGAACCCGGGCGTCCGGCGGGCGATCGCGTCGAGCTCGACGTCCGGCCCCAGCGGCTTGCCGCGCGCGTGCACCCGCAGGATGCCCTTGCGGCCGGTCAGGTCGGGCTGGGCCACGACGATCTGGCGGTCGAACCGGCCGGGGCGCAGCAGCGCCGGGTCCAGGATGTCGGGCCGGTTCGTGGCCGCGATCACGATGACCCCGCCCTTGGTGTCGAAGCCGTCGAGCTCCACCAGCAGCTGGTTGAGGGTCTGCTCGCGCTCGTCGTGGCCGCCGCCGAAGCCGGCGCCGCGGTGCCGGCCCACCGCGTCGATCTCGTCGACGAACACGATCGCCGGGGCGTTCGCCTTGGCCTGCTCGAACAGGTCGCGGACCCGGGACGCGCCGACGCCGACGAACATCTCGACGAAATCGGAACCCGAGATCGAGTAGAACGGGACCCCGGCCTCGCCGGCCACGGCGCGGGCCAGCAGCGTCTTGCCGGTGCCGGGCGGGCCGTACAGCAGCACGCCCTTGGGGATCTTCGCGCCGATGGCCTGGAACTTGCCCGGGCTCTGCAGGAACTCCTTGATCTCCTGGAGCTCCTCGATCGCCTCGTCCGCCCCGGCCACGTCGGCGAACGTCGTCTTGGGCGTGTCCTTGGTGATCAGCTTGGCCTTGGACTTCCCGAAGTTCATCACCCGGGAGCCGCCGCCCTGCATCTGGTTCAGCATGAACAGGAAGATCAGCACGATCAGGATGATCGGCAGCCAGCTGAAGATCACATCAAAGATCGAGCTGCCCTTGGGCCCCTGGACGCTCCAGCCGCCCGCCACGCCGCCCTTCTGCACCTGCGCCTGCAGTTCGCTGGCGAGCTGCTGGCCCTGGTTGCCGACCCAGGACGCCTGCAGCAGGTCGCCCTTGGTGGTCGTGACCTGGATCGTCTGGGTGGAGTCGTTCAGCAGCGCCGACTTGACCTGGTTGTTCTCGATGGCGCTGACCACCTGCGAGGTGTCGACCGGCTTGTAGGAGTTGCCGGAGCTCGCGTACCGGTACAGGAAGAAGAACAGCAGCAGAACGACGAGGACAGCGACGAACGGCCCGCGGAAGTAGCGCTTCAGATCCATCGACGAACGGCCGCGCCGACGGCGGGCCGACCCCTCCTGACGAGCCTCAGGTCCCGCCGTCTTCCGGCGGGACTGCCATGCGTCCCAGCGCCCACGCGCAGCCTTCCTCTCTGCCCGCCTGGTACACAGCGAATAATCGACGGTACACCGCGCCGGCGAGCGCCGACACGCAGGAATCACCTTCGCGCCGCAGCAGCCTCTGCTGTGTACCTACCCTGAACGTATTTCATCTCCCAAACTGTTCCCCCGCCCCGCCTCTGCCGCCGGGTCTTCCGCCGCCCCGGAGTCCGCGTCATCGGGTCCGCCGCCGTACACGTGCGGGGACAGGGTGCCGATGAACGGAAGGTTCCGGTAACGCTCCGCATAGTCGAGCCCGTAGCCGATCACGAACGCGTCGCCAATGTCGAAACCGGTGTACGCCACGTCGACATCCACCCGCGCGGCGCTGGGCTTGCGCAGCAGCGCGCACACCCGCAGCGACGCCGGACGGCGCGACTCCAGGTTCCTGACCAGCCAGGACAGGGTCAGGCCGGAGTCGACAATGTCCTCCACGACCAGCACATGGCGATCGGTGATATCGCAGTCGAGATCCTTGAGAATGCGCACGACCCCGGAGGATTTCGTGCCGGAGCCGTATGACGACACCGCCATCCAGTCCATCTGAACGGGCAGCCGCATGGCGCGGGCCAGGTCGGCCATCACCATGACCGCGCCCTTGAGCACGCCGACCAGGAGTAGTTCGCGACCGGCGTAATCCGCGTCGATCTGCGCGGCGAGCTCCGCAATCCGGATTTGCAGCCGATCCGCCGGGATCAGCACTTCCGCCAGGTCGGCGCCCATGTCAGTCGCGTCCACCCGCGTCCTCCCCGTCGCTAGCGCTGAAAAGCAGCCTGCCATAACGGCGCCGGCCGCGGATGCCGCCGGGCAGGTCGGTCCACCGCTGGCCGCGCCAGCCGGTCACCAGGGCGTCGAGCCCGGCCACGTGGCGCTCGGTCAGCGCCCCCGCCGGGCAGCCCGCCGCGATGGCCGCGATCCTGAGCACCCGTGACCTGATGGCCGGCGGCAGGGCGGCCACCTCGTCCAGCGGGAGCTCACCGGGGCCGGCCGCGGCCATCCGCCCGGCCTCGGCCCGGGCCACGGAGTCGAGGAAGTCGGCGTCGGCGCGCAGCTGCCGGGCGGTGCGGGCGAGGGCCTCGGCCACGCCAGGACCGAGCTCGGACTCCAGGGCCGGGAGCACCCGGTGGCGGACCCGGGCGCGCGCGTAGCCGGGATCGGCGTTCTGCGGGTCGTCCCACGGCTCGAGGCCCTGGGCCGCGCAGGCGGCCCGGGTCTGGGCGCGGCTGACCCCGAGCAGCGGGCGCAGGCAGCGGCCGTTGCGCTCGGGCATCCCGGCCAGTGAGCGGGTGCCGGAACCGCGCGCCAGGCCGAGCAGCACGGTCTCGGCCTGGTCGTCGGTGGTGTGGCCGAGCAGGATCGCCGCGGCGCCGGTTTCGTCGGCGGCGCGGTCGAGAGCCCGGTACCTGGCCTCCCGCGCGGCCGCCTCCGGGCCGGAGCGCCGCCGCGGCACGGTGACGCTCACGCTCCGCACGGGATCGAGGCCCAGCGCGGCCAGGGTTTTCGTCACCGTCCGGGCCTGCTCGGCGGACCCGTCCTGCAGCCCGTGGTCTACGGTGACGCCGCCGCCGGACAGGCCGAGCCGCGGCGCCTCGAACGCGAGCGCCGCGGCCAGGGCCAGCGAGTCCGCGCCGCCCGAGCAGGCCGCGAGGACCAGGTCACCGGGGGCCAGGCCGGCCCCGGACAGGCAGCGGCGCACGCCCAGCCGGACGGCCGCGACCGCGGGGTGCGGGCCCATTCGGTGTCACTCCGCTCAGCCCGCAGCGGCGCCGCTGCCGTTCGTGTCGCTGCCGTTCGTCCCGCCGCTGCCGTTCGCCTCGCTGCCGTTCGACTCGCCCCGGGGCAGTTCGCCGGGCGCCACGGCGCCGACCCGCTCCAGCCAGGCCTGCGGGTTGGCGATCTCGTCCCGGGTGGGGAGGGTCTCCGGAGACGTCCAGACGCGGTTGAACACCGCCATGCCCGCCTCGTCCACCACGGTCTTCACGAACCGCGACCCCTGCTCGTACTGCTTCATCTTCAGGTCGATGCCCAGGATCCGGCGGATGGCCTGCTCGATCCGGCTGCCGGAGTGGCGCCGGGCCGAGAACTTGGCCCGGATCTCCTCCACCGACGGCACCACCTTCGGGCCGACCGCGTCCATCACGTAGTCGCCGTGGCCCTCCACGAGCGTCATGACCGAGGTCAGCCGGTCCAGGATCTCGCGCTGGCGCGGGGTCTGCATGGCCTCGATCAGGCTCTCCCCGCCGCCGCGGGCCGCGGCCGCCACCGCGTCGGCCGCGGACCGGAGCCGGTCCAGGATCGAGGCCGGGTCAAGGTCCGAGGCGAGCAGGAACTCGGTCATCTGCTGCTGCACGTAGGGACGCAGCCAGGTCACCGAGGTGAACTGGGCCCGGTGCGTCTCCTCGTGCAGGCACACCCAGCGCCGGAAGTCGCGCGGGTCCACCTCGAGCTCGCGCTCCACCATGACGATGTTCGGCGCCACCAGCGTCAGCCGGCCCGCGGGGGCGTCCGCGGCGCCGGGGTCCGGCGCGTCCGGGTCCGGCGGCAGGAACAGCTCGTACTGGCCGAGCACCCGGCCGGCCAGGTAGGCGAGGATCAGGCCCGCCTGCATGCCGGTGACCCGCGATCCGACGGTGCCGATCACCGACCCGGGCGGCGGCGCCGTGCCCCGCTCGCGCATGTGCTCGACCAGCGGGTCGAGCACCACCCGGAACCCGTCCACGTTCGCGCGGATCCATCCCGGCCGGTCCACGACCGCGATCCGGCCGCCGTCGCCCAGGCCGGGCAGGCCGGTGACCTCGGCGACCGGCTCCTGCACGGCGGTCGCGAGCCGGCGCAGTTCCGCGACCACCTTGCGGGCCTCGGACATGCTCACCTCAGGCCCGGGCCGGGCCCACCGGACCCCGGTTGACGTGGCTACGTTCCAGTCGATCATCTGAGAGCTGCTCACAACCCCCACCGTACGTTGGCCGGCCGGCTGGTTAGGGACCGACGGGCGGCAATGCCCCGTGCTCAGCGGCATCCGCAGGCCGCCAGGGTCGTGGCCAGGCCGGTCAGCGCGGCCGCCCCGGCGTTCAGCCCCCCGGCCGGCAGCTGGTCGGCCATGAACGCGAACGCGAGCAGCTGGCCGTCCCGGGTCTGCGCGATGCCGGCCAGCGACACCACGGTCAGCAGGTTGCCGGTCTTGGCCCGTACCACGCCGCCCCCGGCCTGTCCCACGTCGGGGAAGACGCTGCCGCCGGGGCCCAGCGTGCCGGAAAACCCGGCCACCGGGAGGCCGGTGATCACCGGCCGCAGGCCCGGCTGGCCGGGCGAGGCGGCCAGCCGGATCAGCTGCACCAAGACGCCGGGCGTGACCTGGTCCAGCGGGGACAGGCCGCTCCCGTCCACCAGGGTGATCCCGCCGTGGATGCCGAGCCTGCCGAGCACGGCCGTCTCCGCCACGGCCCCGCCGCTGAACGAGGCCGGCCGGCCGGTGGCGATCGCGAGCTGCCGGGCCAGGTTCTCCGCGATCACGTTGTTGCTCTCGGTGAGCATCTGCGCCACGATCTCGGCCAGCGGCGGCGACGAGACCGCGGCGATCGTGGCGCTGCCGCGGGGCGTTGCCGCCGGGGCGGCCGGCCCGCGCACCGTGATCCCCTGGCCGGACAGCAACGCGGCGAAGGCCTGCGCGGCGTCGGCGGCCGGGGTGAACGAGCGCGGCCGGAGGTTACCCGGGTCGTCCGCGTCCTGCGGGGCGCCGCCGGTGGTCAGCCGGCCCTGGTCCACCTCCAGCGACTCGATCGGGGTCACGTCGCCCCCGGTGACGTAGCCGCTCGACCAGCCCGGGGCCATCAGCGGGCCGGTGAACAGCGAGGTGTCATAGCCGAGCCGGACCGAGCGGATGCCCCGGGCCCGCAGCGCCCGCGCCGTGGCCGCGGCCAGCGAGGCCAGCGAGGCTGGCTGCGGGTAGTCGGAGGCCGGGGGGTGCCCGGCGGCCAGCGTCGGATCGCCGCCCCCGACCAGGATCACCGATGACCGGGACGGCCCGGCCACGACCCGGGTGGTGAACCGGGCGGCGGGCCCGAGCACGTGCAGCGCGGCCACGGCCACGGCCAGCTTCGCGGTGGAGGCCGGGGCGAAGCCGGACCCGTCCTGGCGGGCGAGCAGCACCTGGCCCGAGGACAGGTCGGTGACCACCGCGCCGACGTGCGCGCCGAGCGCGGGCGAGCCGAGGCCGCCGGACAGCGCGGCGCTGACGCCCGCCGCCGTCGCCGCCGTGCCCGGGCCGGCTTGCGCGGTCCTCGTGCCGCCCGCCGGGTCCGGCACCGGGCTGAGCACCACCCCGGCCCCGGCCAGCGGGCGCGCGGCTACCGTGGGCAGCCGCCACAGCGCCAGCCGCGCGGGCAGCATCTGAGCCACGATCGCGCCGGCCGTCATCGTGAAGACGATGAGCAGCGCCAGCGACAGCAACGCGACGCGGCGAAGCCGACGCAACTGGTCATCTCCTCTCGCGGACCACGGGAACGGCGGCCCCCGCCAGACGCCGGCGGGCCCGGACCTGGTAGACGTCGAGGCGGCGGAGCAATGAACCCTTCCCGTCCGCCGATCGCACGCTCAGGGTACGTGGGCGGCAGTGGGAGGATGAAAAAGTTTCATCATCTACGGGCCGAGAGGCGGAATCGTGGAAGAGACGGGAATCGCAGAATTCGATGTGACCATCGAGATCCCCAAGGGCCAGCGGAACAAGTACGAGATGGATCACGAGACCGGCCGGATCCGGCTGGACCGGATGCTGTTCACCTCCACTCGATACCCGGCCGACTACGGCTTTATCGACGGCACGCTGGCCGACGACGGGGACCCGCTCGACGCGCTGGTCTTGCTGGAGGAGCCCACGTTCCCCGGATGCCTGATCAAGTGCCGGGCGATCGGCATGTTCCGGATGACGGACGAGAACGGCATGGACGACAAGGTCTTGTGCGTGGTGGCCACCGACCCGCGGATGGCGCACCTGATCGACATCGGGGACGTCCCGGACTTCGACCGCCTGGAGATCCAGCACTTCTTCGAGGTCTATAAGGAGCTGGAGCCCGGCAAGATGGTGGAGGCCGGCCGGTGGGTGAGCCGGGAGGCGGCCGAGACCGAGATCGAGTCCTGCCGGGCTCGCCTGGCCTCCTCGGCCGACGAGGAGTACTGACCATAACGGGCCGCCGCCTGGCTGACCCCGTGCGGAAGGGGCGAAAGTCGCTTTCTGGTAAGGCATGGGCGACACTGAGACCAGGCGCCTGGAGCGGGCGAGGGAGGTGCATGCCGTGGACGACGAGGAGGACATGCTCCGGCGTGCGCCGCTGTTCGAGGCCCTGGACGACGAGGAGACCAAGGCGCTGCGGGCCGGGGTGACCGACGTCGATCTGGCCCGGGGCGACCGGCTGTTCGACGAGGGTGACGCGGGGGACCGGCTGTACGTGGTGCTCGACGGCAAGATCAAGCTCACCAGAACGGCCGGGGACGGCCGGGAGAACCTGATCAGCCTGATCGGGCCGGGCGAGATGTTCGGCGAGCTCTCGCTGTTCGACCCGCGGCCCCGCACCATGGGCGCCTCGGCCGTGACCGACGTCCGCCTGGCCGCCCTGGCCCACGACGACCTGCGGACCTGGCTCACCGCGCACCCCGACGTGGCCATGCACCTGCTCGCCGCGCTGGCCCGGCGGCTCCGGCGCACCAACGAGGTCATGTCCGACCTGGTCTTCACCGACGTGCCCGGCCGGGTGGCCAAGGCCCTGCTGGACCTGGCCGCGCGGTTCGGCACCCAGCAGGAGGATGGCCTGCAGGTCCATCACGACCTGACCCAGGAGGAACTGGCCCAGCTGGTCGGGGCGTCCCGGGAGACGGTCAACAAGGCGCTGGCCGACTTCGTGGCGCGCGGCTGGATCCAGCTGCACCCGAAGTCCGTGCTGCTCATCGACCCGGAGCGGATGCGCAAGCGCGCCCGCTAGCGCTCAGTAGCGCACGCCGGGCGGAAGCTCGCCCCGCTCGGCCAGGTACGCCAGCTGCGCGCGGACCGACCACTCGGCGAACGGCCACAGCGCGCGGTCCACGTCCACGTAGACCCGGGCCACGATGCCGGCCAGCGTGGTCTCCCCGGCGGCGACCGCGGCCGTCACCTCGGCCAGGCGCTCCGCCCGGTGCGCGATGTAGTAGTCCAGCGTCCCCGCCGGGTCCGCGAGCATCGGCCCGTGCCCGGGCAGCAGCGCGGCGAGGCCGGGGGCGTCGGCGAGCTCGCGCAGCCGGTCCAGCGAGCGGAGGTAGTCGCTCAGGCGGCCGTCGGCACCGATCACGGTGGTGCCCCGGCCGAGCACGGTGTCCCCGGTCAGCACCGCCCCGTCCGCCTCCAGCAGCAGGCACACCGAGTCGGCCGAGTGCCCGGGCGTCTGGATCACCCGCAGCTCGCTGCCGCCGGCGCGCACCGCGTCGCCCGGCCCGAGCGCGGCGGCCGCGCCCAGCCGGTGCGCCGGGTCGACCGCGAGGACCGGCGCGCCGGTGAGCTCGGCCAGCCGCCGCGCGCCGTCGGAGTGGTCCGGGTGACCGTGCGTCAGCACGATCTTCTCGATGCGCTGGCCCGCCTGGGCCGCGCTCTGGTGCACCCGGCGCAGGTGCCCCTCGTCGCCCGGGCCCGGGTCGACCACGATGGCGGCTGCCGCGCCGGGCTCGGCGATCAGCCAGGTGTTGGTCCCGTCCAGGGTCATCAGCGACGGATTAGGGGCCAGCACGCAGTGCGCGCGGGCCGTTCCCGACCCATCGATCTCAGCCGTCACAAAGATGCTCCAGAATCACAGCGGGTAGTCCAGTCCCGCCGGGAGGGTCAGCCAGACCGCTCCCTCGGCCACGCTCGCCTCCGGCAGCACCGGCCTGACCTGGCGCGGCGCGAGCGCGGCCGGCACGTCCCGGCAGGCCGCGAGTTCCGCCAGGGTCACCGCGGTCGGCGGCCACAGCACGATCTCCTTCCGGCGCCCCATCGCGATCGCGTCGCCCGGGCGGACCCAGGCCACGGCCGCCGCCTCGCCGCCGACGTCCCGGGTGCGCTGCTGATCCGGCAGCGCGGCGGCGAAGAACCGGGCGTCGAAGCGGCGCTCCTCGATCACCGGGGTGATCCACCGGGACCAGGGCCGGAGCAGGTCGGAGCGCAGCACCAGCCCGCGCCGGGCCAGCATCTCGGCCAGCGAGAGCGAGCGGTCGAGCAGCGCCTGGCGGTCCGTCTCCCAGTCCGCACCCGTGGTGTCGGCCACGACCGAGCCGGCCGACGGCCCGGCCAGCAGCACGCCGGATTCCTCGAAGGTTTCCCGGACCGCGGCGCAGACCAGAGCGCGCGCCAGCTCCGGGGGCGCGTCGAAGATCTGGCCCCATTCGGCGGGCTCCGGTCCCGCCCAGGCCACCTGCTCGTCGGCGTCCCTGGTGTCGACCGACCCGCCGGGGAACACGAAGGCGCCGGGCGCGAACGCCATCGAGGACTTGCGGCGCAGCATGTAGACCTCGAGGCCGCCGCCGGCGGGGCGCAGCAGCATCACAGTGGCGGCGTCCCGCGGATGCGCGGGCGCCTGCTTCCCGGCGAGGATGTCGCGAGCCCGCTGGCCGAGCTGGCCGCCGATCCGGATCGCGTTCAGCGCTTCACGCTCGCCTTCGAGCCGGATGCCCGGACACTCAGTCCCGGACCTCTGCGATCAGCTCGACCTCGACCGGGGCGTCCAGCGGCAGCACCGCCATCCCGACGGCGCTGCGGGCGTGCCGGCCCGCGTCGCCGAACACCTCGATCAGCAGCTCGCTCGCGCCGTTGATCACCTGGGCCTGCTGGGTGAAGCTCGGCGCGCTGGCCACGAAGCCGGTCACCTTGACGATGCGCCGGATCGCGCCGAGGCCGGTCACCGTCGCCACGGCGGCCAGCGCGTTCAGCGCGCAGGTCCGGGCGAGCGCGCTGGCCTCGACCGCGCCGATGTCCGCGCCGACCTTGCCGGTGGCCAGCAGCTGCCCGTCGACGACCGGCAGCTGGCCGGCCGTGTACACGTAATCCCCGGTGCGCACGGCGGGCACGTAGGCGGCCAGCGGCGGCGGCACCTTGGGCAGGGTGAGCCCGAGAGCGGCCAGCCTGGCCTCGGGCGACCCGCCCTCCGGCAGGCTCATGACCGTTCTCGCTTCATGTAGGCGACGAGCTGCTCGGGATTCGGCCCGGGCACGACCGCCACGAGCTCCCAGCCGTCCTCGCCCCAGTTGTCCAGGATCTGCTTGGTCGCGTGCACCAGCAGCGGCACCGTCGCGTACTCCCACTTGGCCATGGCACGACCCTAGCGGGGAGACGCTGCCGCGCGGACGGCGTCTCCCCGGATCAGGGCCGTGCGCTAGGCCTGCCGGTCCCGCGCGTGCTTGGCGCCCGCCTCCACCACGGTGGTGTCGTCGTGCCCGCCGACCCCGGTCACGACCGTGGCGTCGGTCGCGGCGTCGGCCGGGATGGCCACCTTGCCGAGACCCGCGTCGGCCTCGGGCAGCTCGGGGATCGACGGCACCTCGGGAATCTCCAGCGGCGCGCCGCTCTCGATCTCCTTTTCTTCCTGGTCAAGGTCCTCGCCGCCGAAGTCGGCCATCGAGGCGCCCTGTCCCTCGCCGGGCGGCGTGTTGGGCGTGAACTTGTCGAAGAACCGCAGCAGCTCGACCGGAACCGGCATGACCAGGGTGCTGTTGCGCTCCGCCGCCACCTCGACCACGGTCTGCAGCAGCCGCAGCTGCAGCGCGGCCGGGTCACGGGCCATGACGTTGGCCGCCGCCGCCAGGCGCTTGGAGGCCT
>Ga0335076_10001913_pt1 | contig 20466 bp, 11 predicted proteins | sample Lox_Sample_25_FD_206717 | JGI IMG/M metagenome (GOLD analysis project Ga0335076, IMG submission 206717) | Soil microbial communities from Loxahatchee National Wildlife Refuge, Florida, United States - Lox_Sample_2.5 | ecosystem: Environmental > Terrestrial > Soil > Wetlands | place: USA...
CAGCCAGAAAGCAGCAGGAAAGTCCGACAGCAGCGATGAGACTAGCGTGACCATTGATGCTATTGGTGCTTAGATAGGAATAGATCTTGAGGTGGCCGTCTCATACACCACCTCCATGGACGTGGCCCCGCCCTGTTACTCCAGGTCGCCAGCGATAGCGCGTGCCGAGCCGTCGATCGGCGCGCCTGGCAACTCCTCAACAACCATCAGCCGGGGCATACCGATCGGGTTGATCCGGCGCAACGGCGTCACGCCAAATACCCGCCGACATCGGCCCGCCAGAGACGTTTAGGTCCTGCTCATGGCACGTCGTGCTTTCGCCTGAGAAGCGGAAGCTCGCCGCGCTCGTCGGCTGCAATGCCAGCGGCGTCACTGCCGCTGATCAGGATTTCACGGTCTGCTTGCCTTGAGAGCGAAGGAGTGAGTTCAGGATGGTGAGGTCGTAGAGGCTGCCGAGGTTGGCCGGTCGTATCATGGCCGCGCTCGCCGCGAGGCGGGCCTGTGCCTGCAGGGAGGCCGCACCCGGATCGGCGGTGCAGGTGACCTGCGTGGCCGATGCTGTGAGGACGGCAGGCGTGAGCCGCGACCCGGTGAGGGTCTGCAGCATGCGGGCCGCGGCTGTGATGGTCGCTGCCGGGTGCGCGCGATCCTGGGTGCAGGACTGGATCTGGGCGGTGAGCAGGTTGCGCACCGCAGTCGGGTTGGCTGTGAGGAAGCGCTGGGTGACGACGAGGACTGTCGTGGTGGCGGCGGGCTGGGTCGCTAGCACATGCCCGCCTGCGGCGATGAGTTCCTGGTCGAGTGGTGCGGGTTCCCAGGCGGCGGTGACGGTCCCGGTCGTGAACTGGCGCAGGATGCCGATGGTGGTGATGGCGGAGCCGTCGAGGGTGACCCGGCCGGCGAGGTGGTTGCGGGTGAGCCAGTCGGCGAGGTAGGCGGCCTGGCTGCTGTCGGCGGGTGCTTCGACCCGGGTGCCGCGCAGCTGCGCGGGGCTGGTGATGCCGGGCCGGGCGATGAGCTGGCTGGTGCCGGTGCTGACGCCGGCGATTAGGCGCAGGGATCCTGGGGTGCTTGCCTGCCAGGCGGCGAGCGCGGCGACGGGGTCGAGGTAGGCGGCGTCGAGCTGCCCGTGCTCGAGCGCGCCGATTTCCTGCAGGTCGGAGAGGTACGACAGTGGCTGCAGAGCCACGTTCCGAAGGTGGCGCCGGTAGAGGCCGAGCTCGGTCCCGGCCAGGGCGGGCGCGGGCGATAGGTCAGCGGGGAGCCCGAGTCGCAGTATCTGGCCGGCGCGGATGTTCTGGATGGCGCCGCCAGAGCCGGTGAGGTCGGCGGCGGTCGCGCTGACCGGGTGGCGATGGGGCGGGGACGCGCATCCTGCCGCGAGGAGACCGACCATGACGGCTGTGATCGCGGCTGCCGTGCGGCGTGCCGCCGTCCTGGTGGTTGTCCTCATCGTGCCCCCGGTCGCCGGTGCGAGTGCGCGCCCGGTGTGAGCGCTGTGGCCACTTCTACCACCCGGTGGCGCAAAACGGAAGACTCGGTGACTATCCGTCTTGACTGATGTATAGATTAGTAGTTCTTTCTAAGACTATGTTTCCTAGTTCTTTACACTTTGCCGTTTGTAACTGTATAAAGCGTCTGACATTGTCTCCGCCTGGCCGTAGCTGCCGAAGGGGCAGCCGAGGCCAGGCTCGCGCCGGAGGGCGGCCTGGATGGGACTGCTGGATGCATGGCGGGGGATCACTGGCGGGAACGGCAGGACGGCCGGGCGCAGGGGGCGCGGCGCGCAGTTGCGGCGGCGCGTGGTCTCGGCGGTGATGGGGCCGGTGCTGGCCGCCGGGACGTCGCTGGTGCCGGCGGCCGCGACGGCGGCCGTGGTAGTGGGGGTTGCGGCGGTCGCGGTGGCGAAGGCGACGTCGGCGCACGCGTCCTCGGGCCCTTCGGTTGCGGTGGTGCTGGTGAACGGGGAGGGGTCCGCGCCGGAGACCGCGGTCCTGACCGCGGCGGGGTACTCGGTGACGACGGTGACGCCGTCGGCGCTGGCGTCGATGAGCCAGGCCACCTTCCAGGGCTATGCGGCGGTGGTGATCGGGGACTCGTCGACCTCGGGCACGTGCTCCACGGCGCAGCCGTCCACCGCCACCCTGGGGTCGCAGTGGGAGGGGTGGGTGACCGGCAACGTCGCGGTGCTGGGCACGGCGCCGGCCCGGCCCGGGACCTCGGGGGCGAACGCGCTGATCGCCGATGCTGTCGGGTATGCGGCCCGCCAGCCCGCCACGGGGTCGGCGACCGGCCTGTACCTGTCGCTGAACTGCGGGTACGCCAGCTCGCCGTCCGGCACCGCGGTGTCGCTGCTGAACGGCGTCGACAGCATCGGCACCGCCGGCGGCCTGACCGTCAACGGCAGCCTGGCGTGCACCGACGCCGGGACGGTGAACAAGTGGGAGACCGCCGCGGCCGGCACGTTCGGCGGGTTCACCAGCACCTCGCTGGGGACTGGCAGCACCGGGTTCCCGTCGCCGTCATGCCCGGTGGAAGAGGCCTTCGACACCTGGCCGGCGATGTTCGCCCCGGCCGGGTACGACACCGGCGCCGACGCGACGAAGAATTTCACCGCCTCTGACGGCGTGTCCGGCCAGCCGTACATCCTGCTCGGCGCCAAGGTATCGGCCGCAACCGCGGCGCTGGCGCCGTCGGCCGGCGGGGAGGTCCCGGCCGGCACCACGGCTGGCGGCGCCAACCCCGCCGCGCCGGGCGTGAACCAGCCGACCGCCGGGGACCCGGTGAATACCGAGAGCGGGGACTTCACCCAGTCCGATACCGACTTCAGCATTCCGGGATATGGGCCGTCCCTTTCCTTTACCCGCAGCTATGACTCCGCCGCCGCGCAGGCCCAGACCCAGGCGGGAGCGCCGGGGCCTCTGGGGTACGGGTGGACCGACAACTGGGCGACATCGCTGATGGCGGGCCAGACGCTGCCCGGCGATATCTACACCATTGCCGGGATGCAGACCGACACCGGGCAGGGCGGGCCGCCGGCTGGCGCGCCGCTGAACACTCCGTCGACGCTGACCTATACCAGCGCCGGGATCTACATCGCCGACACCGGCGACAACCGGGTCGAGGAGATCCCGTCGGCGACCGGGACCCAGTGGGGCGTCCCGATGACTGCCGGTGATATCTACACGATCGCCGGCAGCCCGGCCGGGACTTCCGGTGCGTCCGGGAACGGCACCCCGGCCAGCTCGACGCTGCTGGACCAGCCGACCGCGGTGACGACCGACGCTGCCGGGGACCTGTTCATCTCCGACACCGGGAACTGCCGGGTCACCGAGATCGCGCACGCTTCTGGCACTCAGTGGGGCACCATCTCGATGACGGTCAACGACATGTACTCCGTTGCCGGCGTGGCCGGCGACTGCGGCAGCTCGAGCAACGGGACGGCGGCGACGTCGGCGTGGCTGAACCAGCCCGGCCAGCTCGCGGTCGGCCCGGACGGCAGCCTGTACATCGCCGACAACTACAACAACACCGTCGCCGACATCCCGGCCGCCTCGGGCACCCACTGGGGCCTGTCCATGACCGCTGACGACATGTACATGGTCGCCGGAAGCGGCGGGTCGGGTACCAGCGGCGACGGCGGCCCGGCGGTGAACGCGAAGATGACCGGCCCGTTCGGCCTCACCCTGGACTCGTCCGGGGACCTGCTCATTGCCGACTCCTATAACAACCGGGTCCAGGAAGTCCCGGCCGCGAACACCACGCAGTGGGGCCTGCCGCCGATGACGGCCGACGACATGTACACCATCGCCGGCAGCTCCGCGGGGACGTCGGGCACCGGCGGGGACAGCGGGCCGGGCACGTCGGCGTTCCTGTCGTTCCCGTCCGGCCTGACTGTGGGGGACGGAGGTCAGCTGTACATTGCCGACTCCGGCAACAACCGGCTGCAGGAACTCGCCGCCACCGCCCACACCGAGCGCGGCCTGCCGATGACGGTCGGCGACATCTACACCATCGCCGGCAGTGCCAGCGGGAGCCAGGGCTTCTCCGGGAACGGCGGACCCGCTACCTCGGCCCTACTGTGGGGGCCGCAGGGCGCCGCGGTCGACAGCTCCGGGAACGTCTACATCGCCGACACCTACAACAACGGCGTCCGCGAGGTGTCCGCGTCCTCGGGCACCATCACCCAGTACGCCGGCGGCCTCACCTCCAAGCAGGTCGGCGACTTCGGGCCCGCGCTCGGCTCCGGGCTCAACAGCCCCGACGGCGTCGCCACCGACAGCCAGGGCGACGTATTCATCGCCGACACCTACAGCAACCGGGTGCAGGAGATCGCCGTCTCCACCCACGTCCAGTACGGCATCCACATGACCGCCGGCGACGTGTACACCGTCGCCGGCAGCGCCACCGGCCAGTCCGGGGTCAGCGGCGACGGCGGCCCCGCCACCTCCGCGCTGCTGTACGAGCCCTACGACATCGCAGTCGACAGCTCCGGGAACCTGTACATCGCCGACGGCCAGGGCATGCGCATCCAGGAAGTCTCCGCCTCCACCGGCAATATCTCCACCATCGCCGGCAGCGCTTCCGGCGCCTGCGGCAACTCCGGCCAGGGCGGCCCCGCCACCTCCGCCCTGTTCCAGATCCCCTCCGCCATCGCCGTCGACGCCGCCGGGGACGTGCTCATCGAGGACGCCGAGAACAACCAGGTCTACGACCTGCCGAAAACCTCTGGCACGTACTACGGCACCCCGATGACCGCAGGCGACCTCTATACCATTGCCGGCAGCACCGCCGGCACCGCAGGATCCACCGGCGACGGCGGTGCCGGCACCGCGGCGCTGCTCAGCGACCCCGACGGCCTGGCCGTCGACCCGGCCGGCAACGTCTACATCGCCGACGCCGGCAACAACCGCATCCAGGAACTCGCCGCCACCGTCGGCACCCAGCACGGCCAGTCCATGACCGCCGGGCACATCTACACCGTCGCCGGCAGCGCGGCCGGAACCTCCGGGAACACCGGGGACGGCGGCCCGGCCGCGTCGGCGCTGCTGCACACTCCCGGCGGCCTCAGCCTGGACTCCGCCGGCGACCTGTACATCATCGACTACGCCAACAACCGCGTCCGCGAGGTCGCCGCCGCCAACGGCACCCAGTGGGGCCAGTCCATGACCGCCGGCGACATCTACAACATCGGCGGCAGCTCTGCCGGGACCGCGGGCGAGACCGGCGACGGCGGCCCCGCCACGTCGGCGCTGATCTCCAGCCCGGCCGGCATCGCCACCGACCCGGCAGGCGACGTGTTCCTCACCGACTCCGGCTACTCCCGCCTGCGCGAGATCACCGCCACCAGCAACCCCGTCACCCCGGTCAACCCGGCCGGCACCGCCGTCACCGTCACCCAGGCTGGCGGCGCGCAGGTCACCTTCGCACCGCAGTCCGGCGGCAGCTGCACCGCCCCCTGGATCACCGCGGGCGGGTACTGTGTCCTGCCCGCCGACACCGGCGCCACCCTCACCTACAGCTCCGGGAGCTACGCGTTCAGCCCCGCCCCCGGCACCGACACCTGGACCTACAACTCCGCCGGGCAGCTGACCAGCGACACCAGCATCGCCGGGGACAAGCTCACCGTCACCTACAGCAGTCCCGCACCCGGCGGCACCGTCACCGGGAACGGCACGTGCCCGTCATCGGCGGCGTCGTGCGAGACGATCATGGCGGCGTCCGGCCGGGCGCTGGTCCTGGGCTGGAACACTGCCGGTGACACCGGCCAGGTCACCTCGGTCACCGACCCGATGAACCGGACCTGGACGTATGCCTACGCCAGCGGGCAGCTGACATCTGCCACCGACCCGATGACGAACAAGACCAGCTACACCTACGGTCAGGGGTCCACCGGCAACCCGCTGCTCGCGAACGCGCTCCTGACCGTCACCACCCCCAACGCCCAGCCCGGCGGCCCTGACGCGGGGGACAAGACTGTCAACGTCTACGACAGCACCGGCCGGGTCACCCAGCAGACCGACCCGATGGGTTTCCGGACCACCTTCAACTTCTGCGTCAGCGCCGCCAGCGGTGACTGCATGAACGCCGCGACCGGAACCGGCCTTGTGTCCGTCGCCGACCCCGACGGCAATACCACCGTGTACGACTACCAGCAGGGCACGCTCGCGGCTGAGACCCAGCTCACCGGCACAACCGTTACCTCTGAGCAGGACTACACGCCCGACACCACGTCTGGGGGGACCGCCGGCGGCACCATGCTCGACACGTCCTCGACCGACGGCGACGGCAACACGACCACGACCGCCTACAACGCGAGCGGCAACCCCACGAGCAGCACCAGTCCGGGGGCAAACGGCACGCCAGCGACCACGACCACGGGTTACACGAACGCCCTGCAGGCAGACAACTGCGACAGCACCGCCGAAGCGGCGTCCACCGCGACCTGCAGCCAGGACCCCGGCCCCACGCCTGTCGCCCCCGGCGGCACCATCACGCCGCCGTCCACCGCCCCGCCGCTCGGCCTGACCTGGACGCTCTACGACAACGATGGCAATGAGATCTACGCGACCACCGGCGTCTACTCACCAACCGGTACCTATCAGTACTCGCGCACCACCTATCAGCTGTACAAGAACAACTCGGTCACCCTCGGCAGCAACCACATTTCCTGCACCAACACGCCGCCGACCGCGTCACTGCCCTGCGCGAGCATCAATGCCGACGGGGTAGTTACTCAGCTCAAGTACGACAGCCAGGGCGATCTGACTCAGTCGTCGACGCCCGACGGGAACGCGGGCGGCGAGCTCGCTACTATCACCTATACGTATGACGGTGACGGCGAGCAGCAGACCAAGGTCGCCCCCGACGGAAACCTTACCGGCGCCAACGCCGGCAATTACACCACCACCACGGCCTGGAACAGCGACGGCAAGCAGTCCTCCGTCACCCAGGGTAACGGCACCGGATACACCGACACGCCCCGCACCACCAGCTACGGCTATGACGGCGACGGCAACCAGACCACCGTTAAGGATGCCCGGACCTACACCACCACCACGACTTACAACGCTGACGATAAGCCCACGCTCGTCACCGACCCGGACGGGAATGCCGCCCTCACCTGCTACGACGGCGACGGCAACACCGCCCAGACCGTCCCCGCTACCGGCGTTGCCGCCAACGGCCTCACCGCTGCGTCCTGTCCGACTTCATACCCCTCCGGATATGGCACCAGCCTCGCCTCGGACGCCACGGTCTCGACCTACAACGGGCAAGGACAGGTCACCCAGCAGACCACCCCGGCGCCGGCCGGGCAGTCCGGGTCCGAGACCACCAGCTATACCTACGACCTCGGCGGGAACGTGCTGACGACCACCGCCCCGCCCGCCACTAATGGCGGCAGCAACCAGATCACCACCACGACGTACACCACCGCGGGGCAAGTGGCGACTGAGACCACGGGCACCGGGAGTTCGGCCTCGACGGTCAGCTACTGCTACGACCCCAACGGCGACAAAACCTCCGTCGTATACGCCGACGGGAACACCGGCGGCACCGCCGCATGCTCAACCTCGTCACCGTGGACCGTGGCCGCCACCCCGCAGGCGAGCTACCAGACCACGTACGCCTACGACTCCGCCGCGGAACTCGTGTCCACCACCACGCCGAAGACGACCGCGGCACCGAGCGGCGCTACCACCACCTCGACCTATGACGCCGGCGGGAACATGGTCACCCGCAAGGACCCCAACGGGGTCACCACCACGTGGACCTACGGCACAGACGGGAAGGTCATCGGGATCACCTACTCCGGCGGGACCGCCCACGCGGTCACCTACGGATATGACGCCGCCGGGCAGAGGACGAGCATGACCGACGCCGCCGGCAGCTCCAGCTACATCTTCGACTCGTTCGGTGAGCTCACCTCCGACACCAACGGCGCCAGCCAGGTCATCCGGTACGGATACAACCCCGACGGCCAGGTCAGCGGGATCACCTACCCGCTGCCGTCCTCCGCCTCGAGCTGGGACGGCGGCAATACCACTGTGAACTACGGCTACGACAACGCCGACATGCTCACCTCCGTAACGGATTTCAACGGCCACCAGATCATCATCGGCAACACCGCCGACGGCCTGCCCAAATCCGAGACCCTTGGGTCGACCGGCGACACCATCAGCACCAGCTACGACAACACCGACGCACCCTCGGCGATCACACTCAAGAACTCCAGCGCGACCTTGCAGTCCTTCACCTACAGCGATTCCCCTGCCGGCACCGTCCTGTCCGAGACTGACACCCCGTCCTCGCCGCAGTCCCCCGCCGCCTACGCCTATGACAATCAGGGCCGCGTCACCTCAATGACTCCCGGCACCGGAACGCAGAAGAACTACGCTTTCGACGCCTCCTCCAACCTCACCACCCTCCCCAACGGAGCCACCGCCAGCTACGACAACGCGGGCGAACTCACCTCCCAGACGCTTTCCGGCGGCACGACCAGCTACACCTACGACGCCGACGGTCAGCAGCTCACCTCCGCCCAGGGCGGCAGCACCGTGGCCTCTGGGACATGGAACGGCGCTGGGCAGCTCGCCACCTATAGCGACTCCGCTGCCAACATGACTGCTGCTACCTACGACGGCAACGGTGAGCGCGCCTCCACCACAATCACTCCTTCGGGCGGATCCGCGGCCACGAATGGATACGTTTGGAATACGGTGCCGCAGGTGCCCGAGTTGCTGATGGATAGCTCAGCCGCCTATATCTTCGACGGAGGGATCGCGCCCGTCGAGCAGGTCAACCTCTCTTCGGGGGCGATCACATATCTGGTCACTGACTCACTTGGCTCAGTACGCGGTTGCGTGAACTCGTCCGGTGCCCTGACTGGTACCACTAGCTACGATGCGTGGGGCAACCCCGAAACCACCGGCGGACTAACCGCGACAAGCCCGTTCGGGTACGCTGGCGGCTATACCGACCAAACTGGGTTCATCTACCTGATCAACCGCTATTATCAGCCCTCTACGGGCCAGTTCATCTCCGTAGATCCCGCGATTGTGCAAACACTTCAGCCCTACGAATATGCGGGCGGCAACCCAGTCATCAGCACTGACCCCAATGGTCTGTGGAAAGCGACGGTCTGCTCTCATGCTGGATTCTGGACAAGAACCTGCACTACCTACTATGACCTTGCTGGGACCGTGCGACTCTACCGGAATCTTACAGATGCAATCGAGCTGGGCCAAGAAGGATGCGACATCCTCGATGAGATGGGTCAGGGCGAAGCAGGAGTGCTTTGCCAGGTTCTCGAGACCAGTCTGTACTTTGTGAGGTGGTGGGTGGAGCACGAGCTCAAGAACAGTGGAGGGCTAGGAATACATATCAGAATCTGGTATTGGCGAACCGCATGGTGGTGGTTCGGCTGGCATCATGGCCCGTGGTTGCCAGACTGGGGGTGGATCTATCCCTACCCGTTCAATACCTGACTTTCAGCGCTCGGATCTCAGGGAGGTGATGGATATCATGTTACTCTGATGGCTGGCGGACGTGAAAGGCCGCTCGTACCACAATGGTGGCGGAACGATTGGCTGAAGAACTGCTTGCCCTCATGACGTGGACTCCAGCCTGGGATTCGGATGCCAGCTTTGGGCTGCCAGCGGACGCTCAACGGCTAGCCCGCTCTTGCTACAACTTATTTTTCCGGAGCGTTTATGTGAGTAATAGTTCACCAGGGCAGTTCCTATCACCGGCGTGTGAACATGATCGCCACGAGGAATGTCGGCACGTGCACGGCGGCCCGCTGCCGGAAGCGCCAGAGTCGCGGTTCTACATATGCACTTGCCCCTGTCACCAGAATTGTATTATGACCCCGGCTCAGTCGGATGAAGTGAACCCAACGTCATGCACATGTCCCGGTATGATGGCACTCCGTAAAGAAGATCGATCGACTCGTGATCGTTCGCGCGGAGAATCTCCCGTCGCGCTATTGTTCTGGCTCGCACGGAAAGCTCGTGGAGAACGCCGTGCCCGGAGAGCGATTCATGAGATATTGGCGGCTAGCGCTCCGGGTATGAGTCGCGAATCCGCTCGGTCCATGATTGTTGAGGAATATCAACGCCATGGCCTCGAACCGCCAAGCCAGCCGATTCTCGACTATAAGGCTGATTTGTATCGAGCTCAGGATGTGAAGGACCGAGAGCTGATATTGGAAGAGATGCGGACCTTGCGCGGGGAAGCACTATCATCGCTGAGGGAAGAAGCGAAGGGGTTGTTTACCCCGCCGCCAGACAGTTGACACACTGTCGGTCCACTGCACCCTTGAGTCGCTTCGCGATTCTGACGGTGCGGGCCGCCTGGCCTGAAGCGCTAGTCAAAGCCTCAACCTTTGCGGTGGCAGGCGCGGTGCGGGCCGGGAAGGTGGACTCGGCCAGGGGCACTTGCCTGGTGAAGTCCAGGCAGGCTGCCTAGAACAGTCAGGGTGCGAGGTGGGCCACTCCTCGGCCGCTGAGCACGTCGAACGGCACCGACGCCTGGTCGTGCAGAATCCGCCAATCGCCGTCGAGCTTCCGGAAGAAGAACGGGACCCAGGCCCAGATGCTCTTCGTCGTCGTCCCGTTCATCAGCGTGCCATGGAGTCGACCGAAGCGGCGTGGGTGACGACCCGCCCGCTTTGGGCTGACCTTGCCGTGGCAGCCGGCCTACTGGGCTCGCGTCACCAGGCGCGGAACTTCCATGTGGAGCAGAGAGTGCGCCGCCCGGCGCGCTGACGGTGAGGTTCAGAGACGGCGTGTTTACTAACCGGGCCAGCCAAGCGGCCATCGGCTTCGGCTGCGGTCGTGCGCCTCTGCGGTCGGCACAACGACCGGCGAATCGGCCAAGGTCTGGACGTAGGCGCCTGCTGCACGCCCGATACGCGCCGAGGTCGGCCTGCTGCGGCGCATCATGCCTGGTCAGCACGGGCTGGCGCGGTTCACTGAAAAGCGGACGATCAGCTGCGATCCCGCCCAGGTGCCGCGAATCTAGAGCTGGGAGATCTGCGCGCATGCGAGCACCCTTGGGACTTCAGCGTCAGCCGCACACAGCCGCGTTCGGGGCAGTCTGGCGATGCAACGGCCGTCGAATCGAAGGCAGGTGTCGTGATGGCCCGGAGTCTTCGCGCTCCCAATGGCCGAGCCGGATGGCCGCCGACGTCATCCGATGGGAGTCTGCGCGCTGCGGGCTCGTTCGTGAAGGCGCCGGAGCGGCCTGGTAAGAGCCGTGCTCCCTGTGCCCTCGTTCCCGTCATTCAGCACTCGCCTTGCCTCGCAGTTGATCTTGCAATCTGCGTGGCGTCCGCCTCCCTGGCATCCTCAACCCTGAGCTGCAATCCGAACAGACCATTGCATTACTAATGATCATGGTCGGTTCTGTTTCGGCTCGCGGCAGGCACGTGAGCGGGAGGCCGACGTGGCGGTAGTGGTGACTGCGGCGTCCGGCTTCGACCTGGGCTACGTGTGGAAGAGCCAGGGCTCGCAGGCTGCGCCGGAGCGCTCGGCTGGCGGCTATTACATCAACGCCGCCCAGGCGGGCGAGCCGCCAGGCCGATGGTGGGGGCGGGGTGCCGAGGCCCTGGGTTTCCGCACCGGTCAGGTCGTGGAACGGCGGGCGTACGAGCTCGTGTATCGGCAGCTGGATCCGCGGACGGGGGAGAGGCTCGGGAGGTCGCCAGGGCGGTACGCGAAGTTCGCCGACCACCTGGCCCGGCTGCAGGCGGCAGAACCACACGCGACCGCCGAGCGCAAGCTCGAGCTGGAGCGCGAGGCCGCTCAGGCCACGCGGCAGACTCCCGCCTACACCGACATGACAGTGTCGCTGTCCAAGTCGATGTCGGTGTTCCACGCCTCGATCAGGGAAAACGAGCGCAGAGCGCGCCTCGCCGGAGACCAGGCTGCGGCTGCCGCCTGGCGAGCCGCCGAGCAGCACTATCAGGACATCGTCCAGGCAGCCAACCGGGCAGGTCTGGAGTACGTCCAGCATTGGGCCGGCGTGACCCGGACCGGATATCACGGCGCCCGCGTCGACGGGCAGGACACCGGGCGGTTCGATGAGGCGCTGGTCACGGTCTCGTCGTGGCTGCAGGGCACCAGCCGCGACGGCGACCCCCAGGACCATGTCCACAACCAGATCGCCCGACTCGTCAAGACGGTCCGCGACGGCAAGCACCGGGCGCTGGACACCATCAGCCTGCGGCAGGCGCTCGGCGCGGTGCAGGCGATCGTGGCGACGCACGTCGAGTGCGGGCTGACGAGCGAGTTCGGCGTCCGGTGGGTTCCGCGCGCCGACGGCCGCGGCAACGAGATCGCCGGGATTACCCAGGAGCAGATGAACGCCTACTCGGCTCGCACGGTCGCGATCACCGAGGCTATGCCCGCGGCCATCTCATCGTGGACAGCGAAATACGGCCGGGCGCCTAACCAGCGCGAGCTGCTGTACATCCGGCAGGAAGTCACGCTCGCATCGCGTCACGGCAAGGAGGACACGGCGATCGACTGGGATGCGCTCGCGGAGCGGTGGGACGCCCTGATTGGCGGTCAGCTCGCGTCGATTGCGCCCAGTGTCTCCAGTCTGCGCGGCGCGAAGGATGACGCATGCGCCACGCAACGCGACGCAACGCAAGACGCAGGCCCAGATCGCGTCACGCGAACTCACGCGATTCGGCGGGCTCTTGCTTCCGTGCAGGCGGCTAAGTCAACGTGGACGCGAGCTGACCTGGTCAAGTACCTCGGCCTGGCGCTGCCGGCCGAGACCAGGGGCATGCGGCCCGACGACGCAGTGGCCTTGTTACACGAGCTGGCCGATAAGGCGCTGGCAGGCGCAGTCGAGCAGGTGGTCTGCCTCGAGGCGCCCCAGTGGCCGCCCGTGCCCGCTTACCTGCGCCGGGAGCTCGACGGGCGCAGTGTCTACACCAGGCCCGGCACGACGCGCTACGCCACCAGAGTTCAGCTGGCCACCGAGGAGCAGCTCCTATCGGACGCGCAGCGCCACGGTGCCCCGCACCTGACTGCCGAGCAGGCCGCGCAGCAGCTCGGCGCGGACGTGACCGTCCTGGAGGCGCAGCTGCAGGCGCGTCCGCGCGAGACGCGTGGGACGCTCACCGGCGCAGGCCTGCGCCTGGATCAGGCCGCCGCGCAGTTCCTCGCGCTGACCTCCGCCCGGACTGTGGACATCATCACCGGGCCGGCGGGCAGCGGGAAGACACGCACGCTGGCAGCTGCCGCGCGTGCGTGGACACGCGCAGGCATGGGCCCGGTACTCGGCATCGCCACCGCGCAGGCCGCGCGCAACGTCCTGGCCGACGCAGGCGTGCACGCAGCCGAGAACAGCGCGGCCTTCCTCGGACACCTGCCCGGCCGGAGAGGAGCCCGCGGCGCTCGCGACATCCGGCCGGGCACCCTGCTGGTCATCGACGAGGCCTCGATGATGTCCGCAACCGATCTCGCCGACATTGTGCGCCGCGCGGCAGCTGCTGGCGCCAAAGTGATCATCGCGGGTGACCATGAGCAGCTCGGCGCCATCGAGTCTGGCGGCGGGATGTCGCTGCTGGCTCACCGGCTGGGCTATGTCCAGCTCGCGGAACCAGTCCGCTTCACTTCTCGATGGGAACGGCAGGCGTCGCTGCGACTGCGCACAGGCGACGTGACGGCGCTCGACGTCTACCAGGAGCACGGCCGGATCCGCGGCGCCGAGCCGGAACAGGCTCTCGACGAAGCCGTCGGCCGCTATGTGGCCCACTACCTCGCAGGCAAAGACGTCCTGCTGATGATCCACGACCGGGCTCGCTGCCGTGAGGTGTCCCGGCGGATCAGGGACGATCTGATCCACCTCGGTGTCGTGAATAGCCGTTCGGAGGTCACCCTGGCCGAAGGCGCACGCGCATCCAAGGGAGATCTGATCATCTGCCGGGAGAACGACAAGCGGGTCGAGGCCGGCGCGCCCGGTCGGACGCTGGCCAACGGGCGACCTGCTGCGCATCGAGGAAATCCGCGACGGGGTCCTGATGGTTCGCCGCGCACTGGACTGCGATCCGGCGACCGGAGAACGGCGATGGACCGATCGCACCTTCGCCTACTCCGGCTACGCCTCCGCCGATCTCGGGTACGCCGTTACGGGCCACTCGGCGCAGGGACGTTCAGTTCAGGTAGGCATCCCGGTCGTCGCCGGCACCGAGGACCGGCACTGGCTGTACGTCGCCATGACCAGGGGCGCCGGTGCGAATACGATGCTCGTGTTCACGCGCAGCGCTCGCCTGGCCGAGCCTGAGGCAGGTACCAGGCCAGCGCCCGAGCTTGACCGTCATGCCAGAGTCGAGCGCGAGCGCGCCGGACTGCCGGCCGCGCCACCGCCGCGGCAGGTCGCAGGCCAGGAGCCACGCGACGCCGTCGCCGTCGCAGCGGACATCCTCGGATACGACAGCGCCGAGCTTTCGGCCCTTGAGTTCCAAAGCCGCAGCCTGGCCACCGCCGACCACCTCGCGACCCTGTACGCGATGTGGCATGGCGAAACCACTGGTCTCAAGAATGATCGATACCGCGCGATCGTCATGGCCGCGCTGCCCTCGGAATACACCAGCGAGAAACTGACGTCGCACCAGGCCACCTGGCTCTGGCGAACCCTACGATCGGCCGAGGCCGCCGGACTCGACGTTTCCGAGGTCGTCGGCGAGGCGATTCAGTCGCGCTCTCTCGTGGGCGCCCGAGATCTGGCGAGCGTCATCGACGCCCGGATCCGGCACCAGGTCGGCCCGGTGGTACCGGTTCGGCAGCGTCCCTGGTCAGAGCAGGTACCACAGGTGGCGGATCCGGAGCGCCGGGAGTTCATCGTTCAGCTGGCGGCAGCGATGGACGCTCGCAAGGAGCGGATCGGAGAGCACCTGGCAGAGTACCCGCCCGAGTGGGCATCGCGGGTGCTGGGACCCGTGCCTGATCACCCGCTGGACCGGCTGGCATGGCAGGCCCGCGCGGCTGATGTCGGCGCCTACCGCGAGCTGTTCGCTTATGACCACGACACTGACCCGATCGGTCCGGAGCCGACGGGGGATACCCCGGAGAAGCGTGCTGCCTGGCACACGGCGTTCGCCGCCCTCGGCCCGGTCGACGGGGTGGACCTTCGCAGCCTGCCAGACGGTTCACTGCTGCACATGCGCGACATGTACCAGGCCGAGACGGCGTGGGCGCCGCGGCACGTTGGCCGCGAACTGCAGCGGATCCGGGTCAGTGCCGATGACGCGAGCCTCGGTGCCATCCGGGCCCAGGCCGAGGAGCGTGTCGCTCGCCAGCGTGGCCTCGACGAGGTAGCCGATCGGCATGGATCACTGGCAGCCTCTTACCACGCAATGCGCGCCTTCTACCGCGAGCAGGAGTCCGAGCTCGCGGCGACGATGGAGATCCGGCGTGACTGGGAACGAGCAACCGAGCCCACCCGGCGACTGGCCCTTGCCGCCGATACCGAGCTACGACGTCGTCATCCAGCGCAGCGGCTCGAGCCGCTGCGGTCTGCCGAACCCGAAGTGAGCGACAAGGAGCGGGAGCAGCTGGTGTTGGAGTGGGGGGCCGGGGACTATCAGACACCTGAGTGGATCTCCAAGCTCGCCGCGGAACGCAGGGCAGTGGGGGAGCGGCTGGATGAGCGTAAAGGCGTGCGAGTGCCGAGCGAAGACCCTGATCTCGAGGATCTGGGCGAGGCCTGGCCGGCCTGGACCGAGCGTGACCGCGACGCGATCCTGCAGCCGCCCAGACCGGAGATGCGCCCGGCCCAGGCCGTTGCTCAGCGCTATGCCGATATTCAAGCGGAACCGGGCTGACGTCTGCGCAGGAGCATCATTGGATCAGGGGCACCGCAGGAGAGGAATGGCAGCGGATGGAATCGCACGTCGGTCACGCCGATGCCCAAGCTGCGGCTGGCCTGCTCAAGCCTGCCTACTGGCTGGTCTTCGGCATCGAATGGCATGGCGACGGTGCCGTCGCGGAAGCAGCAGCCGCTGTCGGACCGGCGGTTGTCCCGCGCGACGCGGTCAGCGGCGACACCTATCAGGTCCTGGGCTGTGCTGACCTGTTCGCTCGCAGGCACGGCCTGCGCGTGATCTTCTTCTCCGAGCTCACCCGTATGTTCGCAGCTGCGGGAAGATCATTGGCTGACCTTGGCGTCGACTGGCAGAGCGCGCTGCGTGAGCTTTCCGCAGGCCGGTTCCCGGCGATTTACCTCAGCGTCTCCAGGCGAAGCTACGACCTGATCTGCGATCCCTCGCCCAGGCCTGGCGCGACCGAACTGTCAGCAGAACTCGAGCGGCTGAGGCGCCTCACGGCTGATGAGATCGCTGAGAGGTGGCCGGAATACGCGAAGCGCCTCGTTGCCGCCGGTCCCGCGGCTTAAGGCAGTGCCTTCCGCAGCTGCTCCATCGCCCTCGCCAGCCGCTGCGGCTTAGAACGCGACTGCCACTGGTCGAATGCCTCCAGAGCCTCGCGGGCCGCACCCTCAAGCGCGCTTGGCCCCCTCGCTGAAGCCGCTCTCGGTTTGCGCTCAAGCACGAAGGTCCCGACGCCAGGCCGGTGCTCAATCAGCCCTAGCGAAATCAGCGTGCCATGCACCCGGCCGGCAGTCGTCCGGCCGACACCATGCATCTCGCTCAACTCTCGGGCCGACGGGAACCTGTCACCCGGCTTGAGCTCGCCACGAGTGATGGCGTCTCGGTAGTGATCGGTCAGCCGCTCGAAACGCGTGTCGAAGCTGCCAAGGTCGCTCTGCGCCATCCAGCACGCCCGATCCTGTCAGATGATCGTTGGGTGTAGTGCTCACCATTATGCTCACCAGCCGCCCAGCCAGCTGTGCCATGCCACCGTCTAGCGCGGGCCGACGACACCGTCGAATGTGCAAGTTGACTCCGGTCTGACCATGACCCCGCGGCCGGGCATCTGCGGCGAGGCCATCCGGATCTACCGAGATGAGGGCGCCGAGACCTACGAGGCGTACCTCAGGACTGCCGCTCCGCAGCCGAGCGGGTCATGCAGAACTCGTTCCCGGCTGGATCTAGCAGGACCACCCAGCCATCGTCATCCGAGGTGCGGCGGTCGTCCGAGATCTTCGCGCCCAGCGCCAGAAGGCGGTCGACCTCCGAATCACGGTCCCGGTCAGCTGGCTGAAGGCAGACATGTACACGATTCTTCACAGTTTTGTTCTCTGGAACGGCCTGGAAGAACAACCGGGGCCCACCCGGTGGTTCGATAACGACCTCGGTGTCGCCCGGAACGAAATCCGGGTCCACAGGGTGGCCGACCACCGCGCTCCAGAACTGAGCCAAGGCGTAAGGATCAGAGCAGTCGAACGAAACATTGCGAATGAAGGACACCATGAGCGCTCAGCCTAGGTGTCCCTCATCATCGGCGGATGCCGTGGTGCACGCATCTGCCGCTGGTGGTGCGCAGTGTCCGGAGTGGCGATCTTGCCGAGAAGCCGACGTTCGTGCGAGGAAGCAAATCTCGTCGGCACCTCGTTCCGGCGTGGCTGGATCTAGCGATAAGGTCCGGCCTCATGGCAGAAGATCAACACGTACGCCGGGTCCGCCCGTACTACTGGGGGTGCCATCTACATCAACGACGCCGATTGCAGAGCGGGCCCCGACATCGACTTCCACAACGGCGACGGCCCGGTGCTCTCCACGGCTACCCATATTGCCGTCCTGGTCCTTCATGCCGGAACCGTCGACGAGGGCGAGGCTGACGTCACACTTGATGTCCGGGTGACGTTCCAGCGGGTTGACGGTTTCCCGTATGAAGTCGCTTTCGAAGTTCCCTCGGGACGGCTCTTTATCGGCGATGCCGACGAGAGCGACGAAGTCGCGCTTCAGCCCGGTCGCTGGTTGCTGCAGTTCAACGTGGACGACGCGGTGGAAGCGCAACACGTTGACCTGGCGATGTCACCGCTCTAAACGGACCTCGCCGGGTAGGAGTGCACGCATCTGCCGCCGTCCGAGTCGCGGCGGCGTTCTACGTCAGTCCCCAGCGCTTCCCACTCCTGCGCCGTATCGCATCGAACGCCTGGTCTCTGGTTAGCCCGCGTTGGGCGGCTGCCAGATCCACCGCGAAGCGTAGGGCGTCCTCCCGGGATCCTCGGGCGCGACAGGTTCTTCCCGGTCGGCAACGGTGAGACGCTCGCGCGGGAGATCCCTGGCGCGCGGCTGCTCGTGCTCGAACAGGCCGCGACCGCGATCCCCGACACGACCGCCGATGAGATCGCAGCGGCGATGCTGGCGCTGTAGGCGGTCATTGATCAGCGTCCAGCGGGCGCACGCTCATGGCCGCTGGCACCGTGTTCGCCGGCTCCGGCGATCTTGCCGAGATCCGGATGCCGGAGAACTGTCTCTGTATTCTTCGGACTAACGAATGTTCGATTACGGAATCGTCGTGTTACTGAGCGGATCACTCGCTTGTCTCGTAGACGGCTGGGAGCCATAGCCGCGCTTGTTCCAGGAAGATCTGGTAGCGCTCGTAGGTATCGAGGCGACGGCCGAGCGTGGCTGGCCTGATCCCAGTCTGAAGCAGGAGAAGTCCCGTGAGCAGCCAGCGCAGTGACTGGAGGACGGTCATGGCTTCTTCCACGTTGTCCTCGGTGAGGAAGCCGTGCTCAAGCGCGTGCGCGAAGTTGATGCGGGTGCCGACGACGCGCTTCTTCCATTGCTGAGTGTTGCCCGTAACGCCCGGAACGGCCTGCCCGACGTGGTCGGCAATGTCTAGAAGCCGGCGAGGGTAGCTCTGGTCGGTAAGGTGCTGAAGGGCCGACCGGACGGCGTCGCGGACGTCGCCAATGAGTTCCTTGAGGGCTTCGAGCGCCTTGCCCCGGGCCTCGCTTGCCTGCTCTTCGGTCATCCGCTTGCGCTGCGGCAGCAGGAGCCGGTGCAGGCCTTCGGCTGCGGTGGTCATCTCGAGCAGCTGAGTTTCAAGGGGATCGTCTCGCGGTCCGGCCGCTCGCGCCACCACGGACGGGAGGGGGCCGAGGCGGACGACTGAGTCCAGCCATTTCGCTACCCCGTCCAGGCCAGTCTCGGCCAGCGGCAGCAGTATTCGCGGCAGCGGGATGATCGTCTCTGCGGCAGGCTCCATTGACGCAGAGTGCACCGCCAGCCACGTGTGTTCCGGCCCGGCGGCCACCTGCGTCTCGACGACGGGGCATTCCGTGCTGACGCAGAGCGAGAGCAGGTTCACCAGCGGCTTGATGATGGTCCGCCCAATGTCACGGTAGGTGGCAGGCGGCACGCCCTCAACGTTTACCCATACCTGGCGCTCCAGCCTGCCGCCGGAGACATCTGGTCCCACCCAGCCCGTCACCTGCTCCATGGCCACCTGAGCGCCGCTGGCCAGCGTCGCCGGGAGAACCTCTGGCGGCTCGAAGGCCAGCCATTTCTTCCCGGCGGCCACGTCAAGAGTGCGCGAGAAGCCCAGCAGGCTAGCCCAGGCGTCGAGGTGGCGTATCCGGACGCGGACACGGGTGAACAGAGCGGCAGTGCCGTCCACGTGGTCACCGAGAATCGCGTAGAAGGACTGGAGCCGGTGGCTGTTGTAGCCTGACCCTCGCACCGTCCACCCTGCGGTGAACGCGGACGGCAGCGTCACCAGTTCCCCGGTTTCGAGCGTGCCATGGATGCAGAGGGACTGCCGGGCCAGATCCACAGACGAAACGGGGGATGACGTCACCACCTTCGTGCCGTCCGGCAGCTTCGTGCGGCTCGTCTCCTCCATCAGCGGGGTCAGCGGCTCATCGAGTTCGAGCAGAGGATGATCGCCGGGCATCAGGAAGAGCCGCCCGGCGATGGCTTCGTCCTCGGGATTGCCCTGCAGCCAGAACCGGCCGCGCAGTCCGGTGCTGGTGTCGTTCGTTGCCGCTGCCATGCGCAGACAGTAGCCCTCGGCAGACTGAAGACCGTCATGAATTTCCGCTGTCACCGAGAGCGCTGTCCGGCGGAGGGCTGATCGCGGTGATGAGCAGGTGGATGTTGCGGGCGTCCAGGCCGGTGGCGGCATTGCGGAGGTCGACCGGGATGCTGGTGGCGATGCTCGTTGCCGCAGCCAGGAACACGTCTCTCGCCGGCTGAGCAGGGCAGCTCGCCCGAGCGGTGGGCGGTGATCGCGGCATCCAGTCGACCGCGGCAGACGGGGTGCCGCTGCTGGTGCCGTGTTCGATGAAGCGGCAGGTGAAATCGTCGTGGCGCAAGAACGTGCCGTTGTGAATAGCAAGGCAACGGCTGCCTCGTGCGGGTGGATGCCGAGGGCAGGCGGTCAGGCCGCGGCGAGGGCGAGTGAATGATCACTTCGGTACCGCATGCAAGGCACAGTTGGCTGACCGGGTGGTCGAGGCAGGTAGACCCTTGGGGTCGCGCAGCACGGCTAAGTCGCATGACAAGACTCGCTCGCTCATGGCTCCCTTCTATGGCGGCGG